>ERZ773164.2098-NODE-2098-length-17518-cov-12.348623_pt1 | contig 17518 bp, 13 predicted proteins | sample MGYA00511917_ERZ773164 | MGnify/ENA primary metagenome ERZ773164 (study PRJEB29015, sample SAMEA2737847) | human gut metagenome | biome: human gut; feature: human-associated habitat; material: faeces | place: China | collected 2012 ...
AGGGGACAGTGTACACAGTTCAGAGAATCAATGTCATGTTGAAGGAGATTAAGAAGAAGTACAGGTTACATATAGGCAATTTCAGTTGCCATTCTCTTAGGAAGACCTTTGGCAGACAGGTTTATAACATGAATAACGATAATTCAGAGCTTGCACTTGTCAAGCTAATGGAGCTATTCAATCATTCCAGTGTGTCAATTACTAAGAGATACTTGGGATTAAGGCAAGAGGAACTACTTAATACTTATGATTGTCTTAGCTTCTGATAATTGGGTTGGTATGGAAGTTCAGAATTTCTACTTATATGGGGATTTGGCAAGTTTCATACCAACCTTGATTTATTGAGTAGAGACAGCTCTCAACATTTAATAAACAATAGTTCTTGCTAATCAAACGTAAATTCGTAACTTTGTAGCAATTTCAGACTTCTATGGAGATAGTTCTGAAAGGACATAGTTAACGAAGAGCGTTTGATATATTATCCTAAGTTGAAATCTGGACAATTTCATTCTTCAAGGATAGTAGGCAAGAACGCTCACGTCAATGTTATATATCTATCTTATATTGGATAGTCTATATATCGTTTGGCGTGGGCTATTGTTTATTACTTGAAGAAGGGCAGTCCAGAGCCTCAACTTAGTAATATTCAATAGTTCCCACGCTTCTTGCATGTAGTAGCCAACTATAGGGAACAGGTTGGCATTAATACAAATATATAAGAAACAGACAGTCTATTTTTTATCATTCAACAGTTCTTTATTTAAGAAGTGTGCAACTCCATGTTGTGTTCCTCACACTTATTCTCAATTATTAACGCTCTCTATTAGGAACGTAGAAGCACAACTATAAATAGCTGTATGAAACGACACCAACTATTAATTATACTTATGTTGTTTATATTCAATATAAGTTCTTTTTCACAGCGAATTGACACGCTTTATTATGACAGTGCAGGAAAAGGGGTTGAAACAAAAGAGTTTGCAACGTATGTAATGTATGCGTCATACGCCAAAGATTCAAATTATGGCAATAAGTTCAGAGCATACAATACAACAAATAATACGTTATGCGGAGAAGGAGATTTTATATCAGTAGATAAATATGATTTAAGTAAAATAGTTTATGATAATGAGGTGAAGCTCTACTATAATAATGGAAACACACAGCAGATAGGTCACTATCAAAATGGTAAATCTCATGGAGACGTAATCTTTTTTTATGAAAACGGACAAATGCAGTCTTGTTGTACATATAATGAAGGAGTTCCTAATGGTGATAGTACCACATATTATCAAAATGGATTGATTGCTAAAAAAGCAAATTTTATAAATGGCAAGTTTGATGGTATTTATTATGAATTTCCAGAAGATGGCAAATCCTGCAACCAAATTGAATATAAGAATGGCGAACCTGTTACCCCTTATTTCACCCAATCAACCAGTGAAGGATATGTAACAAAATATAAATTGCAAGATGGTTCACTGTATTTGGAAATGCCTACGATTAATGAGAAACAAACTTTTCATGATAAAGGTACTACATGGGACTATTACATTAAGAACGGACTAACATTATTAGTTAGTGCTAGTACTAATAGAGATTATGGAAAGTACTATACATTGAGTATCGTTCTTACTAATAACTCTAATCAACCAATAGACTTTAACCCTTCGCTTATTACTGCATACAATAACAAGAAGAATAAAATGGAAACATTAAAAGTACTGGAGGCTAATGAATATATTGAACGTGTCAGCCGTAGGCAAAACTGGGGTGCTTTTTTTAATGCATTCAATGAGAATATGGCAGCAGCAAAGGCAGGATATTCAGCTTCTTCAACACAAACCAACTCGTCTTATGCAGGTGGTTCTGTATCTGGTGCTGTAGGTGCAGCTGTTGGTACTAATGGAGCGGCAGTAGGTGCGGCAGTAGGCGCAACAGCGTATGCAGGTTCTGTTAATACATCTTCCACCACAGTAAGTTATAATGGAGCAGCAGCATATCAAGCTCAATTAATAGCCAGTGATAGAATTGCTAACTATAATGAACAATTATTGAACGAAAGGCAAATGAAAGACGAAGGTTATTTGAAACGAACTACCGTAGGAGCAGGAGAATCCATTTCTGGGTATATTAATATTAAATTTGAAAAAGGAGATGAACTAACCGTAAATATACCTATCAATTCAATAGTATATCCTTTTATCTGGACTACCAATAATTAATTTAATACTTATAATGATGAAATATACAATGAGAACAATCTTATTTATGCTTCTTTTGTTAATGGGAGCAAATGTAACGTATGCACATGGAGATTCAAATGATTTTACTATACCTGCCAATACTCCAATTCCATTAATTTTAGACTATAATATAAGTTCAAAAAAGATTAAGAAGGGAATGGAGGTGGAATTTAAAGTAGCGCAAGATATTTTTATAGGAAACAATTCTATACCACAAGGAACTAGTGCAATAGGTAAGGTAGTCAAAGCAACCAAAGGTAAAAGTTGGGGAAGGGCTGGCAAGCTTTCTATTGAAATAGACAGATTAGTTCTTGCAAACAATACCCCGCTAAAACTTAAAGCTCCCAATATTGAGAAGGAAGGATTTTCTAAAAAAGGTTCTGCATGGACTTGGTTCTGGTGTACTATCCTGTTTGTCCCCTTGAATGTGATTCCACCACTTTGTATAAAAGGAGAAAACACAGATATACAACAAGGATTTACATTTGTTGCATATACTATTGAAGAGCAAACTGTTAGATAACGAATAAAAGGTAGCAGTGATATATTCATTTGCTACCTTTTGTATTTTTCGTATATGAGAAGAACATGTAACTTTATATTTTTTATGTATTGATATTTAGTTAAAATTTAGTTTCATTTAATAATCGCAGTATTAAATATGACAATATAAATAAATTAATATATCTTTGTCACGACAATTGAAATAATTGTACGACAATACTATATGAAAGTGTTTAGCATCTTTCTTATGATACAAGCTACCTATTACTAATTGTAAAAGCGAGAAATTATGAAAGAACTAACAACTCCACACTTTCTTTTATGAATACATTACTGCCATTATAGGAGTGAGGTGGCTATTATTATTTATTGGCTATGATGAAAAAGGCGACATTCTTTTTCTTGGTTATTGCAACGCTGACTACCACATTTTACAGTTGCAAGACAAACACTGATGATTTATGGGACAGCATCCACCAACTGGATGGAAGGGTTACTTCATTGGAAGAATTATGCAAACAGATGAATGGCAATATCAGTTCCTTACAGAAACTAGTGCAGGCATTACAAGACAACAACAGTATAACTATGGTTACTCCTGTGAAGCAAGGGGAGAAAACTATTGGTTACACCATTTCCTTTACTAAAGGCGAGCCTATTACAATCTATCATGGAGAAAAAGGAGATAAGGGGGAACAAGGAGATAAAGGAGAAACTGGCGACAAAGGAGATACAGGTGATAATGGTAAAGACGGTACTACTCCTACTATTGGTGTTAAACAACATGCTGATGGCATATATTACTGGACGTTAAATGGAGACTGGCTTAGAGATAATTCTGGTAATATGATTAAAGCAGAAGGTAAAGATGGTGCTGATGGTGAGCAAGGGGAAGAAGGGAAAGCAGGCATTACTCCCCAATTAAAAATAGAAGATGGTTATTGGTGGGTTTCTTATGGGGAAGAATCTGGTTGGATTCAGTTAGATAAAGTTGTTGCTGATAATGGAGAGACCATTTTCAAAGAAGTGACACAAGACGATGATTATGTATACTTTACTCTTAAAAATGAGACTGTAATAACTATTCAGAAATACAGGAAATTATCTATAACGTTCAAAGAAGGAGATGATTTGAAATTTGATGTAGATGAAACTAAAGTTGTTCATTATACTATAAAAAGTGAAAGCAACAAAAGCGTAATTAAGGTTGAAATGCTAAATAATGATGGTTGCTACTCATTACATACTGATATAACGAATACTACTTCTGGTACAATCACTATTAAAGCCAGTGTACCTACTACCAATCAAGTGATAGTAAGCGTTTCCAATGGGGAAGTTACTATAATGGTTGCAATTAATGTATCCTTAAAACCTGCATTGGAAGAAAATACAATAAGGGTATCAGAAGCAGGTACATTAGCTAAGATATTAGAAGGTTATGATAAAAATTCTATCACAACATTAAAAGTTATAGGTTCAATTAATGATAATGATATTGTTGCTTTACGCATTTTACCTAAACTCTCAAATTTAGATTTAGAGGATGTATATTTGACTAGTTTGCCTAGACATGCTTTTTCTCAAAATAAGACATTAACTTCTATAAAACTTCCCAAAACTTTAAAAGAAATAGGGAGCTATGCTTTCTGGCGATGTAAACTAACAGGAAATCTCATAATACCAACAGGAGTTACGACAATTGAAATGTGTGCGTTTGCTGAATGCAATAAATTGACAGGAAATCTAATAATACCAGAAGGAGTTATATCAGTTGGCGAATTAGCCTTTTCAAATACTTATTATGTTGATGGTGGTAGTTTGACTATTCCCGCAAGTATTAAAATAATAGGTAATTCTGCATTTCCTAGCGATTTATCTCCTGTATATTGTAAAGCTGTAACTCCGCCTGATATTGATTCAGGCTCTTTCTCAAATTATTCCAAACTATATGTTCCTTTAAATTGTGCTGAAATCTATAGAAACGCTAGTGGTTGGAATAAATTTGAAAGTATTGAAGAAGTTGAATTTTAAAATATATAATTTATGTGTGATTCAAATACTTGTGACCAGATTTGTAAAAAGCAGATTGCTTATGAAAAGTCTATTGATGCCTATCAGTTCCATGTACAACGTTATCATACATGGGTTAACTATTATGCAATTTTCGTTGGTGCTTTGTTTGTAGCATTTTACACTGTTGTTTCACAATTAGAAAATATCCGTTGCAATCCTTGTTGTGATAGTGGAACATTTTTTAGTATGTGGCTACCACTTCTGATTATGACTTTAGGATGGTTTACTTCTATGTGTTGGTTAGCTAGTATTATCGGGCATTATAAATGGATGAATAGTTGGATACTTATCGTGAAAGAGAGAGAGAAATCATTCTTTGGAACATCCCCAAATCAACAAGCCGTTGGTTCACTGAATTCATCTGAAATATTTGTATATGGGAAAGTTATGGAATACAAAAATAAGGCGGCTAATAATGAAGGCAATAACGATACTAATAACAACTCTAATAATGAAACCAATAACAGTACTAATAATGAGTTCGGCATGCTTCCTAAGTTTATCTCAACTCAGAAAGTAACCCAATGGTTTGTGTGGAGCGTTATTTTAGCATGGATAGCAAGTTCTTATTTCTTTTGCTGCATTACCCCTTTTATCTATTTGTTTTTTACGATTATAATTAGCATCTTCCTTTACAAAAAAACTTGTAAATGGTATTCCTCTAGTATTTAGTAATTTGTTACAAGCTAAATAAGAAGAAAGGCAGCATTTGAAGTAACATTCACTTGCTGCCTTTATTTTTACAGAAGGGTGCAAATTAATGCCCCTCATACACGCTCTTTATTATTTTATCCTATTTATTGAGTATGCTTACAATAGGAACAGTCTTATCAAAACCTGCCTTTGTTGAGTATTTGAATGTCCCAATCTGTTTTGCACATTTTCCTCCAGAAACTTTGATAACTTGGTCGTCATAATACGATTTGCCATCCTTACATAACAACAAAACAGTTACCCCTGTTGGAACAGACATATCCCACTCTATTTTTACCTCATTAGCTAAAGCATCACCTGAATCAAGAACTTGAAAGACCTCAAAAGAATTTTCACTAATGCAATCCCCTTCTTTCTCAAAGAATGTCATTCCATTATTTGAAGATTCTCCATTTGACGAATTTCCAATAAGTGCAGCAATAACAAGCATTAAAATAGCACCTATAACAACGCCTGCAATAAATATTAATACCTTTTTCATAATCTAATTATAAATCTTCACCATTTGCCCTATTGTATTCATTATCATAGTACATTGCAATGTAATATTTCCCTGCAAATTCTTCAATTCTAAACCAAACAGGCTTTTTGAGCATCATATCCAATACAAAAGAAGTAGATGTTTCATAAATATCTTTTTTAATTTCTTCTGTTGGATTAGCCAATTGCTCTTCTGTATATTTGACTAAAAGAGCTGCTCTCAATTTATTTGCAGTCTCAACAGAATCAACAACAAGAGGAGCTTGATAAAAAAGAGCATCATACTTTTTTGAATGTACAGACATTTCATAGGATATATCTTCGTCTTCTGATATAGTATAATCTTGTAATGAAAGGTATTTAGAATTTTTTTTAAATTGCTCACAGAGCCTATTAAATCTTATCCTAATCCCCCCTTCATCTATGGAATTAGCATCACAAACCATTATTCGACAAACCTTATTGTTGTTTGTGGCAATATGTATATTGACATCCGTACCATTAAACTCACCAACTAGGATTTCCTTATTGTGTTGACTACTCGTATAACCTTTAGCTTTTAATTTCTGAATCATTTCAGATTTACTTCCGTCAACTGGAATACCTAAAAATTTAGTAACGTCTTGTTGCGCATAAACAAATAATGAAGATATGAGCAACATTGTAATTGATAGTAGTTTTTTCATATTATCAAAATTTACCGTTCTCCAGTTTCTACAAGAACATCAATACTATACATCGAAACGTGAAACTGTAATGCTATCTTTGCCCTTTTGAATAATTTCCCACATTTTGCAACAAGGCAGCACAACGCTTCTACTTTACTAATTCAATTACAAATATAATAATTCTTAATTATACAAATAATATCTTTTGCCTAAAAAAACTTAGATTTAATAGATGCATTAATATATGAACGAATAAAAAGGGTACAAATTAATTGCACCCTTAAAAACAGATTCAACTAATTATCTATTATACAAGAAGGCGGCATTTGAGCTATCTATCAAATGTCGCCTTTTTAATTCATCTTCTTCTCTTCTTAACTAATTTATGCTTATCCTTCTTAGCTGAATTTGAGAAAAGCATTTCTAACATTTCCCTTGTGATAGGTAAATATGTAACCTCTGTTAATCTAGTTTCTCTAATCTCTTGTGGTAAATAATGAATTGTGTTATTCTTCTTCTTTGGTATTACTTGCATATTAATAATTTATATAAATAGAATAGACTAAATAATCTTTTACAAAAATAGTAAATTATCAACAATTATCCTAGTGGAAGACATGTAATATACCATCTTATTTATTTTTAATAATATAAAAATATTGATTACATATTGAGTATATGTAAAGCAAATGATAGATTAAAATATTTTACTTTTAAATAGATTGCTAAAATATATTTGACTGTATGCAGAATATACATCTTTGAGTTGTTGAGGTAATTTTAAACACTAAGATTTTCATTAACATATCACAAAAATATAATATGATATTTGTTTGAATATATAAATTTTGATATTTTTGCGATATTATATAATATTTGAAAAATTAAAGAATCTGTTATGGCTATTAACACCCCTCATCAACATGGTTCTTATCAAGCTAAATTGTTTGATAAAAGATGGCAAATGAAGCGTGAGATTATCCTGAATCGCGATAACCATCAATGTGTAATCTGTGGAAAAACAGATAGTCTTATTGTTCATCACAAACAATACCATTTCATAAAGAAACTGAATATATTCTGTGAACCTTGGAATTACCAAGACATATATTTGATTACCTTATGTAAATCGTGTCATGATAGAGGTCATAGATTATATGAGATACCTATTATGTATATTTAATTTATAAAGTTATGGGATTTCTTGATTTTTTTAAGAAGAAACAAATTCTTGTCTCAACAGAAGATGACAAAATTATGCAGAATCTTCCAGAAATTAAAAAAGAAGATTTTGTAGATGAATCCAATCCATTGGATAAAGGTAACACTATTGTAATAAATTACGGCACAGGTATGCCAATAGACTTGATTTATAATGACTTAAAAGAAGATTACGAACAAAAAGGTTATGAAGATGCTATCTGTAATCCTGATATGTCTTATAAAGAGATGAACCAGTCCATTATTCGACACAACATAGAAATAAAATTTGAACAAGTTATTTTAAAGTATAACGATGACTTACACGACATAGATTTTCATATAGAATCACGTTCTCAAGCGGGATTAATAGATGTTGTAAAGCAGTTAAAAACAAAAAGAGAAACACTACAGAGACATGTGGACAAATTACATGAAATGGAAGCTGATTTTCGCAACGAAGTTCCATATATGATGGGAGTTCTTCTATCATACGAACGTGGTTTCCTTCGCGGATTGGCTGCCCTATCTTTAGATACTTTAAAAAATAAATAATATTATGAAGTGGTGGATTAAATTTGGCTGTTTTCTTACAGGCTGGAATAGTTCAATATTATCTCAATGTAGTGAAGCTAGTTTTAAACATTTAAAGAAATATACTGCAGCCTTATTAATATTAATTATACTATGGGGATTTACTGGATATTGTTTTGCAGAAAGGTATGTAGAAGCTCCATGGTGGGGATGTATTATCTCATCTATTATTTTTGTTGTTATTGTTATTCAAATTGAACGACAAATAATCCTAACTGTAGGAACTCATAAGTGGAATACATTCTTTCGTTTTTTTATTGCTGTGATTATGGCTTTTTTAGGCTCTTCTATTATAGACCAGATTATATTTGGAGCAGATATTAATCGTAAAATGGTAGAAATTACGGACCGACAAGTTGTTGAACAGCTGCCCTTACGTTTGAAAGTTATTGATGTAAAATTATCAGAATTACAAACTAATATAGACTCTTTGGATAAAGCAAATATTATATTGAATGATGAAATCGTACGAGAACCTGTAATTAAAACAGTTTCAACCACTACCACATACACCAAAGAGCGCCAAGATGATGGAAGCTATAAAGATATTCCTCAAACTACAGTTTCTACGACACCTATGGCAAATCCTCGTGTAAAACAAGTTGAAGCTAATAATATGACTCTCGAAGGATTACGTAAGCAACAAGATGAATATACCCAGAAAAAAATGAACGTAGAAAAGGATTTAAGAACAGAATTATCATCTAACACAGGTTTTTTGTCTGAATTACGAGCTATGATAGAAATCCTCTCTACAAGAATTGAAGCTCTCATTTTTTACATTATTATATTTGCTTTTCTAATATCACTAGAATTATTTGTTGTAACAAGTAAGTTAGGTGATAAGAAATGTGATTATGATATGATTATTGAGCATCAACTTAATGTCAAAACTCAAGCTTTAGAAGAATTAGTTAAGGTGTAAATAAATAATAAGTGCCTCATGTTATTTTCGATAAAAATATTTTCCCTTTTATGTAAAGTATAGTCAACAATGAACAATAGATTAAAATATTGAGACCATATACGGTTAAATTATTATTACACTTGTGTAAAGTTTGTAGATATAACTATAAGAAACGTAGGATATAATACATTGATAAGGTGGTAAGTGAAAATTCATTTACTGCCTTATTTTTTTATCTAATTCTTTCTATCTTTAAGGCATAATTTAAGATTAGAGATATGGAAGATATAAAGCCAATAGATAAGTTTACATTAGACAAATATGTAAAAGAAGAAGATGATTTGCTAGAATATGTAGAAATGTTGGGTTGTAAATGTCACCCTGACTATGATTTCATAAGGGTTAAAAAGGAGATAGAGGATAAAGCAGAGACAAATGAAACAGAAGTAGCAACAGAACAACAAGCAGCAGAAGAAGCAGCAGAAGCAGAAGCAGAAGAAGAAGAAGAAGAAGAAGAAACAAAGTACGTATTCATGGGTACAACTGTAACACAAGAATTTAAGAAACGGTACAATGCAAAAGTGCTTAATGCTCACTATACATTTGAGAAATATATACAGTATGAGGATATACAAAATACTTTGGAAGCATTGGATATAGATAGAGAAAAATTCTGGTATCTATTATTGTTCGTCTCTGATTACATTTATGGAAGTTGCTTGGAAGGAATTAAGGTTAAAGAAACTTCAAGGGTATTAGTGGAGAAACTCATGCAACAGCTTGGGAAGAATATTGGTAATAGTGGCTGTATATTATCTTTTATAAAACCAATGACACTAACATTAAAATTACAGGAAAAACATCGCTCCATAGAAATCGACGACCCTATATCATTAGCTTACATTTATCTTGTATATGAAGCAGGGAAGGACTATTTCAGTAATGATAAGCCAACAAGATTTGATACACAACAAGGAATAGATAGGAAAGGCAAAGACACAGAACCTAACACTGTTCTAGTGGCAATGTTCTATAAATTATTGGATAGTTTCTTTAAGCTATTGCCCAAAACAAATACAAGTAAATCTGCAAAAGCATATAGTACAGTTTCTTTGAATAAGACACTATTAATTTCAAGGCTTGTTTATTTGACCAACCTATCCACAGACAAACGATATACTGGAGTTGATGAGAAAAAAGGCAAGCTGTGTCCTAACTTCATAAAAGACCAGATAAAATCTTACAAAGATTATGAAATTCTTAGAGCTAACAAATTTTATAAATGATTTATTAAAGGGGTAAATTATTGGGCTGTTTTTACCCCTCTTGCCATTTTTCAAAACATCCCCTTATTTTATATTCTCTCTCTATCTTTGCAGTGTTGGCAATATTGCCAACTGTATTAAATTCTTTTTCAACCATGAACAAAAATATTATTTCTGTAAAAGACCTCTATATTGGAGGCAAAATGATTGCTTTTATTAAAGGCAATCGTAGTGTTAATTCAAAGAACATTTCAAGAAAGAAAAAGTCCTTTGAGAAATTTGGAATGAATCTTGTCCCTTTAATGTATGTAGACGGACAAAAAGCGGTAAATGACGGCTGTACTTTGGTGCATCCTATTACGAAAGAGGATATACCGGATGAAGAAGCAAGTAAGTATGTTGCCATTGTTGAGGGACAACATAGATATACGGCAGCCGAAGAAACAGGTTTAGATGAAGAAAAGCTGTTCTTGTATGAATGTTACAGCAATGAGAACACTAAAGAGATTCTCTCTGAAACAAACACAATTACTGACCCGTGGAGTGGTGCAGATTATGCTAATGGCGCGGCACTATTTAATCCCCAAAATGAGTTGGCAAAATTTACAAAAGAACTTGCCGATTTAGGTTATCCAACCACTACGATAGGTTATATTGCTTGTTTTGCTCCTGGTAAGTTGGGAAAGACAGCATACTGTAATTTGATTGCAGGTAAAGAAATAAAAACAGATTATAATCTGGAACGTGCTAAATACTTTTTGGATGCAGCACGAACTAAATTTGACAATTCCTTTATCGCTAAAAGATACTTGATTACTGTAGTTGCCGACCTGTCTACAGAACATGGGTATAAACTTGTTTGTGACGCTTTAAAACAAATGCCAGATGCTATAGTAAAAAGAGTCCTAGAAGCTAAAAGTGAAGAGAAACAAAGTATATTGAAAATGACCTTAGAAAGTCTACTCAATAAATAATTAGAATATAGCCAGTTGTCAGTGATGATAGCTGGCTTTTTTTATCTAAATATGAATTGTCACATCTAAATGCAGACTAAAATTCTAATCTCAAAATTATGCCTTATACATAATTAATCCTATCTTTGTGTCGTTCAAACAAGGCTATTTAAGAACAATACTTAAGAACAAAAGTTATAAATCGCTGAAACACAGCATACTTGAGCAAAAGTAGTTCTTTTCCTTTAGTTATAGCCGAACTAAGGAAAATTTAACGTGAAGAGCAGAATGCAATCTTTTGTTTCTTGGTGTGAAACGGTTTGTTCCTCGGTGTGAAACAAGTTGTTTCTCGGTGTGGAACACTTTGTTTCTCACCGAGAAACTTTGGGGGGATGAAAACTTTCCCACACTTATGTCTGTCCTGCGATTCTTTTTTGTAATTTTGCGGGGAAATTTTATAGGTATGACAATAACTGAATTGCAACAACAATATGCTGCCCACCCCAATATGGCAGTAATGAAACGCTTGTTGAAGGACACTTCTGTTCAGACTGTTTTTTGCGGAGGACTGTGTGCATCTGCTGCTTCTCTTTTTTCTTCTGTATTGGTACAAGAGGGTGGTTGTCCGTTTGTCTTTATTTTAGGTGATCTTGAAGAAGCCGGCTATTTTTATCATGACTTGACGCAGATATTGGGTACGGAAAAGGTGTTATTCTTTCCATCTTCATTCCGTCGCTCTATTAAATATGGGCAAAAAGACGCAGCCAATGAGATTCTGCGCACGGAAGTACTTAGCCGCTTGCAAAAAGGGGAGGAGGGACTATGTATCGTTACGTACCCGGATGCATTGGCAGAGAAAGTAGTGTCGCGAAAGGAATTGAGCGATAAAACCCTGAAACTGAATGTAGGGGAGAAAGTGGATACCACGTTTATCACTGATGTGTTGCATAGTTATGGCTTCGAATACGTAGATTATGTATATGAACCGGGGCAATACGCTGTTCGCGGTAGCATTATCGACGTTTTCTCTTTTGCTTCGGAATATCCTTATCGTATTGATTTCTTTGGTGATGAAGTAGAAAGTATACGTACCTTTGAAGTTGAGTCCCAATTATCCCGCGAGAAGAAAAGTGGAGTGTCTATTGTTCCCGATTTAGCAGTGACAGGAGACGTGACAACTTCCTTTCTGGATTTTATCCCGAAAGATACTACTCTGGCAATGCGCGATTTTCTTTGGTTGCGTGAACGAATCCAGGTGGTGCATGATGAAGCGTTGACTCCCCAGGCAATAGCTGTCCAGGAAGCCGCAGAGAATGGAGGCATTACATTGGAGGGAAAATTGATAGACGGCAGTGAATTTACTGTACGAGCACTCGATTTCCGCCGATTGGAATTTGGTAACAAACCAACCGGAACGCCGAATGCCAGTGTTACTTTCAATACATCTGCCCAACCCATCTTTCATAAGAATTTCGATTTGGTAGCTTCTTCTTTCAAAGATTATTTGGAAAAAGGTTATTCGCTATATATCTGTAGTGACAGTATGAAGCAGACAGATCGTATCAAGGCTATTTTTGAAGATCGGGGCGATCAGATTAATTTTACTCCCGTAGAGCGTACCATACATGAAGGATTTGTAGATAACACACTACGGCTCTGTATCTTCACCGACCATCAGTTGTTTGACCGTTTCCATAAATATAACCTGAAAAGTGATAAAGCTCGTTCGGGAAAAGTGGCACTATCTTTAAAAGAACTGAACCAGTTTACTCCGGGGGATTATGTGGTGCATACCGATCATGGTATCGGACGTTTTTCCGGTTTGGTGCGTATACCGAATGGTGATACTACGCAGGAAGTTTTGAAACTGGTGTTTCAGAATGAAGATGTAGTGTTCGTTTCCATTCATTCCCTGCATAAAGTTTCCAAATACAAAGGTAAGGAGGGAGAGGCTCCCCGACTTAACAAATTAGGTACAGGGGCATGGGAGAAACTGAAAGAACGTACGAAGAGCAAAATCAAGGATATAGCCCGCGATTTGATAAAATTGTATTCGCAGCGTCGTCAGGAAAAAGGGTTCTCTTATAGTCCCGATAGTTTCTTGCAGCGTGAGTTGGAAGCATCCTTTATTTATGAAGATACACCGGATCAGAGTAAGGCGACGATTGATGTCAAAGCGGATATGGAAAGTGACCGCCCGATGGACCGTCTGGTCTGTGGCGATGTAGGATTTGGAAAAACAGAAGTTGCAATCCGTGCCGCTTTCAAAGCTGTTGCCGATAATAAACAAGTGGCCGTTCTGGTTCCGACAACGGTGCTTGCTTACCAGCATTTTCAAACATTCCGCGAACGTCTGAAAGGACTGCCATGCCGGGTGGAATATTTAAGCCGCGCACGTACTGCCGCACAAACCAAAGCTGTATTGAAAGGACTGAAGGATGGAGATGTCGGTATTCTGATAGGTACCCACCGTATCTTAGGCAAGGATGTTCAGTTTAAAGACTTGGGACTGCTGATTGTTGACGAAGAGCAGAAATTCGGAGTTTCCGTAAAAGAAAAGCTGCGTCAATTGAAAGTGAATGTAGATACACTGACAATGACTGCTACTCCGATTCCCCGTACCCTTCAATTCTCGTTGATGGGCGCGCGTGATTTGAGCGTGATTTCCACTCCGCCGCCTAACCGCTATCCGATTCAGACCGAAGTGCATACTTTTAATGAAGAAGTGATAACGGATGCCATCAATTTTGAGATGAGCCGCAACGGGCAGGTCTTTTTCGTCAATAACCGGATTGCGAACTTGCCGGAACTGAAAGCAATGATAGAGCGCCATATTCCGGATTGTCGTGTAGCAATCGGACACGGGCAGATGGAACCGACTGAACTGGAAAAGATTATTCTGGATTTTGTCAACTATGACTATGACGTGCTCTTGGCAACCACAATCATCGAAAGTGGTATCGATATTCCGAATGCAAATACCATCATTATTAATCAGGCGCAAAACTTCGGCTTGAGTGACCTCCATCAGATGCGTGGACGGGTAGGGCGTAGTAACAAGAAAGCATTCTGTTATCTGCTGGCTCCTCCGTTGAGCAGTCTGACCACCGAAGGGAGACGACGTCTTCAAGCGATTGAGAACTTTAGTGATTTGGGAAGTGGTATTCATATTGCCATGCAGGATTTGGACATTCGTGGAGCCGGAAATTTGCTCGGAGCCGAGCAAAGTGGCTTTGTCGCTGATTTAGGATATGAAACATATCAGAAGATTCTGACTGAAGCTGTTCATGAGTTGAAAACAGATGAATTTGCAGAACTGTATGCTGATGAAATAAAAGGTGAAGGACAAATTAGTGGAGAAGAATTTGTAGAGGAGTGTCAGGTAGAAAGTGACCTCGAACTTTTATTGCCGGCCAACTACGTAACCGGCAGCAGCGAACGTATGTTGCTCTATCGTGAACTGGATGGACTGACATTGGATAAGGATGTGGAGGCTTTCCGCTCCCGCTTGGAAGACCGCTTCGGTCCGGTTCCCCGGGAAACGGAAGAATTACTCCGCATTGTTCCTTTACGTCGTTTGTCGGCCCGTTTGGGAGCAGAGAAGATTTTCCTGAAAGGCGGACGAATGACCTTGTTCTTTGTTTCCAATCCGGATAGTCCGTTCTATCAAAGTAAGGCTTTCGGTAAAGTGATAGACTATATGATGAAGTATACCCGGCGCTGTGATCTGCGTGAGCAAAATGGCAGACGGAGTATGTTGATTAAAAATGTTACTAATGTGGAGACGGCAGTCAGTGTGTTGCAGGAGATTGTGGCGTTGCCAGTGAAAGAAGAATAAATGAGTGGTTTATGCATGGTAATGATGTGAATCAGTAATTGAATTAGAGTAAAAACCTACGAAAAGGAATATATTTTTTAGACACGGATTATGCGGATAAATATAGCTGTGCAACTTAAAAAAACGTATAATCCGCGTAATCTGTGTCTAATCCCTAATTTGAAATTTCACTCTATCTTTTTCCTTTCCCTCTCTCCGTGTCCTTTCCTTTTCCGTATAATTTGTCTATTAGGTCAGAACGTCCGATACGTCTCAACTCATTGATGATATTTCTCCTTTCTTCCGGTTTATACCAAAAAAAGAACTGTCGTTGTGCTAGTTTCTCCCGTTGGGTTTTAGCACTGAATATCGGTTCTAACGTGTATGGATGGAATCCGGTATACCAAGCTTCGGTAGCAACCGTCATCGGAGTAGGAGTGAAGTCCTGCACTTGTTCCAGGTGGAAGTCCAGACGTTTAGTGATAACGGCAAGTTCCGCCATATCTTCTTCTTTGCATCCGGGATGCGAGGAAATGAAATACGGAATCAGTTGTTGACGTAGATTCTCTTCCCGGTTGATACGGTCGAATATCCTCTTGAATGTTTCAAATTGCTCGAAAGAAGGTTTGCGCATCACAGATAATACCCGGTCACTGGTATGCTCCGGAGCTACTTTCAGCCGACCACTTACGTGATTGACAATCAATTCACGGGTATACTCGGCAGTGCTGCGGTTGATCGCTTCATCTTTACTTTGATGAAGTAACAGGTCATAGCGTATTCCGCTACCGATAAACGATTTTTTTATTCCGGGCAAGGCATCTACTGCACGGTAAATATCCAGTAAGGGGCGATGGTCGGTATTTAGATTCGGGCAAACTTTCGGATGGATACATGACGGTCGTTTGCACTTCTTGCAAATAGCTTCGTCTTTTCCTTTCATCTGATACATATTAGCGGAAGGACCACCCAAATCGCTTAAATATCCTTTGAAATCGGGTAACTGGATGACCTCTTTCACCTCTTTCAGTATGGACTCTTTGCTACGGCTGACGATAAACTTTCCCTGATGAGCGGAAATGGTGCAGAAGGCACAACCGCCGAAACATCCCCGGTGAATGTTGATGGAAAACTTAATCATGTCATAAGCCGGAATCCGTTTCCCTTTATATTTAGGATGAGGTAGCCGGGTATATGGCAAATCAAACGAACGATCGAGATCTTCCTGGCTCATCGGAGGATATGGAGGATTGACTACTACTATCTTGTTTCCGACGGCTTGCGTGATTCGGGAAGCCGAATATTTGTTGGATTCTTCTTCGATATGCCGGAAATTGCTTGCCTGTTTCTTTTTATCTGCCAGACATTCTTCGTGCGAATAAAGTGGAAGGTCATCTTCGGCAGAGGTCCATTCTGTTGCACGGCAAAGATAGGCTGTTTGAGGAACTGATCCGATGATTGTTCTGAATTTACTGCTTGTCAGTACTGGCTCTTCAGCAGTAAGCAGACTTTTCATATTCTTCACCAGGTCTGGAAGTGGTTTTTCTCCCATTCCGTAAATGAGCAGGTCGGCACCGCTGTCGCATAAAATGCTCTTTTGCACTTTGTCCTGCCAATAATCGTAATGACTTAACCGTCTTAAACTGGCTTCGATTCCTCCGATAACTACGGGAACATCCGGATAAAGTTTCTTTAGTATCTGGCTATAAACCGTAGAAGGATATTCCGGACGCATATCCGGACGACCGTCCGGGGTATATGCATCTTCGCTGCGCAATCGTTTGTTGGCTGTGTATTTATTTACCATTGAGTCCATACATCCACCGGAGATACCGAAGAATAGCCGTGGGCGTCCCAACTTCTTGAAGTCACGCAGGTCGTCACGCCAGTTGGGCTGGGGTACAATGGCTATTTTCAAACCTTCCGCTTCAAGAATCCGTCCAATAACGGCAGCACCAAAAGAAGGGTGATCCACATAGGCGTCAGCACTGAATAGAATGACATCCAATTCATTCCATCCGCGAAGTTCTACTTCTTTCTTGGTAGTAGGTAACCAGTCAGTCAATCGATATTCTTTCATGCTGCAAAGATACG
>ERZ773164.2122-NODE-2122-length-17302-cov-5.523453_pt1 | contig 17302 bp, 11 predicted proteins | sample MGYA00511917_ERZ773164 | MGnify/ENA primary metagenome ERZ773164 (study PRJEB29015, sample SAMEA2737847) | human gut metagenome | biome: human gut; feature: human-associated habitat; material: faeces | place: China | collected 2012 ...
TACAGCACAGAATTTACCACACATACTACAAGTGTCACTATGATCATCTTCTGGCCCCGTCTTTAGAGGTTTGCACCATGAATGTTTAGAGGCTATTCTGAGAAAAAGTTGAGATTCTCCAGTATTTATCGTTGTTTTTTGTGCTTTAAATTTATTTTATTTTTTTTATTTATTTGGTATAATTATGGTGTAAATGTGTAATGTTTGGAGGACACTTTCTATGGCCTATTTTCTTAAAAAAACAAAACGAAATAACAGACTTTATCTTTCCATCTATGAGAGTTTTTATTCTCCAGAAACCAAGAACACTCGACATAAAAGTTTTCGTAAAATCGGGTTCGTTGATGCTCTTATCGAACAGGGTATAGATGATCCAATCTCTCATTTTCAGAAAGAAGTCAATGAACTGAATTCTAAACGGGAGACAGAAAAATGTCGCATCAACTTTCAACAGATTTCTGACGTTTCACCAGAACTATGTCTGGGTTATGTGCCAATTGCGAAAATCTTGAACATACTGGATGTAAAAGAACATTTTGGGTATTTAAGTTCTTCAAGGAAGTTCGAGTTCGATGTATATGATGTCTTTTCCGCTCTTGTATATGCTCGTGTTGTTGCGCCTTTATCTAAACATCAGACTTTTCATGATATTCTTCCAAAGCTATATGTTCAAAAAAACTTCAGTTATGATCAACTCCTAGAGGGCTTGGAATTTATGGGCGAAGAATATGAGAAACTGGTTGAAATACTAACCGTTGCGACTGATGACAATTTTATTCTGGATTCCAGCCGTTCTTATTTTGATTGTACAAACTATTACTTTGAAATCGATAAGGAATCTACTCTTCAAAAAAGAGGGCCTTCCAAAGAAAATCGAAAGGACCCTATTGTGGGAATGGGCCTTCTTTTAGACGCACAGATGTTACCAGTCGGCATGAAGATATTCCCAGGCAATGAATCTGAAAAGCCGGTCATGCGTGATCTAATCCACGATTTGAAATCAAGAAACAATATCAAGGGCCGTACCATCCAAATAGCTGATAAAGGCCTTAACTGTGCTAAAAATATTATTGAAGCTATTGATCATGGAGATGGCTATCTGTTTTCGAAATCTGTAAAAACCCTTCCTGAAAGAGAAAGGCAATGGGTTCTTCTTGATGACGGATTCGAAACAGTGTTTGATCAGAACGGAGAACCTGTTTATAAAATCAAGGAATGCATCGATACGTTTACCTATTCATACAAGGATGATTACGGAAATGTCATAACTCGTAATATAAAAGAAAAAAGAACAGTTACCTATAACTTCAGTCTCGCGAAGAAGAAACTGATGGAAATCAATAGAATGATTGAAAAAGCCAAGGCACACCGTGCATGCCAGGCCAAAAAAGAAGAATATGGTGAATCATCAAAATATATGCAGTTTCTAGATGATCAGGGAAAAAGTATAAAACCCCAGCTAAATCAAAAAGCTATAGACAAAGACAAAGAACTAGCCGGATATAATATGCTCGTAACATCTGAAATCAATATGTCATCAAAAGACATATACAATGCTTATCATCAGCTTTGGCAAATTGAAGAATCCTTCCGCATCATGAAGTCCGAACTTGATACACGTCCAGTCTATCTACAAAAAGAAAATCGAATCAAAGGGCATTTCTTCATCTGTTACACAGCCGTGTTATTATCACGAATCCTTCAATTCAAGATTCTGGAAAATAAATACTCAGCAAGTACAATATACGATTTCATGAGAAAATTCCGAGTTGTAAGAATCAACTCAACCAGATTCATAAATCTATTAACCAGCAAAGAATTCGTAACAGATCTATCCAAAAAATTAAATCAACCAATAACAAATTATTATCTAACAGATAAACAAATAAAAATGATGCATACTCGATAATCAAATATCGAGTGTTGCACCATTTTTTACTATTCAACCTCTAAAGTCAGGTATTACACCCATTTTCTTGTAAATAAAAATAAAAGATAATTTTTTTGTGTACTTATGGTAATTAATTAAGGATTATTTAAGATTACAATGATATTCTGTTAGTCGATATTGCATTTATAACTAAAAATGAATAAGCGTTGTTATTTCTCCATATTTATCCTCAATAAATATTTCATTAATTCTTTTCAATAAGCATAAATATGGCCAAATCAGTTAAAGTATAGGTACCCACTCCACATACACATAAATATTTACTAAGTTAATTATTATATCTAAAGGCTTAACTAGCAATTTGGTGACATTGTTATAATTCTGCTTTTTATCACTTACACGAATAACTGTTCTTTCTTCAAATCCTTTAAACGTGTGATCTTATAGATGTTTTTCAAATGTAGTAGTACATACTGTAGTTTTTCTGTATTATCTATTCCTTGAGTTTCTCTTTGCATGACAAAAAGAGCGTTGTACCGATTTATATACTTTGATGCTACTCCCTTATATTTTTGCAGTCTTTCTTCAATCAATTTATGGAAACTGTTCACTGTATTTAAATGAATGAATTTATCATAAGACTCATGACTGATTAACACTTTCTTAGTACAGTTTTTACTTTCTAAAAGTTCGTTGTAACTGTTAGAACCATCTAGTATTACAAAAGATTTTGATTCAAGACATTCACCAAATCTTAATAGATCTAGAGATTATGGCTTGCCATAATTTAATGTTCTGGCAACTGTATGTCCGAATCTCTGTATTGCAGTGATGATACACACCTGCTGATTAGACAATCAAGTGTATCAAGAACAATGCCAACGGTTATACCAACTGGCTTCGCTTCCGCAATCGCGTAATGTATGTACTCGATCCAAACGCAACATTCAGTCTGGAACCAAAGGAGAAATAATCATGGATGCACAAGATATTATTGAACTGATTGAATACTTCAGAAAGCTACAAAACATTGAGTTAGAATTCTAAATTGAAGAATTACGCGAATACATAGACCTAAAATTTGAAGAACTATATGACCAATTAACAGAATACATTGATCTGAATTAATCAAACTCAGATCATCCATTATAAAAAAAGCAGAGATTTCAAATAGCTCTGCTCTCTAGTTAATCCTTTAAACACTCATAGGGTTTTCAACCCTACATCTTTTAAAGCCAACTTTTAGTCGACCCTATCTAATTTTGGATTACCGGCTTAACTTAATAAGAATTTAACGATGTCACTGTTTTTTTAGCTTAACTTAATGACATTGGTTAAATAATATAACCTTTTTTTATTTGTTTTCTAAAGAAATTATAGAATTTATTAAAGCCATATTAGCATCATTAATTTCCTGCTGATTACCGCCATTTTGTATAACAGCTTGCGCATTTGCAATAGCTTGATCTAACACTTCTAATGAATCATCAGTATAGTGATCCCTATCAATTGAAGAAGCTGAATCTATTGTTTTTTGTAGCGTTGTGTTATCAATTAATTTTGGTTTTTTATCAGATTTACTAACTTCGTCCTGATTTTTGTTTTTATTTTTTGATTGTTCTACTATTCTATCATGGTTTGTGTCGTTACTTTTATTTAAATAATTAAAACCAAGAAGAATAGCTAGTATTGCAATTAAAATAATTACAATACCAGCTAATAAAAAAGTAGAATTAAACTTTCTAGAATTTCCCTTTTTTGATTTTTTCATTACTATTTAGAATTTTTTTTACGCAATAATGCCACAAGACTCGCACCAGCAGCAGTTACACCAGCTAATGAACCAAATAAACCAGTTGCAGCACCTGTTGATACTTTATTATCTTCTTTTTTAGAATTTTCTTTTTTAGAATTTTCTTTTTTAGAATCTTCTTTTTTAGAATCTTCTTTTTTAGAATCTTCTTTTGCAGGAGTATCTACTTTTTCAAATACAGCTTCAATTGAAGCATATCCTTCAGTTTCACCTTCAGCAAAATGACATAATCCTGTTACACCAAATGTTTTAGCATCTGCATCCCATTCGATAGCATCAGCTCCTTGACCTTTCCATCCAACAAATTTATATCCTTCTTTAGCTGTTACTTCTGGAATTGAATATTGTTCATCACTATTTTCATCAAGATTTAAGAAAGTAACTGGACCTTCTCCATATTCAGTAAATGAACCATATTCTGGATTTACAGTGAAGTAAACATTTGAAGTTCTCTTAGTTTCTGGAGTTTCTTCTTTTTCAAATACAGCTTCAATTGAAGCATATCCATCAGTTGCGTCTTCATTATAGAAGCATAATCCTGTTACACCGAATGTTTTAGCATCTGCTCCCCAAGTAATTTCGTCAGCTCCCTGACCTTTCCATCCAACAAATTTATATCCTTCTTTAGCTGTTACTTCTGGGATTACAAATTGTTGATCATTGTCTTCATCTGAATCGAATTTAACTGGATTAGTTCCATATTCAGTGAATGAACCTTTTTCTGAATCTACTGTGAATGTAACATGAGCAGTCTTTTTAACTACAGGAGTTTCAACTTTTTCAAATTGAGCTTCAAGACTAGCATATCCTTCAGTTGCACCTTCAGCAAAAGCACATAATCCTGTTACACCAAATGTTTTTGCGTCTGATCCCCATGAAATTTCGTCAGCTCCTTGACCTTTCCATCCAACAAATTTATATCCTTCTTTAGCTGTTACTTCTGGAATTGAATATTGTTCATCACTATTTTCATCAAGATTTAAGAAAGTAACTGGACCTTCTCCATATTCAGTAAATGAACCATATTCTGGATTTACATTGAAGTAAACATTTGCTTCCCTATTACTTGTTCTTACCCCCCCCCACGTACTTTCTTCTGCAGTTTTATTGTCTGCATAAATTTGCATTGAAGCGGACGGAACCATTGACAATGCCAACAATCCACTTAATGCGATTCTTGATAAATGTTTCTTTTGCATTATCCGGAATAAATATCGAATCGGGTGCCTCAACAAATTCAATCTTATCTGCAGCACGTTTCGTAATATTTATTGTCTTTTCTTGAGCATTTTGCGGTTTTACCTTAGACGATGCTTTTATAACAAGCTCACCTGCCTGCGTATCTTTATCAACCGTAAAAGTATTTGTTTTCTCATCGAATTTAACACCGTCAGGCATTGATACAACTGCTATTTCCGCATTTCTGTTCATTTTCTGTCCGTCTGTACCGATAACTGTTGCAGTATATGTATACTGTTCATCATCTTCGCCGTCAAGAGGTATTGCCATTTTGTCATTTCCCTCTATTTCTATATGATCTTCATCGACAACAGTTACTGTAAAATCTTTTGTTTTTCCTTTTTCTGTAGTTGCACGATATTTTATTTCGTGTCCGCCTACCGTTTTGCTGTCTATTACTAACTGAGCACTTGAATCGCTTACCGATTCGGATATTACACCATCAGGCAAATCAGATATTAATTCAAACTTTTCGATATTATCATTTGAAATTTCACCTTTATAATCATAATGTACAGGCTCTAATGTTTCCGAATACATACCCGATTCGGGAATTTCAAATCTTGTATCTTCAAGGACTATATCATCTCTTGCCACATCGTAATATACCCACTTATCATCTTCGTTCACAAGCATAAACAACTTCGTCTTTGACGCTACGAGGAACATACCGTCGTTTATTGCACTTATTGAACGAATTTCTTCATTTGACTCTGAACCATTGCCCGATTCCGCAATCACCCACGGTACATCAACGGTAAGTGACGAACTGTCATTCGGAGCGATTAAAATTTTACCCGAAGCAGTACCGAGAACCACGTTATCACTGTTTACTCCGACAGAGGTAAATTTTTCAGTGTTATCTGTTCCGTCAGACAATTTCATTGCCGAAAAATTATTATACTTTGTCGTTTCGTCATTCACCAAAATTCTTAGTACGGCAGTTCCGTTTATCATAACCCAACCGTTAAATCCTTCGACATATTCCATATCGTAAGGCTGTGCCGAAATATTTGATGTCAATGTAGTCTTTGTACCCTCTGCGTCGAAATACCATATTTTGTACTGATCGCCTACCGCATATCTCATAGGGTCACTTGGTGTTAAACCTATAGTTTTAGCAACTGCACTTTTGTCAACCAACTTGAATGCTGTTGAGTCACTGCTTATAGGCGGAGTGTCGTCAAGGCTGTTATAAACCTTGACTACTCCTCCTGCCGCAAGAGCCAATGTCTGACCGTTTGTTGCAACCGTTGTATTTGAACCGACCATACTTTCATTTGTCGATTCGCTCCAAGTTGTACCGTCATCTGAAATAAAAATTTTATTATTCGCCGCAAGTACAAACTTTTGTTCTTTCTCCCACCATACAACTACTTGTCTTGTATTAGGATTACCGAAATGTTTTGCCTGTGACAATGTTTTTTTCAAAGTCCAGTCACTGCCGTTATCTGAAACATATATTTGTGCCGGTGTTGTTCCCGAGCTTAAATCTTTTGCAACTGCTACATAAATACCTAATTCGGGACTGTAACAAGTATCTACAAAAGTGTATGTTCCCGATATTGAATCAGCCATAACAGGTGTTACAGAAACTATGCTAAACAGCATTATTAAAGAAATCAGTGCTGATAGTATTTTTTTCAATTATACTCACCCTTTCTATTTTTTTACTCCCACATTTTCATCTTTTAAAAGACCGATATTTTCAAAATCAATTTTAGGTAAATCAGGATTTTCCTTATATACGCTACTGTCTTCCTTGATTGTGAAATTTCCTCCGCTATAATTAACAAATCCCGGATCAGACTTTGTAATAATATTACCTGCCGCCTCTACCAATCGGTCATTTGCGAAAAATCCTTGTGAAGCAGGATTGCCGTTTAGTGTACTTAGCGGGAATTTAATATTTACAATTAAATTATTATTAAACTTATTTGCATTTTCATATGCCGCAAAATGATGTTTAAAGAAGTCAGCCACTTCCGGATTGCTTTCCGAATATTTCGGACTGTATATCTGCCACTGTGCATATATTCCTTTTACGCTGTCTGACTGCACATCCCATTTAGCGTCCGGATTATATGTATGAGAACCTTCATATGTACCTGACGTATCTATAAATATATTACCGTTTACAACGTTATCAATTCCTTGTGCACATACACCTCTGATTCCGTTTGCATTTTGATAACCTATATTATAGAATACATTTTCAAGTACCTGTAATCCGTTACCGTTGTTATCGGTACGAATACCTGCAACGTTCATTTGCTTTTCCGTAAATGTCTGCTGTCCCAAATCGTGTATAAAGTTTCTTCTGATAACAACATTTCTTTCCCAAGGATACTGATATACATTCAAATAAATAGCATCCATATCGTGGAACTCTTTAACTGCGTCATATATGTTATTATACTCAATCGTATGATTAGGTCCGTATATAATAACTGCCGAATGCGGCATATCGTGAACCTCATTATGACTTACTGTTGTTCCTACAGAACGATAACCGACAAGTATACCTGCCTGATAAGAACGTTCTATTTGAGCGGCTTTATAAATATGGTTGTTTTCTACAACATTTCCGCTTGAGATGATATTGTCATAATCACCGCCGCTTATGCTGATACCCGTACTGCCAATATCGTGGATTAAACTGTTCTTTACAGTACATTCCGTACCGCTCAGATATACACCGTTTGTTCCCGTATCTGCTATTTCACAATTTTCAACCGTAATATTTTTTGCGTCTTTTATACGGATAACTCCGGCTCTTGACGATTCCATTTTCAGATTCTTAAATGTTACATTGCTTACATTTGTACCCGAAATAAGATTTTCACTTAATTGCGATAACCAAATATCCGAATTTTCGTTAAATCCTTCTTTCGGATATAAGTACAACATTTTTGTATTTCTGTCGATATAATATTCACCCGGTTGGTCAAGTTCTTCAAATATATTTTCGTATCTTATAAAATGCTTTGAATAATAGCTTGTAACCGAACCTTCTTTTAATGTGATTTGTCCCGGCTCTATTTTTTCTATCGGGAAGTAACCGTAGAAATAGTTTGGTCCTAAGACACCTGAAGTATATATTTCATTGATATTTGTTTTCCACTTAGTAGGACGGTCATAATCAATTTTATAAACCGCACCTTCCAAAACTCCTTTTTTACTTCTTGCACCACTTCTTACTATATCGGTTGTACCTACCCAATCACTGTTAGGCCATCTTGCAAGCTGCATTCTGTCACTGTCAATGTATAATTCCGCTTGCGGTATCACATCGGCTGAAATTCCGTAACCACGTCTTGAAAGTTGACCTAAATCTTCAATACCCATTTTTCCGAGGTCTAATTCCAATACTTTATCTGATACCGTTTTATCAAGAAGTTTTGACGCCATATCCGATGAAATCTTCTTAAATTCATTATACGGTAACTTTGTTCCGCCTGTAATTCTTGCAACTTCTCCCGGATACGAAGAATATGTAACAGGATTATTTTCTGTTCCCGAATCATTAGAACCAAGTTCTAACGATTTATCAAGTACATAATCCCCTCCGCGAAGATAAACTGTTATTCCGCCGTCCGGATAATTTCCGGAAGATATAATTTCACGGACTTTATCTCTCGCTTTTTCAAGTGTTTTTAACGGTGAGTCAATCGTACCGTCATTTTCATCATTTCCAGTATTTGCAACATAAATTATATTTTTCAAAATAGGATTATCAATAATTCCGCCGTTATTATTGGTAAAGTTACCGACTTTAATCATTCGGCTTATTATAACGCACGCCTCTGCTCTTGTGGTATAACGTTCACTTCTGAAACTGTTATCTTCATAACCGTAAAGCAAATGCTTTGAATATGCCGCAAGTACATATTCTTTGTCTTTGTTATAAATATCGTAATAATCCGAAATGCGTGAAATCAACTCGTTTCGTTCATTTCCGCTAACTTCATCAGCACCTATAGCCCTAACGCATATCTTGGCAATCTCGCACCTTTTTATAGGACGATTATATTTGTCAAATTCATCTTTATAGATTAACTGTTTTTGCAATGCTTTTTCAATATAAGGTGCTGACCAGTTTTGAGGCTGAGGTGTAACCTCTATATCCATTGCGGCTATAACCATTTTTATAAATTCATCAACATTTACATTGCTGTCAGGTCGGAAAGCAAGATTATCGCCCTCTACAATCTTTTTATCTGTCAATTCATTTATAAATCTTAATGCCCAATGACCGCTTACATCTGTATAATCTGCAAATACAGATGTTGCCCCAAGCTGAATAAATATAATTGTTGCTAACATTATAGCAATCTTTTTCACAGCTAGTCCTCCCATATAAATTACTGTATTCCAAACGAACTCATTTCAAATTTCGGAAGCCCTTCAACAAGTAATGTTGCCGACGATGAAAGTTCCAAATTACCGTTATCATATGATACAAAACCTGGATCTGACGTTGAAACATAATTTCCCGACGCCGCTGTCAGCATTTGCGAACCTCTGAATCCTTCCTCATTTTGTGTACCGTTAAAATTACTTAGCGGTATTGCTATGTTTATTATCATATTATTTTTAAATTCATTTGTTTTCGACATATTCGGATGTTCATAAAAATAATTATACAGTTCCGGAAATTGTTTACCGTAAACAGGCAAATAATTTTCCATTTGCTTTTTCAAATCAGCGACTTTTGCACCGTTAATTGTATTTGCAACCTCAACACCGGAACTGTTTATTATCGTATCGGGATATAAAGTACCGTCATCGGCAGTTTCAATTTCTTTGTATTGAAGTGTGTTGAAATATGCCTCATTGCAATCCACGAACAAATTATTGAAAATTCTGTTTCGTGTGCCTTCAGCAGTTATTGCTCCGATGCCGTTATTTCCGTTACCGTTGCCGCCGTCGCCGATATTATAGAACAAATTTTCATATATATTAAGTCCGCATCCCCGATTATCTGTACGAATTGCTCTTACATTAATCTGATGTCTTCCATTCATTGAACTTTTACCTATATCGTGAAAATAATTATTATGAATTTTATTACCTCGTTCCCAAGGATAATTTGAATTGTTGCAATACAGAGCGTCCATATCGCTGAATTCTGTAACAAGATTATCAAATTCATTACCGTAAATATCGTTATTTACACCGTAGAATATCATTCCGGCATGCGGGCCGTTATGTATATGATTGTTTGCTGCGGTTGCACCCACACATCTGTATCCGAAGTCTATGCCTGTCTTGTAACTTCTTTCAAGTCTGGCAAAGTTATAAATATCGTTGTTTGACACAACAATGTTACTCGGTGAAAGCGTCTTATAATTTCCGCAACTTACAAATAAAATTCCGTCTTGTCCTACGTCGTGTATTTTACAATCACTGATTTTTATATCGGTTGAAGCGTCAAAACGTATTCCGTTTTCACCGAAACTGTTTATTTCACAATTAATGAATTGTATATTGCTGTTATTCTTACCCGTTATCGCCGAACCGCGTCCACCTTTGAATATAAGATTTTCAAAAACTATATTCTTACTATTCTCTATTCTGAACATAGAGTTAGGAGCTTTTCCGCTTACATCCAATGTCGGTGTTGACATTGTGATTGTAAGTACAGAATCTTTTGGTGCATCCTCAGGTGGATAAAAATATAACATTCCGCTTTGTCTGTCAATGTAATATTCACCCGGTTCATCAAGTTCTTCCGGTACATTTTCAAACCTGTAATACGGCTCTGTATAGTATTTTTCCAAAGCGCCTCTGCTTAAATAAACACGTTTTTCCTCCGAATCAAATCTGCTTACAGGGTAATAATCAAATTCATAATTAGGTCCTATTGTTCCCGATAACCAAGTTTGCTCAGGTTTGCTCCATTGTGACGGACGGTCGTAATTCACTTGAAAGCTACATCCATTTGCAATTCCCGACTTTGTTCTTTTTCCGTATTCGTTAGAATCTGTCGGTTTTATCAGCCCTGTATATTCACCGTTCGGCCACCCTGCAAGCTTTTGAACTTCACCGTTAAGGCTTAATTCTGCCTGAGCCTCTTTTTCATCGGAAATAAGGTGTCCTCTTAATGAAATTTCTCCCAAATCCTCAATTTGTGCATCTTTTAGATTATATTGCAAGACACTTCCTGCATTTGGTTTATCAATAATTGCATTTGTAAAATCCGAATCGGCAATGCTCATAGCCGAAAGAGGAATATCAACACCTGCATTTATTGTAACCTTTTCATCTTGATATGCACTTATTTTAAGTAAAGGATCATCTTTTTGAGAATTTATAATCTTTATCGTGTTTGTTACACTATAAGTACCTTCACGCAACAATATTTCAATTAATTTATCGGAATCTTCTCTCATCTCATTTGCAACGTCTATTGCTTTTTCCAACGTTTTGAGAGGTTCTTCCTCACTTCCGTCCCCACTGTCGTCACCGACAGCGGAAACGAAAATCTTTTGACCGTCCATTAATTGAAAGGGATTGATGCTACTGCTCGAGGTACCATATTATTTAAATTATCCCAAAGCATAACCTTTCCTGTGGTTGCACCTGCTGTTGTAAACTTATTAGGATATACTGATTGGTTTGCTTTTGTAATTTCGGCATCTTGTTTTACCGTAACGCTTATAAGCTTACCGTCACTGTCATATGCCGCAAAGATTACTGCATATTTACCGCTTGGCGCATTTACTACCGCTTTACCGTTTTCATATCTTATACTGTAACCTGACGGATCAGGTGTCGGTTCTTCGGTTGGTGCCGTAGTCGGTGTTGCTGTCGGTTTTGTCGGATCATCAGTCGGAGCCACTGTTGGCTTAATCGGATTTTCCGTTGGTGCCGCTGTTGGCTTAACCGGATTTTCCGTTGGTGCTGTTGTTGGTGAAACAGTTGGCTTGATTGGGTTGTCTGTCGGTGTCGAATTAACTACCTTACCATTATACCACTTTGTATTACCAAGAGCAACAAACGCATCTTCATCTGTAAATTCGATATTTCTTAACGGCTCTGATATTTTATCTTCTGCCGCAATTGAAATTTCTTCCCACTTTGTTTCAGATGTTACGGCTACGTTATCTGTTTTATATAACTTGCCGCTTTCGGTTCCTACTACTATGTATTTGTCACTTGCCCCTACACCTACAATTTTTTCGCCGTCAGCGACAGTAATTTTTGCAATATTTTTTGAATCGGTTACTGCATACAATTTTTCCGAACCGTCTACCATAAAATATTGGTCTGCTTTTTCTGCATATAGTGCGTCATAAGGAGCATTTTCTGTCATTGTACCTGCATTGTTATTCTTTAAAGTCCAAGTATATTTTGGTGATGTCGCTTGGAAACTCAAATCATATGCTTTATACTTGTCACATATGAACATTGCAACATTACCTTCACTGTCTGCCGGTTTTGCAACCGCTACTTGTGCATAATATCCTGACGATTTAGGAATTACATATTTGTTATTTGCAAATTGTTTAGTCTGTAAATCCGCCGTTGCGTTAGCTGAATCTTGTCCGCCGAATGCAAGTTGATTACCCGATGTTGTCAGCATTGTATTTGTAGTCCAATGCAATGCTGTATTTTCTGTCCAAGTCACACCGTCTGTTGATGTGTATGTACTTGCCGCACCGTGAGCTACAAAAATATTATTTGCTTTCCAATATACTAACTGTTGTTGTGAATTTTTGTTACTTGAGATAGTTGCTTTTTCTGCTAACGGTTGATTTTCACTTACCTTCCACGTTTTACCGCCGTCTTTTGAATAACAAAGCTGAGCTATTGTTCTGCTCTCATCCTTTGCCATTGCAACAAGATTATTTCCGTTAGACGCAATATCTATAAAACTGTAACCTTCCGGTAAAAGTTCATCATTAGGCTCTTCCGTCGGTTCAATCGTAGGTGTTGCTGTCGGCACTGTTGTCGGTGTTACCTCCGGTTTATCTGTCGGATTTACTGTCGGTGTTACCTCCGGTTTATCTGTCGGATTTACTGTCGGCGTCACCTCCGGTTTATCTGTCGGATTTACTGTCGGTGTTACTTTTGGTTCATCCGTTGGCTTTGCTGTTGGTGTTGCTGTTGGTTCAATCGTCGGTGTTGCCGTCGGTTCTTCTGTTGGTGCCTCCGTAGGTTCAACTATGCTTTTTACAACTTCACCCGTATATGCTTTTGTTGTACCTAAAGCAACAAAGTTATTTTCATCTATAAATTTAATGTTTTTCAATGGTTCTGCTGTTCCGTCGTCATATGATGTCGGTATTTCGTCCCATGCTGTCTCTGTTGTCAATACAGTGTTATTTGTTTTATACAACTTGCCGTTTTCGGTTCCTACCAATATATAAGCTTCATTTGTACCGACTCCGACTACTTTTTCACCGTCGGCTACAGTAATTTTTGCGATATTCTTTGAATCTGTTATTGCATATAATTTTTCTGAACCGTCTACGATAAGATATTGACCTGCCTCTTGTGAATATGTTGCATCATAAGGAGCATTTGTTGTTATCGAGCCTTGGTTATTGTTCTGCATTGTCCAAGTGTATTTTGGAGATGTAGTTTTAAAACTTAAATCATATGATTTATATTGATTACATACAAACATTGATATATTTCCATCTTCAGCAGCCGGTTTTGCGACTGCTACCATTGCATAAAACCCTGATGATTTAGGAATTGTATATTTGTTATTTGCAAATTGCTTTGCTGTTAAATCAGCTGTTGCATTTGCGGAATCTTGTCCGCCGAATACGAGTTGATCTCCCGATACATCAATCATTGTATTTGTAGTCCAATGCAAATTCTTATTTTCAACCCACACAATACCGTCTTCCGAAGTATATGTACTTGCCGCACCGTGAGCCACAAAAATATTATTTGCTTTCCAATATACTAATTGTTGTTGTGAATTTTTATTACTCGAAATCGTTGCCGCTGAATTCAGCGGTTGATTTTGACAAGGCTGCCATGTAACGCCGTTATCTGTCGAATAGAAAAGTCTGCCTAATGCTCTTGCTGTATTTTTCGTTAATGCTACAAGCGTTGTGCCGTTTGAAGTAATATCAATAAATTCATATCCGTTCAAATTTGTAACTGTTGCTTCCGTCAAATTACTTTCAGCTTTCGCATTTTCTGCCGAAATATTCATTACGTGCATACTGCTGAAAGCCAATGCCACTGACATTATAAGTGAAATTACTTTTTTCTTCATATTAATACTCCCTTCTGATTTAACTTTATACCACCCGTTTAATTAAGTTCCTATTAGCCTTTTACCGCTCCGACTGTAAGACCTTTTGCAAAGTATTTCTGGAAGAACGGGAAAATGATAAGCATAGGACCTGCCGCAACCATACACATTGCAAAACGTATTGTTACTGACGGCAGATTTGATAAATCAAGATCCACTCCCGCTACAGGAGAGCTTTCCGCCATATTCTTTACAAATTCAGCCTCACGCAATATTTTCTGCAATAAATATTGAAGTGAATACAAATTGGTTGATTTAATATAGATAAGTGCCGTGTTCCAGTCATTCCATCTTGCAAGAAGAGTCAACAATGATATTGTCGCTATTACCGGCTTTGAAAGCGGCATAACAATCTTAAAGAATGTCTGTAATTCACTCGCACCGTCAATTTTAGCCGATTCCATAAGCGCCTGCGGCAGTCCTTGGAAAAAGCTCCTTATAACTATAACATGAAATGCGTTTACAAGACAAGGTAATATATACACCCAAATTGTATCTCCAAGATGTAGGTATCTTGTTATCCAAATATATGTCGGAATAAGTCCGCCCGAAAACAACATTGTAAAGAATATAAAGAATGTTGCTATCTTTTTATATTTGTAATTCGGTCTTGAAAGCGGATATGCAAGCATTGACATTACCACTACTCCCAAAACTGTTGCAACTATCGAATAAATAATTGTCACCTTATATGAATCCAAAAGTTGCTGTGGATTTCTGAATACATATTTATATGCCTCTGTCGAAAATACTGACGGGATTAATTTATATCCCTCCGAGAGCAATGTCTGTTCATCCGAAAACGATGCTGAAATAATTAATACAAACGGAAGTATGAATACTAATGATCCCAGACAAAACATTATGTTGATAATTATGTTCGGAATTCTTTTGCTTTTTTTCATTTTCTTCACCCTCCTTTAGAATAACGAATTTTCCGGCGAAATCTTTTTAACAACTAAGTTCGTTGCTATTACCATAACCAAACCAACTGCCGATTGGAACAAACCAACCGCTGTAGTAATACCTATATCACTGCCGGTTCTCAATCCTCGATAAACGTATGTATCAATTATATCGGTTGTCGGATAAAGAAGTCCGACATCTCTCGGTATTGTATAGAACAAACCGAAGTCACCTTTTATTATGTGTCCTACGTCCAATATTGTAAGTGTTACCATAAGCGGTACAAGTGACGGAATTGTGATGTATAGAATTTGTTTAAATCTTCCCGCACCGTCAATCTGCGCCGCCTCAAAAAGTTGTTCGTCAATTCCCATAAGTGCCGCATAGTACATAATTGATTTTAATCCGACTGTTTTCCAAACATTGATTATCGGCAAAATGAATACCCAGTATTTCGGTTCCGAATACCATTGAAGTCCTTCACCGCCGAAGAAGCGGATTATCTTGTTTAAGATACCCATGCTCGGTTCAAGCAAAATGTATGTTATGTAACCTACAATTACCCATGAAAGAAAATGTGGCAGTATCATGCTTGTTTGATAGAATTTTAATGCTTTTCTGCTGCGTACTTCATAAAGAAGAATGGCAATCGTCACTGCCGCGATTAAACCAATAACTATAAACAGTATACCGTATCCTACCGTATTTCTTCCTATTCTCCAAGCATCCTGTGATTCAAAGAAGAATTTGAAGTTTTGAAATCCAACCCATTTACTTTTAAAAATTCCTAAGTTATTTCTGTAATCTTTAAATGCAATTATTATACCCAACATCGGTACGTATGCAAATACCAGTAACAGAACTATTCCCGGTATCATTAATGCGGAGAGTTCTGCATTATCACGGAAGTCTTTCCAGCGATTCTTTTTTCTTACTGTATTTGCGTTTTCTTTCGGTTTCGACTTTACCTTAATCATTTCATCACCCTCTGTTTCTTTTTTATTTAATTATATTTTATCTGACTCCTGTTCATATTTCAAGTGCAAAAAGTTTACTTTGTGTTAATATTTTGACCTCTTAATTGTGCAATGTGAATATCATTACATTTTATTTATATCTTTAATTAGCTATTTATACATACATTTTTATATTTTGTGCTTGAATAATTCAATTCTATATGTTACAATCATCTACGAAGAAATATGAAAGACAGAAAAGAGGATTTTTATGTTCAGTGTAATAGTTGTTGACGATGAAATGATGATTCGCACAAGTATATCCGCATTCATAAATAACTGTGACGTTGGTTTTGAGGTCGTCGGAACTTTCCGTGACGGCAGTGACGCGATTAAATATCTTGAAGAAAACAATGTTGATTTAGTTATCTCTGATATAAGAATGGTACAGGTTTCGGGTATTGACCTTGCTCAATATATTTACGAAAACAAGCCTTGGACGCAAGTTATTTTACTTAGCGGATATACCGATTTTGAATATGCCAAAGCGGCTATTAAATACAACGTCAAAGAATACATAACAAAGCCGACTGATTTTGAAAATCTTAAAAATTCACTTATCAATATGAAGAATTTATTGACAGAGCAAAAAAACAACAATATTAATTCTTTCTTTGATAACATTATGCACCTGTATGCAGAGATTGTTTCGATAAATTTGGCCGATGCCAAAGAAACGCTTTTCACTTTATTAGACAAAAATACGCACAAGAACGAAAGACTCGGTCAATATGCTTTCAATATATTTGAAATATCCACAGCTACAGATAAAAAATGCTCAGGGATACCTGGACGATCCGCAAGAGCTCAACAATGCTCTTGGACAGCTCCGAATAGAATTACGTGAACAACGTACAAAACTATTAAGTGATAAAAAGAAATGTCATTGTACAGAATCAGAACTATTAGATGGCACCAATACGCGTCCTCGTGAAACTCTGTGCAAGCTTCTGAAACAAATGTACGGTGCTGGTGATTTTCTACTGTATAGCGATGCTCGTGAACAAATTGCGAACAGCCGTTACTCAAAGGGAGTAAAACGTAAAATGTTAAATGTATTATATGCAGTCAAAAAAAGACATGGACTTGATTCACAAAAAAATCACCTTGATCCAGATATACTTTCCGGTGCCATGCCTTATTTTAATGAACTTGAC
>ERZ773164.2132-NODE-2132-length-17233-cov-3.365584_pt1 | contig 17233 bp, 17 predicted proteins | sample MGYA00511917_ERZ773164 | MGnify/ENA primary metagenome ERZ773164 (study PRJEB29015, sample SAMEA2737847) | human gut metagenome | biome: human gut; feature: human-associated habitat; material: faeces | place: China | collected 2012 ...
ATAATAACAGTTCCTTTATACGCTATTTTTTTATTTTCAATCTACAAAAACTATCACTTATCTTATTTTTTAATCATTTCTTTATCGTTTTGAATCAATTCTCTTTGATTTTTATAAGAAGGAAGATACCGAAACACAATAAATTCTACAACTTCATCTGTTTGATTTTCAAAAGTATGTATATCTTTTTCAACCAAAAGTAAATTTCCCTGTTTTAGTTTTAAATATTGTTCCTTATTTGTTTTATCCAAATAACGATAAACAAGTTCTCCTTTTAAAACAAAAATGTTTTCTGAAATATGACGATGTCTATGCCACTCTTGTGAAGTATGAGGATTGATTTTATTATAATGAATTTCGGCATCATCTAATAAATAATAGTCCACTTCTGTGCCGTTTGTTTTATCTACATGAATCGCCTGATCTTTCCTAATTAATTTCATACAATTATTCTCTCGCAAATGAATTTACATATAAAGCCTTTAATTCTTCATCATCCATTTCATCAACTTCTAAATAAAAATGTTTGATCCCTACTGCATCATAAAATCCAATCACACGATCTTTCATTTCTTCTTTGCTAACTTCTTTTTTTACACCATTAATTGTTACTTCCATAATCATTCTCTCCTTTTCTCTATTCTATCAAAAAAATGGACTCTTCGTCCATTTTTACGACAATTATTTCTGTTTCATAAATCGTTAAATCATCCATAACTTTCCTCCATAGCCCTACTCTAACAAAAAGAAAATATTAAAGATGTTTTTATCTTTAGTTAAACCACAAATAAACGTATTTAAATATGATTTGTATCTTGAATAATTTTTCCGTCTTCAATCGTAATAACGCGATCAGCAATAGAGGCAATTTCTTGATCATGAGTTACTAAAATAACTGTTTCATGATATTTTCTTTGGGCGATTTTTAATAAATCAACAACTTCTTTAGAACTTTTAGCATCGAGGTTTCCCGTAGGTTCATCCGCGAAAATAATCGCTGGTTTACTTGCAAGCGCTCTTGCAAGGGCAACTCTTTGTTGTTGTCCTCCTGAAAGTTCATAAATAAAAGAATTCTTCTTTTCTTCTAGACCTAATAGATTAATAATTTCATTTAAATAATCATCATCAATCTCGCCATCATCTAAATGAATTGGTAAAACTATATTCTCTAAAACATTTTGTGTGGAAATAAGATTGAAGAATTGAAAGACAAAACCCATTCTTCTTCGTCTAAAACGCGTTAAAGTATGATCATTCATTTCATAAAGAGACTTTCCTTCTAAATAAACTTCTCCTTTTGTTGGTTTTACTAAACCTGCCAAGATATGAAGAAGTGTACTTTTTCCACTTCCACTTCTTCCAACAATAACTATAAAAGAGCCTTCTTCTATTTGTAAATCAATATGATTAGTTGCATAAATTTTATTATCTTCATAACCATATGTTTTAACAATATCTTTTGCTTCTAAAATAACATTCATATTAGTCATCTTCCTTTCTTATTTCTTCATTTTGATGTGCTTTTAAAACAATTAATAAAGGAATATTATAAACACATAAATAAACTAGAAAAATAATCCCTACTAAAAGTATTAATTGCGCTATTGGGAAATAATGATCGATACTTCCTCTTAATAAAATCAACTCATAAAAACCACAAGGAATAAGTGTATATAAAAACATTTTTATTGATTTCCATACTTGTTTTATTTTAATTTCCCGATAACTTAAACCTATAACATGATACATAAAATAATCTTGATAATTATTTTCAATATGATTGTAATTTAAAAACATCATTAAAATAAAACCTACAGCTAATGCAAGTATTAAAAGATGTTTAGGAATATTTAATGTAGAAAACAAACTTACTGAAAGTTCATCACTTGTTACCATTTCATAAACTCTTGCTTTATAATGTTTTTTCATGAACTTTTCTACTTTTATAACATCTTTTATTGGATACCAATGATATCCTGAATAATATTCATCACTTGTATTGAATCGTTTTAAATCATCTTCAAACATATAAATCATTGAATCATTATAATATTCATTTTCATTGATTCCAACAATGGTATATTCTTCACCTGCAATTATCACTTTTTCATTGAGTTTTACTTCATCAAGAGCAATCTCATAATTGTCATCTCCTAAATAATTTCCTTGATCACCATGAGAAGATGTTGAATTTTCTACTTGATATTTTTTCCCTTTAAAAGTTACTTGATTCGCTTCAACTTTAAGATTTGGATACCGTTCTTTTGAAAGAATAACATGATTAAAATGATTACCTACGACAATTTCATGACTTTTTTGAGGAAATCTTCCTTTTAAATCATCTTTATTACTTTGATAATAATAAAGTTGGCAAAGTTTATAAACAGATTGAGGAATTTCTCGATAAGTCATAGTTATTCCTTCATCAATATAATGATGATTAATAATAATGTCATTTTGAGAAAATTCTTTTAAAAATAAATTTGCTTCTTTTTGAGTTGCCATCATAAGTTCTACCTGACTTTGTTCATTTTGATCTTTTGTTTGAATGGGATGTCCTTGATAGAAATAAACAAGTCCATATAAAGAAAGTATTAAAACAAATACATAAAAACAGATATTCATTCTTTTATTTGCCCATAACTCTCTCGCACTTAAGGAAGCAAGTGTTTGTTTTTTTAATTTTTTATATCTTACTTGAATATAATTAAACTTTTTGCTATCAAAAGTACCTGCCAAAGCATTCTTAGAGCTTGAATAAATGGGAATGAGAACCGTTATAAAAATACAACTCATCAATACCAATACTAAAAATAATATTTCTTTAAATGAAATTTGATAAATAAATGTATGATAGGTTTTACTTTGAAGATAGAGATAACCTAAAGATACACATACACCTATTAACAATCCTATTAAAATAGAAAGAAAAGAAATCAGCATGTTTTCTTGCATGACCATCATCATTAATTGATTCGTTGTCATTCCTATTCCTCGATAAAGAGCCATTTCTTTCATTCTCTTCTTTAGGGAAGTAGAAGTTAAAGCGAATAAAACAAAAAGTGTAATTATAATAAATTCAAACGTTTGTTGGAGCTGATTGGTTGCTTTTTCTACTTGATTATGAATTTCATTTTGATCATAACCATAAGGATTATAATCATAATGAATTTCTATTTCTTGATAGTTATTTCCATCATTAAATTGAATATAATGATTATCTGATAAAACAGACATATTCGAATAATAATCTTTTGTTTGATACGTCTCTAAGTTTGTATAAATATCAGGTAAGTTTTTATTGGCGGTTTGTAAAATACCAACAATCGTATAATTTTTTCCTTCTATTTCTATTTGATCATAAAGTTTATACTTTTTAGAAACTTTTTGATTGATTAAAATTTCTTGATCATTTTGTATTTTTCTTCCTTTAATAATTTTTACTCGACACAATGAATAAATATTCTTTTCAATATGACCTACTTGGTAATTATCATATTTTCCTTGAAAATCTACATAACCATATTTAATAATATCTTTAAAATAGTCTTTGCTGTAGATTTCAATTCCTTTTTGAGTTTGTTCATCAATATTTTCTATTCGTGTATACCAAGAACCATAGGTTGAAATATGATAATTCTTTTTCAACTGATACAGATTATCAACAATAAAAGAACTTGAAAAAATAAGAGTAGAAACAATTAAAAGAACGATTGAAACAATAAGATAATGCTTTTTATACTTTTGAATATTTCTTTTTGCGAGCATATTGATCGTATGTGACATATTCTTTCCTCCTTTAACTTTATCTTACGGTTCAATCGTGAAAACTAAGTGAAATTAGATTTTTTTCTTCATTTTCATTTGAGGAAGTACAATTTCAAAGCAAGCACCTTGTTGATTATAAGCTTTAATAAAACCGTGATGAGCCTCTATTATTTCTTTAGCTATATAAAGCCCTAATCCTGTCCCTTTTGAATTTTCCCCACGATAAAATCTTTGAAATAAAAAAGGAAGATCTTTTTCCTTAAAACCATTTCCTTGATCTTGAATCATCATTTTTAAAGTTGTTTCATTTTCATAAGCAAAAATAGAAAGGAGTGTAGAATTTTTTTCTAAACAATTCTTAATAATATTTTCTAATGCTTCTATAAACCATTTTTCATCACATAATACTTTTATATTTTTATTTAAATGAATTTGCGGATTTAGGTAGTCTAAATCTTCTTCTATTTCATCAATAAGCATTTGTAAATCATATTCTTTAAAACAATATTGGATATTATGAGAATCTAATAAGGCGATGGTTTGTAAGTCATTGACTAAAAGTTGTATTCGTTGTATTTGATGTTCTATTGCATAGAGTTTTTTATTTTGATTTTCTTCAAGTAAAAGTTCTGTTTGTATACGGATAGAAGTAATTGGTGTTTTTAATTGATGAGAGATATCTTCGATATAATCCTTTAGTTTTAGCTGTTCTTTTTTGATAGCTTTTAAGGATTGATGATATCTTTTATTAAGTAAAAATAATTTATTAGATAATAAACTTTCTTTGGATTCACCATCAATGATAGAAAAATCTTTTTGTTCAATAATGGCATCACAACACTGTATTAAATAATTCATTTGTTTCTTTTTATTTTTTTGTTCCAAAAAATAAAAAAGAATACTTGTAAAAATAAAGACATTAAAAATATTACTTACCAAAAAAGAATAGATTTCTACAACAATCATTAATACAAATGAAATAATCAGACAAACATGATTATTCTTTTCTTTTTTTATATTTTCCATCGATACCCTACACCCCTTAATGTTTCAATATATTTTCGATTTTGATATTCTCCTAATGTTTGTCTTAATCTTTTTAAATGAGCTGTTAACGTATTATCTTCCACTACATGCCCCGTTATATCTTCAATCAACATTAATAAATAATCTCTGGTAAGCACCCTTCCATGACCTTCTACCAAAGCCACTAATAAAGCAAAAGTAATCGTACTCAATTCTAATTCCTTATTATCTTTAAAAACTTTATGTTTTAACGTATCAATAATTAAATCATCTATATAGTAAACCCCTTGTTGCTTTGTTACTTTTCTAAGGTTACATTCAATTCTGGCACAAAGTTCTTTAATACCAAAAGGCTTACATACATAATCATCGCCACCTTCGTTTAATCCCCTTACAATAGTTTCTTCATCACTTAAACAACTTAAAAAAATAATAGGCACCTCATACTTTTCTTTAATTTCTTTACATAAAGAAATTCCATTACCATCAGGTAATTGAATATCTAAAAGAATGAGATCAATATATTCATTTAATTTCTCTAAAGTTTCTTTTTTAGAATAAGAAACTTCCACAATATAATCCTTATGCTCCAACATTTCCTTTAAAGAATCTGCGATACTTTCATCATCTTCTACAATTAATATTTTTTTCATAATTATCACCATCTCTATCATACCATGCTTAAATGAAAAAAAGATGAAAGCAGTCACTTTCATCTTAAAATTATTTTTCTAAAACAAATAATTGTTTCTCTTTAATACAAATAAGTAAATGTATTAAAAAACAAATACAAACCATTTTCATAGCAGGTGAACTTACTAACATAGGAATAATAAAAAAGCCATATAATACAAGATCCATAAAAACGATTCCAAATAATAAACCTGTATTTTTCTTTAAATCAATACTTTCATGATGCCCTACTTTATAAATAAGCAACAAAATATAAAGAATTCCTACAATAAAAATCATACAATAAGCGATTTGATAGATATTTTCAAAGATTTCTATTTTATGTGTTACTATCGAATTATTAAAATACATGGCACTCATTGTATAAATTAATTCAAAAATATAAATAAGATAAATCAAATACATGTCTAACTTCTTTTTCATAAGACTTCACCCTTCCTTTATTTAAGTATATAAAAGAGATGTGTAAATCTTGTGAAAAGAAAAGAACCAAAATGGTTCTAAAGACGTTTTTTCAACATTGTAATATTTTCTCTTGCCCAAACTTCTTTAAAGCCTATATCAAGAAAAAGATTTTTAGCTGGATTATTTGTTTCAATATCATCACATAAAAAGCGTAGACCACTTTCTTTAGCTTGTTTACATAAAAGTTCTAAAGCAACTTTTCCTTTTCCTAAATGTCTATAAGGATATTCAATGATAATATTTAAAACATATTCTCGATATTCTTCTTCAAAATAATAAGATACTTCACCAATATATTTTTTTATTTCATCATCATAAACATAAGCATAATAATGTTTAGTATCATTCATCCATAATTGATACCAAGACTTCCATATTTTTTCATTAAAATCAACAGTTCCCCCATTGATTTTATTAAAAGCCATTGTCTTTTTATCTTTTAATAATTTTTTTCTATATTTTAAATCTGTTATTTGTGGTTGTACTAATTTAATCATATTCTTCTCCATAAACAAAAAAATCCTTTATTAAGGACTTTATCTTCACTAATGGGGCGGACGATGAGAATCGAACTCACGAATGCCGGAGCCACAATCCGGTGCGTTAACCACTTCGCCACGTCCGCCGTATCAACTGCATGTATTAATTTACACTATTTCGTATACTTTGTAAAGCTTTTTTATAAAAATATCTACATTATTTTCAATAATTATTATACAATAAAAAAAACAAATAAATGAAAAGGATAAGTATATGAACGAATTAGAAAATTACTATGGAAAATTTTGTGAAGATAAACGTCTTTTAAGGAAGCATGGTCAAGTAGAATATCGTACCTCTATGAAATATATTCATGATTATTTAAAACCAGGTGATCATATTTTAGATATTGGTGCTGGTACTGGTAGATATTCTGTTGCTTTAAATCAAGAAGGTTATGAAGTCGATGCTATTGAACTTGTTAAATATAATTTAGGCATGTTAAAAGCTAAAAAAAGTACTGTTAAAGCTTATCAAGGTACTGCTTTAGATTTATCTAGATACAAGGATGAAACTTTTGATATAACTTTATTATTTGGACCTATGTACCATTTGTTTAGTTATGAAGATAAATTAAAAGCATTATCTGAAGCAAAACGTGTTACTAAAACAGGTGGGACTATTTTAGTTGCCTATGTCATGAATGATTATAGTGTTTTAGTGCACGGCTTTAGAGATGGACACATTAAAGAAGCTCTAAAAAACGGAAAAATTGATCAAAACTTTCAAACACAAACAAATATTGATGATTTATATAGTTATGTAAGAATTGATTTAATTGATCAATTAAATCAAGATTTGAACTTAGAAAGAATAAAAATTATCGCGGCTGATGGTCCAGCAGACTATATGCGTCCTATTTTAAATAAAATGGATGATGAAACTTTTGAACTTTTTATGCAATATCATTTATCTACTTGCGAAAGACAAGATATGATAGGTGCAAGCTCACATACATTAGATATATTAAGGAAGGTGTAATTATGGCAATTATTCAATTAAATTATTTATCAAAAGCATTACTTAGAACAGTTGATGTCACTGTTATCTTACCAACCGATACACTTGACATGGAAAATATGACATATACTAAAAGAAAAGAGTATAAAACACTATATTTACTCCATGGCATCTTTGGTGATCAAAATGATTGGCTTTATGGTACTCGTATTCAAAGATTCGCAAATGAAAGAGGATTATGTGTTGTTATGCCTAGTGGTGAAAATATGTTCTACGTTGATCAAGCAAACACCCATAACCACTATAGTCAATTCATAGGTGAAGAACTTGTAGAAATGACAAGAGCCATGTTTCCTCTTTCTAATAAAAAAGAAGATACTTTTATTGCTGGACTTTCGATGGGTGGCTATGGAGCAATTGTTAATGGATTAAAGTATTATCAAACATTTGGCTATATCGCAGGACTTTCAAGTGCATTAATGTTAGAAGACTGGCTTGATTGTAAACCACCTATCATACAAGGTGTTGATGCTAAAAAATATTATGAAAGTTTATTTGGTGATATAACAAAACTTAAAGGTAGTGATAAAGATTACTATGCTTTAGTAAAGAAAATTCCTCATGATCAACTTCCTAAAATGTATATGTGTATTGGAACTGATGATTTTTTACTTGAAACAAATAGAAAATATCGTGATTATTTACTTCAAGAAAATGTTGATTTAACTTATGAAGAAGGACCTGGAAATCATGAATGGGATTTTTGGGATCGTTATATTTTAAAAATTTTAGACTGGCTTCCTTTAAATAAAAAAGATGAAGGTTTAAATAGTGGTCACGTAAGCAAATAAGAGCAGGATAACCTGCTCTTATTTTAAATCAATGTTTGATTAAGTCCCCAATGATCAAATTCATGGAAAATAACATAAATATTATCAGCTTCGATTTTCGTTGTTTCATGAATCATTTGAATCATTGCTTCTGTAAGCCTTTTTTTATCCTCAAACTCTGCACTTTTATAAAGATTAATTTCAATCATCATACAAGTTAATTCTTCCCCTTTAAAATACATAATTTGATCATCTTCCATATGAATCATCAAAGCTTTTTCTGTTTTACCAGGAATAAGTGAAATGAGTTCACCTGTCTTAGATTTTATAATATTTTCTTGTCGTAATGTTAATTTATGATTTGTTTTCAATGATATATATGGCATAATAATTCCTCCTTTCTATTATTTTATCATTAAAAAAATAAATTGAAACTGTTTACAAAATATTTTTTGTAATGATATAATAGACATGCAAAGGTTTTATATAATTTTCTAAAATATCTCAAATATGAAGGAAGTTGTATTTCACTTTATGTACACAATCTCATATTTGCGATTTTATACATAGAGTATTTCCATTTGTAATATTTATAGGAGGTACCAGACATGGCTGTCGGAAAAGTAAAATGGTTTAATTCAGAAAAAGGTTTTGGATTCATCACTAGTGAAGAAGGAAAAGATATTTTCGTTCATTTCTCAGCAATTCAAGCTGATGGATACAAAACATTAGAAGAAGGACAAACTGTTGACTATGATGTAGTTGAAACTGATCGTGGTCCACAAGCTCAAAACGTTGTTGTAAAATAACAAAAAAGAAAGCTGATACGAATAATCGTTCAGCTTTTTTATTTTATCGATAAACAACAACTGGTAAATTAACATAAATTTGTGAATATAAGCTTCCAGCAAATCCTGTTGGTAAGTTAATACATCCATGTGAACCGCTATTAATATAAATATTTCCACCAAATGTACTTCTCCATGAAGCATCATGTAATCCAATACCTTTATTAAATGGCATCCAATATGAAACTGGTGATTCGTATTCATATTTCCCATTTGGTTGTTTTGTTCCTCTTAAAACTCTATTTCTTTCCTTATTATAAATATAATATGTACCATTTGGTGTAAGTCTTGAAGGATCACTTTCTTTACCACTTACAAAATCACTTTCTAGAGCAACCGCTCCATCTTTAAAAAGCCATAAATGTTGTTTTGTAATATTGATTTCTAAATATGTCGTTCCTAGTCCACCATTTTCTCCTGATGGAAGTTGTCCTGTATGTTCAGGTGTTCTATTATTTTCACTTTTATTTTCATTGATCATTTTTAATAATGCACTTACTTCACTATCAGTAGAAACTCTAAATCCATAAGTTCCTCCACTGACTGTGTGACTTTGTCCATCTTTTCCAGTAAACGTTCTTGTTGCGCCAATGGAATTATATTGACTTGCAAGTTCTTTAACAAAGGCAGTTAATTTTTCTTTAAAAACACTTTCATCTTTTGTATAACTTCCATCATCTTGTTTACTTAACCAAGTAATAAGTGTACTTCCATCTAAAGCAATTTCTTTTCCTTTAGGTGTTGTATATGTAATTGCTGATAAACAATATTCATTTGCTGCCTTTAATTGATTATTCAAATCTTGATCATCTTTGTAAACTTGAGGTTTAACATAACCATTTGCTTTTGTAACATCTAATTGTTGTTTTCCTTCACTTAAAGCTACCTTGATATTTTTAACTAATTCTTCAGTATTAAATTTTGATCCTAACGTTTCTTCAATAATTGAAAAACTTCCATCTTTATATTGAATATAGGCATCTGTTGGTGCAATTTGATTTTCTTCTTTAGCATGTTCCATTGATGCTATACCATTTGTTAAGTTTTCATCACTGATTTGTATTAAATCAGTTAAAGTATTTTTTTCATTTTTAAAGAATCCTATAAACCAAGCCCATTTATTTTGATTTTTCATTAATTGATTCAATGAATTATCTTTATTATAAGATACACCTAATTGAGCTGATTGTAATATTTCACTTTGTCCATCATTAAAAATCAATTTTAATGATTGTCCATTTACTTTCTTAGATAATTGATCATTTGCTTTTTGTAATGTCATTCCTCCAACATCACTCCCATTGACCATTGTTCCATTTAAAAACTTATCATTGTAATATAGCATTCCTGCTAAATAAACAACAAGAAGAACCAAAACAACAATCCCGCAAATTAAAACAGGCTTTTTATGATTCGAATACCAATTATTCTTCTTTTTTGTCATAAATACTCTCCCTCTCTTACATTTCCGCACCTATTTTATCACAAAATATTTATAGGTAAAGAAAAAGTATGGTATTTATCATAAAAAATGATAATCCATACTTTTATAAGATATTTTCTATATATTTTTCTAACTCTTGTATATTTTGATGATAAACAAAGCCTTTCATACCAACTTTTATAGCTGCGTCTATATTTTCTTTTAAATCATCAACAAAAAGGCATTCATTAGCTTTTAGATGATAACGACTTAAAAAATCTTGATAAATATCTAAATTTGGTTTTATTTTTTTGATATTTTGCAGATGTATAAAGCTCTTTAAAATGTTGAAAAATAGATTTTGATTGATAATATTGATAAAATTGCATTGAACAATTAGACAACAAATAAAATTGATATCCTTTACCCTTATATCTTTTAATAAATTCTTCCATTTCATCAAACTGATCAAAATAATCAAACCAATGTTCAAAAGCATACACAATTAAATCTCTTTTTTTATCAGGAATTTGTTCAATTAATTGTTTTTTGGCATCTTGTAAAGAAAGAACCCCTTGATCAAGTTGTGCCCATTGTTTTGTTTGGAATAAATGTTTAATAATATAATCTTTTTCTTCTAAAGAAGATGCAAGCTGACTTGCAATATAGGAAACATCCCATTTACAACAGACATTTCCCATATCTAAAACAATATTTTTTATCATATGTAAAAAATAGGCAAACTGCCTATTATAATAAAGGATTAAGTTTTTCTAAGATAACATTTTTTCCAACAAAACCACTAATTTGATCAACGGCTTGACCATCTTTAAAAAGAATCAAATGTGGAATAGATTGAATTCCATATCTTCCTGCTAATGAAGGATCTTGATCAACATCTACTTTTGCAAATGTAACTTTTGGTAACTCTTGAGCAACTTCTTCTAAAACAGGAGCTAACATTTTGCATGGTCCACACCAATTAGCAAAGAAATCAATCACAACAACACCTTTAGAAACAACTTCATCAAATTGTACATTTGTAATAATTTCCATAATTTCACCTCCATTATATTATGCCAAAACTCTTTTTTTTTACAAGTGATATGCTTATATTATTTGAATTTTATCGCTATAACTGTTATTATGTGCTTGTGATTATACTAGAAATGGAGTGGTATTATGAAAAAGGTCGCAGTTGTGACTGATAGTAATGCAGGTATTCGTCAAAAAGAAGCAAAAGAACTTGGTATTTTTGTTTTGCCAATGCCTTTTACTATTGATGATCAAACATACTATGAAGATATAAATTTAACTCATGAAGAATTCTTTGAAAAACAATTAAATGGTGCAGAAATCTTTACTTCTCAACCTGTTGTAGGAAACGTTAAAGAATTATGGGATCAAATTTTAAAAGATTATGATGAAATCGTTCATATTCCAATGTCTAGTGGATTAAGTGGTTCGTGCCAAACAGCTATGATGCTAGCACAAGAATACGATAATCGTGTTTTTGTCGTAGACAGTCAACGTATTTCTGTTACTCAAAAATACGATGTCATTGATGCTAAAAGATTAGCTGATCAAGGAAAATCAGGACAAGAAATTTGTGATATTTTAACTGAAAATAAATTAAATGCTTCTATTTATATTACTGTTAATACACTTGATTATTTAAAAAAAGGTGGTCGTATTACCCCTGCTGCTGCTTTATTGGGTGGGATGTTAAAAATTAAACCTATTTTACAAATACAAGGTGAAAAATTAGATTCTTTCGCTAAAACTAGAACAATGGCTAGAGGAACTAAAATCATGAAAGAAGCAATCGCTAAAGATATTAAAGAACGCTTTGATGATGACTATCATAACGTGCATATTTGTGTCGCTTACACTTATGATGAAGCACCCGCTTTAGAATTAAAAAAAGAACTTGAAGAACTTTATCCAGGTGAAAATATTATTTGCGATCCTTTATCATTAAGTGTTTCTTGTCATATTGGACCTCATTCTCTAGCAATTGCTATATGTAAAAAAATTTAAGATTCTCGTTTGAGAATCTTTTTTATTTTTGGGTATAATAATTTGACTTTTTTCATTTTGATAGTCTATAATACATTTTAAGTTTATGCTATAATAAAACAAAAAATATAAGGAGGTCATTTATGCAAGAAAAGCCAATCCATAATAAATATAATGGCAATAAAAATACAAAAAATAAAAATTTTAATCGTCATAGATCAACACATAAAAACTATAAAAATACAAAACATAATAAAACAATCGATACTAAAGTTTATGCTTTAGGTGGTTTAAATGAAATTGGAAAAAATATGTATTGTGTTGAACACGATAATGAAATTATCATTATTGATGCTGGGGTAAAATTTGCTGAAGAAGGTTTACCTGGTATTGATTATGTCATTCCAGATTATAGTTATTTAAAACGTAATGAAAACAAAATTAGAGGATTATTGATTACTCATGGTCATGAAGATCATATTGGAGGAATTCCTTTTTTACTACAAGTTGTAAAAATACCATTCATTTATGCTTCTCCCCTTGCTTGTGCGATGATTACAAGAAAGTTAGAGGAAAAGCGTTTAACAAATGCAACGCACTTGATTCGTATCGATGATGAATATCAAATAAAAACAAAATATTTTAATATTGGTTTTTTTAAAACCAATCATTCTATTCCTGAAAGTTTAGGAATTATTATTAATTCTCCTAACGGACGAATTGTTTCAACAGGTGACTTTAAGTTTGATTTAACACCTGTAGGAGATCCTGCTGATTTCCAAAAAATGTCGTTTTTAGGTGAAACTGGTGTTACTTTATTATTAAGCGATTCTACCAATGCTGAAGTTCCTACTTTTTCTAAAAGTGAAAAGCAAGTAGCATATGCTGTTCAAGAAGAATTTAGAAAAACTGAAGGACGTTTAATTGTAGCAACTTTTGCTTCCAATGTTCACCGTGTCCAACAAATCGTAGAAGCAGCAGTTAAATTTAATCGTAAAATTCTTGTTTTTGGTCGTTCAATGGAAAATAACATCCAAGTATCAAGACAAATGGGTTATATTAAAGCACCTGATTCTTTCTTTATCAATAATAATGAAGCAAAAAAATTACCTGATAATGAAATCTTAATTCTATGTACAGGAAGTCAAGGAGAAGCTTTGGCTGCGTTAAGTCGTATTGCTAATGGAACACATAAATTCGTTAAAATCAAACCTGGAGATACTGTTGTCTTTTCATCAAGTCCAATTCCAGGAAATGCATCAAGTATCAATGTTGTTGTTAACCGCTTATTTAGAGCAGGTGCCAAAGTTTTAGTCAATACAGCATTCAATAACTTGCATACTTCGGGACATGCTAGTCAAGAAGAACAAAAGTTGATGTTATTACTTACAAAACCTAAATACTTTTTCCCAGTACATGGTGAATATCGTATGTTGAAAATTCATGCTGAACTTTCTCAAGAAGTAGGTGTTCCTAAAGAAAATACATTTGTTTTAAGTAATGGAGATACAATTTTACTTAATAAAGGAACTGCTCGTTTAGGACCAAGAATTCATGTAGATGATATTTATGTTGATGGTAATGATCTTTCAGGTTTATCAACTGCTGTTTTAAGGGATCGTCAAATCTTATCTGAAGATGGTATGGTTTCTGTTTTAATTGCTATGGATTCACATGAAGGAAAGTTACTTACAAAACCTGTGATTATTTCTCGTGGATTTGTCTATATGAAAGATAGTTTTCCAATGATTCGTGAAGCTGAAAATTTAGTTGGCCAAGCTTTAGGTCAATTACTTGCAGGAAAAACAACTTTTGGTGAAATCAAAAATACAACAAGAGATGTTCTTTCTCAATATTTTTATCGTAAAACAAAAAGAAATCCAATGATTATTCCAGTTATAATGAATAAAAAATAATGAAAAAAATTAAAAAAATCATTTTATGTATCCTATCTCTTTTCTTAGTTCTATGTCTTTATCAATGGTATATTCAAAGTAAAGATACTTATCGTTTTAAAAGTGTTACTTATACTCAAAAGACATTACCTAAGGAATTTAATGGTTTTACGATTGGTTATCTTTCTGATTTAAATCTTTCTACAAAAGAAGATTTAAATCATTTAAAAGAAGCTGTTAAAGATTTAAATAAAAAAGATGTTGATTTAATTTTATTTGGTGGAGATATTTATAGTAATGATTCATTTGAAACTGATCAAGTAAGTCAAATATTAAAAAATATCCACTCTCGTTATGGTAAATTTGCTGTTTTAGGAGAAAAAGATCAAGGTGATTCTACTAATAACACAAATTTATTAACTGAAGCTGGATTTGAAGTTTTGCATAATGAATTACGTTATATTTATTATAAAGGTTCTATTATTGATTTATTAGGATTAGAAAATTCCGGTGATTGTTCAGGTTTAATCAGCGAAGACAATAAGGATCATTATAAAATTGCTTTAGTTCATCAACCTGATTATTTTACACAAATTAAAGAAAGTTCTGTCCAACTTCAATTATCTGGTCATACTTTAGGTGGATACTATAAGATTCCTTTTATTGGCGGATTAGAAACAAAAGAAATGGGTAAAAAATATGTAAGTGGTAAACATACTAATAATGGAACTACCCTTCTCATTTCTAATGGTTTTCATAAAGAATCAAATGATCAACATCGTTTTATGACATATGATGAAATCAATATTATAAAGCTAAAAAAATAGAACTCATATTTGAGTTCTATTTTTTAATCATTGTTCCAACACCTTTTTTAGTAAAGATTTCAATAAGTAAACTATGTTCTAATCTTCCATCTAAAATATGAACACGTTTAACATCATTTTGTACTGCCTCTAAACAATTCTTCAATTTTGGAATCATTCCTCCAGTAATAACACCATTTTCAAATAATTCTTTAGCAGATGCTGTATCAATCTTTGAAATCAATGTATTTGGATTATTTGGATCTTGTAAAACACCTTCAATATCTGTTAAGAAAACAAGTTTACTTGCTTTAACAGCACGAGCAATCGCTGTAGCTACATCATCTGCATTAATATTATAAGCATGATATTTTTCATCTAATCCAATAGTTGAAATAATTGGTGTATATCCTTGTTCTAATAAAGCATTAATAAGTGTTGTATCTACTTTAGTAATTTTACCAACGTAACCAATATCTTCACCTTGAGGCATTACTTTTTCTACCGTAATCATATTTCCATCTTTACCAGATAAACCAACAGCATGTGTTCCAATTTGTTCAAGATGTGTCACTAATCCTTTATTAACCTTTCCAGATAAAACCATCTCAGCTATTTCTAAGGTATCACAATCTGTAACTCTTAAACCATTTTTAAATTCACTTTTAATTTGTACACGATCTAACATTCTATTAATGTCTTTACCACCACCATGTACAATAATTGGTTTTAACCCTACAGATTTCAAAACAGCAATATCTTTTAAAACGCTTTTTTTGATGATTTCATTTGTCATGGCACTTCCACCATATTTGATGACAACAATATCACCTTCATATTTTTGCATATACCCTAAAGCTTCAACTAATATTTCCGCTTTATTAATTTCTTTTGTAAACTCTTGTTGCATTATATTTCCCCCTACGAACGATAATCAGCATTGATTTTGACATAATCATAAGTCAAATCACAACCCCAGGCAGTTGCTTTTTCATTTCCCATTTTCATATCAATATTTGTCTTAACATAATCACTTGATAAAATTTGTGTTGCTTTTTCTTCACTATAATCAGTAGCCATCCCATTTTCTACAAGTTTTAAATTACCAAACTCACTTTCAATATACAAATCAACTTGATAAGGATCAAATTCTTCTCCAGAATATCCCATTGCACATAAAAGTCTTCCCCAGTTTGCATCATTTCCAAAGATTGCTGTTTTAACAAGTGGTGATGTACAAACACTTTTAGCAACTACTTTTGCTTGTTTAACATCTTTTGCACCATTTACATTTATTTCTAATAATTTAGTAGCCCCTTCTCCATCACTTGCAATACATTTAGCTAAGTATTCATTAACATAATATAAAGCTTCTTTAAATGTTTGATAATCTTCATCTTCTTTTACAATTTCATCATTACCAGCTAAACCATTAGAGAGTAATAAAACAGTATCATTTGTTGAAGTATCTCTATCTACAGAAATCATATTAAAAGTATCTGGAATAACTGATTTTAATGCTTTATTTAATAATTCTTTAGAAATATTTAAATCAGTTGTAATAAATCCAAGCATTGTTGCCATATTTGGATGAATCATCCCTGAACCTTTACAACATGCTCCAATAGTTACCGTTTTTCCTTTTACTTCAATTTCAACAGCTAAATGTTTTGGTTTTGTATCTGTTGTCATAATTGAAGTAGCTACATCAATTCCTGCTTGATGATCATCTTTTAATTGTTTTAAAGCTTCATCAATTCCTTTTTCAATTGGATCAGTAGATAATTGTTTACCAATGACTCCTGTTGAACAAATCAAAACTTTTTCTTTTTTTACATTTAAAGCATTTCCGACAATATTTGCGAATTTTTCATTTGCTTCTTCACCAAGTTTTCCAGTACAAGCATTGGCAATCCCACTGTTAATCGCAATAGCCTTTACTGTATCACCGTTTTCTACA
>ERZ773164.2135-NODE-2135-length-17217-cov-3.233131_pt1 | contig 17217 bp, 13 predicted proteins | sample MGYA00511917_ERZ773164 | MGnify/ENA primary metagenome ERZ773164 (study PRJEB29015, sample SAMEA2737847) | human gut metagenome | biome: human gut; feature: human-associated habitat; material: faeces | place: China | collected 2012 ...
GACGGTACTGTAGGTGGTAACAAGAACTCCATGAAGATCATTGGTGACAATACTGATATGTACGCTCAGGCATACTTTGATTATGATTCCAAAAAATCCGGTGGTGTTACAATGTCTCACCTGCGTTTTGGTAAAAAACCGATCAAATCTACATACCTGATCCACAAAGCTAACTTTGTTGCCTGCCACAATCCGTCCTATGTAAGAAAATACAACATGGTACAGGAACTGGTAGACGGTGGTACATTCCTGCTGAACTGCCCATGGGATATGGAAGGTCTGGAAAAACATCTGCCGGGACAGGTAAAAGCATTTATCGCTAACCACAACATCAAATTCTACATCATTGATGGTGTTAAGATCGGTATCGAGACAGGTATGGGACCAACCCGTATCAACACAATTCTGCAGTCTGCATTCTTCAAACTGGCTGACATCATTCCGGAAGCTCAGGCAATCGAACTGATGAAAGCAGCAGCAAAAGCTACTTACGGACGTAAGGGTGATGACGTTGTTCAGAAGAACTGGGCAGCTATCGATGCAGGTGCAAAACAGGTTGTAGAAGTTAAAGTTCCGGAAAGCTGGAAAGATGCAGAAGATGAAGGTCTCTTCATGGCTCATGCAACTCACGGTGCTCAGGAAGCTCAGGACTTCGTAAACAACATCCAGTGCAAGATCAATGCACAGGAAGGTAACACACTTCCTGTATCCGCATTTACAGAATATGTTGATGGTACTACACCATCCGGAACAGCTGCATACGAAAAACGTGGTATCGCAGTAAACGTACCGGTATGGCAGCCAGAAAACTGTATCCAGTGTAACCGTTGTGCATATGTATGTCCTCACGCAGTTATCCGTCCGGTAGCGTTGACAGAGGAAGAAGCGGCAAATGCACCGGAAGGACTTGAAACAATCGATATGATTGGTATGCCGGGATTGAAATTCACAATGACTGTATCTGCTTATGACTGTACAGGTTGTGGTTCATGTGCTAACGTATGTCCTGGTAAGAAGGGTGAAAAAGCACTTGTAATGGAAAATATGGAAGCAAATGCAGGAAAACAGGACTTCTTTGATTATGGAAGAGAAATCCCTGTAAAACCTGAAGTAGTTGCTAAATTTAAAGAAACTACAGTAAAAGGAAGCCAGTTCAAACAGCCATTACTTGAGTTCTCAGGCGCTTGTGCAGGTTGTGGAGAAACTCCATACGCAAAATTAGTTACACAGTTATTTGGTGACAGAATGTACATTGCAAATGCAACAGGTTGTTCTTCAATTTGGGGTAACTCTTCACCATCTACACCATATACAGTAAACGAAAAAGGACAAGGTCCTGCATGGTCTAACTCATTATTTGAAGACAATGCCGAGTTCGGTTACGGTATGTTATTAGCACAGAAAGCATTAAGAAACGGCTTAAAAGCAAAAGTAGAAAAATTAATCGAAGGTTCAGAAAATGAAGCAGTTGTTACAGCAGGAAAAGAATGGTTAGATACATTTAACTGTGGAGCAACAAACGGAACAGCAACAGATAACTTAGTTACTGCGTTAGAGAACTGTGACTGCGGATGCGAATTAAGAGCAGACATCTTAAACAATAAAGATTTCTTAGCGAAAAAATCACAGTGGATCTTCGGTGGAGACGGTTGGGCTTATGATATCGGATTTGGCGGTGTTGACCATGTATTAGCATCAGGTCAGGACATCAACATTATGGTATTCGATACAGAAGTTTACTCTAATACAGGTGGACAGTCTTCTAAATCAACACCTACAGGTGCAATCGCTCAGTTTGCAGCAGCAGGTAAAGAAGTGAAGAAGAAAGATATGGCAAGTATCGCTATGAGTTACGGTTATGTATATGTAGCACAGATTGCTATGGGCGCTGACTTTAACCAGACAGTAAAAGCAATCGCAGAAGCTGAAGCATATCCGGGACCATCATTAATTATTGCTTACGCTCCATGTATCAACCACGGTATTAAGAAAGGTATGAACAAAGCGCAGACAGAAGAAGAATTAGCAGTAAAATCAGGATATTGGCACAACTTCCGCTTCAATCCGGCAGCAGAAGGAAACAAATTTACTCTTGACAGTAAAGAGCCAACTGAAAGTTACAGAGAATTCTTGGACGGTGAAGTTCGTTACAACGCTTTAGCAAGAATGAATCCGGAAAGAGCAGAAGAATTATTTGCTCAATCAGAAAAAGCGGCAAAAGAAAGATACGCTTATCTGAACAAATTAATTGCTCTTTATGGAAATGAAGAATAGAATAAAATAGTAAGACAGCACGGTTGATTCTGACCGTGCTGTTTTTGAAATATGAAAATTTTATGAAAGAAAAGTGAAAAAACATTTTACAATCTACAAAAAGTATGATACAATCAAAGACAATTGAATAACTGAAAGATAGAGGTGCATCTTTTAAGAGTATCGTTTAGTTTAAGTGGGACAGACTTCTGAGCGGGAAAGGGAAAGATGCCGAAGAATAGATTCTTTGTCCGAGAATTTATTCTGGGACGTTGTATAAGATGCAACGTACTGTCACAGAAGTGTGGAGCGCTATCATAGATTAGAATATATCAATATGTCGTATATTTCATTGTATACATAACCATAGACGTTCCCCCAAGAAGTCTATGGTTTTTTTCATTCTAAGAAGTGAGCAGTATGTTTCAGTCATTCAAAATAAAAAGAATGAAGAGAGGGTTTATGATGAGAAAAGATTCAAGAAGAAAATTACTTGCTGTTATGAGCATGGTTTTATTATGTGTAATGATGTGTTCCATGACAGTATTTGCGGCGGAGGAACCGCCGAAACCGGAACTATATGCGACATTTTGGGCGTTAGTTCCACCTGTAGTTGCCATTGCGTTGGCGTTGATTACGAAAGAAGTTTATAGTTCATTGTTTGTAGGTATTTTAGTAGGTGCGTTGTTCTATTCGGGATTTTCTTTCGAGGGAACAGTGACACATATTTTCCAGGGGGGAATTATCAGTGTACTTTCAGACGAGTACAATGTAGGTATTTTAGTATTCCTTGTTATTTTAGGAGCAATGGTATCGCTGATGAACAGAGCGGGAGGCTCGGCAGCATTTGGACGTTGGGCAGGACAGCATATTAAAACGAGAGTGGGGGCTCAGTTGGCAACAGTTGTTCTCGGCGTACTGATTTTTATCGATGACTATTTTAACTGTTTGACAGTCGGAAGCGTTATGCGCCCGGTTACAGATAAACACAATGTATCCCGTGCAAAACTGGCTTATTTAATCGACTCGACAGCAGCGCCGGTTTGTATTATCGCACCGATTTCTTCATGGGCAGCCGCTGTTACAGGTTTCGTAAAAGGAGAAGATGGATTTTCCATTTTCATTCAGGCAATCCCATATAACTTTTACGCTTTACTCACAATTGTAATGATGATTGCAATTGTAACAATGAAAGTAGATTATGGTCCGATGAAAATTCATGAGGACAATGCAAAAAAAGGTGATATTTATACAACGCCTGACAGACCATATGAAAATGCGTCAACAGAAGTGGTAAATCATAACGGAAAAGTAATTGATTTGGTTATTCCGATTATTTCACTTATTGTATGCTGTGTAATCGGTATGATTTATACAGGCGGATTTTTCAGCGGAACAGATTTTGTTACGGCATTTTCACAGAGTGATGCCTCAGTAGGTCTTGTACTTGGAAGTTTCTTCGGACTGATTATTACGATTGTGTTATATATGGTTCGTAAAGTATTAAGTTTTTCAGACTGTATGTCATGTATTCCGGAAGGATTTAAAGCGATGGTGCCTGCGATTATGATTTTAACATTTGCATGGACGTTGAAAGCGATGACAGACAGTTTGGGAGCGGCGGTCTATGTAGAAGGATTAGTGAAAAGTTCAGCCGGAAGTTTGATGAATTTCTTGCCTGCAATTATTTTCTTAATCGGTTGTCTCCTTGCTTTTGCCACAGGTACTTCATGGGGAACATTTGGTATTTTAATACCGATTGTTGTTCAGGCGTTTGCAAACGATCCGAAACTTATGATTATCTCTATTTCAGCTTGTATGGCAGGAGCTGTTTGCGGTGACCACTGTTCACCGATTTCTGATACGACAATCATGGCATCGGCGGGAGCACAGAGTAACCATGTAAACCATGTATCTACGCAGTTGCCATATGCGGTGACGGTGGCAGCAGTCAGTTTCGTTACATATATCGTTGCAGGGTTTGTGCAATCGGCATGGATTGCATTGCCGTTTGGTATTGTGTTGATGTTGGCAGTACTGTTCGTGATTAAGAAAAGAACAAAAAGTGCGTAAAGCATAAGGAGACGGGTCTATGCTAATTTTACATTGCATAAAAGAAAAACTGTATGAAGAGATGAGAGAAGACAGGTATTTCGGGAAAGTATTGTTGAAAAATAATCCGTTTATTCATTGTTCTTCCATCGAATATTTTTGGAGAGTCTCACCTCATTTTGCCAACGAAAAGGAAAAATTGGTGTTGCTTGTAATTGATACGGACAATCTTGATGTACCTGTAAAATGGGAAGACTTAGAAGGCTGCGGAAGAGAATATCCGCATATTTACGGCTTAGTAAAAATGGAAGCAATTAAAAATGTCCTTCCTTATTTGAAGAAGGAAGACGGGACTTGGATAAAGAATGAAGAATTAAAACATATTGCAGATAAGTAAAAAATTGTGGTATTATGTATATAGTCAAAATGGCGGGGACGGTGAAAACCGTCCCTTAAAATAAGGAGGTTGTGACATGAAAGTTACAGAGAGAATCGCAAAATTGCGTGCATTGATGGAAGAAAAAAACATTGACATGTACATTGTTCCATCAGCAGATAATCACCAGAGTGAATATGTTGGAGAACATTTCAAGGCGAGAGAGTTTATCACAGGATTTACAGGTTCTGCAGGTACTGCGGTAATTACTAAGACAGAAGCGGGACTTTGGACAGACGGAAGATACTTCCTTCAGGCAGAACAGCAGTTGGAAGGGTCAGGCGTGGACCTTTACCGTATGGGAAATCCGGGAGTTCCTACAGTTCTTGAATTTATAGCAGATAAATTAAATGAAAACGGTACATTAGGCTTTGACGGACGTTTAGTTGCGGTAGACGAAGGAAAAGAATATGCGAAAGCAGCATCGAAAAAAGGTGGAAACGTGAATTATGCATATGATTTAGTAGATGAAGTGTGGGAAGACCGTCCTGCATTATCAACAGAGAAAGCATTTGCGTTAGATGAAAAACTTGTAGGAGAAAGTACAGAGTCTAAATTAGCACGAATCAGAAAAGTGATGGAAGAAGTGGGCGCAAACGTTCATGTTATCACATCATTAGATGATGTTGCATGGACATTGAACGTCAGAGGAAATGACGTTGCATACTCTCCATTATTATTAAGTTATCTTGTTATCACAATGGATCAGGTAGATTTATATGTGGACGAAACAAAATTAAATGATGAAATTAGAGCAAACTTCAACAAAGTAAATGTTGTCCTTCACCCATATAATGATATTTACGAGGCAATGAAAGTATACGATGCAAATGATACATTGCTTATCGATCCTGACAGATTAAATTATGCACTTTACTATAATATTGGTGCAAACGTTAATACGGTGGAAAGACAGAATCCAACAGTATTGATGAAAGCAATGAAGAATGAAGTAGAACTTGCCAACACAAGAAACGCACACATTAAAGACGGCGTTGCGATGACAAAATTCATGAAATGGGTAAAAGAAAATGTTGGAAAGATGACGATTACGGAGATGAGTGCATCTGATAAACTGGAAGCATTCCGTGCAGAGCAGGAAGGCTTCTTATGGCCAAGTTTTGAGCCAATCTGCGGATATGGAGAACACGCTGCCATCGTACATTATACTTCTACACCGGAAACAGATGTGGAATTAAAAGAAGGGGCATTATTCTTAACAGATACAGGCGGAAACTACTATGAAGGTTCTACAGATATTACAAGAACATTTGCATTGGGCGAAGTAAGCGACGTTGAAAAATTACACTTTACAACAGTTGCGAAAAGTATGTTAAATCTTGCAAACGCAAAATTTATGTACGGTGCAATGGGTGTGAATTTAGACATTCTTGCAAGAAAACCATTCTGGGACATGAACTTAAACTTCAACCACGGAACAGGTCATGGAGTAGGGTACTTATTAAATATCCACGAAGGTCCTTCAGGAATCAGATGGCAGTACAGACCGGGCGAATCGACACCTTTTGAAGAAGGTATGGTTGTTACAGATGAGCCGGGTATTTACATTGCAGGTTCTCACGGTATCCGTACAGAAAATGAATTGATTGTCCGCAAGGGAGAAGCAAACGAGTATGGTCAGTTTATGTATTTTGAAACAATGACATTCGTGCCAATCGACTTAGATGCAATCAATCCGGATATTATGTCAGCAGAAGATAAGAAAATGCTGAATGATTACCACAAACAGGTATTTGAAAAAATTTCTCCATACTTAAATGAAGAAGAAACAGAATGGCTTAGAAAATATACAAGAGAAATCTAAAAATAATTTTAAGGAAAGCGGAAATCCAATCGGACTTCCGCTTTCTTTGTCTTAAACTACTGCGACGAACTTCTTTTTTTATAGAAAAGGTGTTATAATAGACTAAATTGGCAAAAATGTAAAAGAATGAAAATAAAATAGGAGAGAAGAAATATATGAAGTTACAGGAATTGACAACATATGAATTGATTCAGGAACATCATCTGAAAGATTTACAGTCAGAAGGCTATATATTAAAACATAAGAAAAGCGGTGCAAAAGTTGTGCTGCTTTCAAATGATGACGAGAATAAAGTGTTTTCCATCGGATTCCGTACACCGCCAAAAGACAGCACCGGATTACCTCATATTTTGGAACATTCGGTTCTGTGTGGTTCAAAGCGGTTCCCGTCAAAAGACCCGTTTGTCGAATTGGTGAAAGGTTCCTTAAATACATTTTTAAACGCAATGACATATCCGGATAAAACGGTATATCCGATTGCAAGTTGCAACGATAAAGATTTTCAGAATCTGATGCATGTATATATGGACGCAGTGTTCTATCCAAATATTTATGAACATGATGAAATTTTCCGTCAGGAAGGCTGGAGTTATAAACTGGACAGTGCGGACGCAAAATTAGAGTACAATGGCGTTGTATATAATGAGATGAAAGGCGCTTTTTCTTCTCCGGAAGGAGTGTTGGACAGAGTTGTATTGAATTCATTATTCCCGGACACATCGTACAGAAATGAGTCGGGAGGGGATCCGGAAGTGATTCCTGAACTCACATACGAGCAATTTTTGGATTTTCACAGAAAATACTATCACCCGTCCAACAGTTATATCTATCTGTATGGGGATATGGATATGACGGAAAAACTGGAATGGCTTGATAAGGAATATTTAAGTCATTTCGATGCCATGGAAATTGATTCAAAGATTCAGAAACAGGAAGCGTTTGCTGAGAGAAAAGAAGTGGAAATAGCGTACTCTGTTTCAAGTAATGAGTCTGAGGAAGACAATACGTATTTATCTTATAATAAAGTTATCGGAACAAGTTTAGACAGAAATTTATACTTAGCATTTGAAATATTGGACTACGCACTTCTCTCCGCACCGGGAGCACCGCTTAAAAAGGCGCTTGTAGATGCGGGAATCGGAAAAGACATTATGGGTTCGTATGATAACGGAATTTATCAGCCCGTACTTTCCATCGTGGCAAAAAATGCAAATCAGGAGCAGAAAGAGGAGTTTATTTCCGTAATTGAGGACACGCTGAAATCCATTGTGGAAAACGGCATGGATAAAAAAGCGATTGAAGCCGGAATTAATTATCATGAATTCCGCTATCGGGAAGCCGATTTTGGAAATTTCCCGAAAGGGCTTATGTACGGGCTTCAGATTTTTGACAGTTGGCTGTATGATGATGAAAAACCATTCATTCACTTAGATGCCATTGAAACATTTAAGTTTTTAAAAGAACAGGTAAACACAAACTATTTTGAACAACTCATTCAGAAATATCTGTTGGATAATACACACGCATCTATCGTGGTTGTAAAGGCGGAGAAAGGGCGTACTGCCAGATTGGAAAAAGAATTGGACGAAAAACTGCAGGCATATAAAGCGAGCCTTTCAAAAGAAGAAGTGGACAGGCTTGTGGAGAGAACGGCACAGTTAATCGCATATCAGGAAGAGCCGTCCACGGAAGAAGAGTTAAAGACGATTCCGGTACTGGAGAGAGAGGATATTTCTAGAGAAATCGCACCGATTTATAATGAGGAGAAATATTATGACGATACATTGATGGTATATCATAATATTGAAACAAACGGAATCGGTTATGTAGATTTATTGTTTGATCTGTCAGTGGTTCCGGCAGAACTGTTACCTTATGTAGGCATTTTACAGTCTGTTCTGGGGATTATTGATACAAAAAATTATGAGTATGGGGAATTGTTCAATGAAATCAATGTCCATACGGGGGGAATCGGCACTTCACTGGAAATGTATCCGAATGTGACAAAAGTAAAGGAAAAAGAATTCAAAGCCACTTTCGAGATGAAGGCAAAGGCGTTATATGATAAATTACCGACTGCATTTGCCATGATGAAAGAGATTTTGGTAAATTCTAAATTAGATGACGAGAAACGTCTGAAAGAGATTTTGGATATAACAAAATCAAGATTACAGATGCGTTTTCAATCAGCAGGGCATACGACATCGGCTCTGCGCGCAATGTCTTACGCTTCACCGCTGGCAAAATTTAAAGACATTACAAATGGAATCGGATTTTATCAGACGGTAAACGATATTTGTGAACATTTTGAGGAGAAAAAAGAGGAACTGATTCAAAATCTGCAGAAGTTGTGCAAAATGCTTTTCAGAGCCGAAAATATGATGATAAGTTACACGGCATCAGAAGAGGGGCTTGCGGATATGGAAAAACTGATTGCAGATTTGAAGACAGATTTGTATAAAGAAACAGTGGAGAGTGTACCGTGTATTCTTCAGTGTGAGAAAAAGAATGAAGGATTTAAAACATCGTCAAAAGTACAGTATGTGGCGAGAGCGGGAAATTTCATTGACCAGGGTGTGGATTATACGGGAGCGCTTCATATTCTGAAAGTTATTTTAAGTTATGACTATTTATGGCAAAATGTCAGGGTAAAAGGCGGAGCATACGGCTGTATGAGCAGTTTCAACCGCTTGGGAGACGGATATTTCGTATCTTACCGTGATCCGAATCTGGAGAAGACGAACGAAATCTATGAAGGCATTACGCAATATCTTCGTCAATTCGATGTGTCTGACAGAGATATGACAAAATACATTATCGGAACAATCAGCAATATTGACCAGCCGATGAATCCGGCGGCAAAAGGTGACCGTTCATTAAATCTTTACATGAACCATGTCTCGAAAGAGATGATAGAAAAAGAAAGAAAAGAAATATTAGATGCAACTCAGGAAGACATTCGCAAACTTGCCGATGTAGTTGATGCGGTGCTTAAGGCAAATCAACTCTGCGTTATCGGAAGTGAGGAAAAGATCGAGGAACAGAAAACGCTGTTTGATGAGACAAAAGATTTATTTTAAAAATACAAAAAGAGAGGTAAGCATGAGAGCAGATTATAAATCAGGGTTTGTAACCTTAATCGGAAGACCAAATGTTGGTAAATCAACATTGATGAATTATTTGATAGGACAGAAAATTGCAATTACATCAAATAAACCGCAGACGACAAGAAACAGAATACAAACTGTGCTGACAACGGAGCAGGGACAGGTTGTGTTTGTGGATACTCCGGGAATTCATAAGGCAAAGAACAAACTGGGAGAATATATGGTAAATGTGGCGGAACGCACGTTAAATGAGGTGGACGTTGTACTTTGGCTCGTAGAGCCGTCCACATTTATCGGCGCAGGAGAAAAACACATTGCAGAACAACTGAAAAGAGTAAAAACACCTGTTATTCTCGTTATCAATAAAGTGGATATGGTAAAAAAAGACGAAGTATTTGCTTTTATTGATGCGTATCAGAAAATCTATGATTTTGCGGCAATCGTTCCGGTTTCGGCAAAAAATGGAGAAAATACGGAGGAATTACTGAAAGTTTTATTTCAGTACCTCCCATACGGACCGCAGTTCTATGATGAAGACACGGTTACAGACCAGCCGCAGAGACAGATTGTTGCAGAGATTATCCGCGAAAAAGCATTGCACGCATTAAACGAAGAAATTCCGCACGGGATTGCGGTTTCCATTGAAAAAATGCAGTTTAAAAGAAAGATTGTGGAGATTGAGGCGACAATCATTTGTGAGAGAGATTCCCACAAAGGAATTATCATTGGAAAACAGGGAAGCATGCTGAAAAAGATTGGTACAAACGCCCGCTATGAAATAGAAAAAATGCTGGAAATGCAGGTGAACTTAAAACTGTGGGTAAAAGTGAAAAAAGACTGGAGAGACAGCGACTTCCTCATTAAGAACTTTGGCTATACAAAAGATGAATAATATTTTGGAAATGCTGGAAGTTTTTTGATAGTATAGAGTAAGTTTAATCGGAGAACCTAAAAGTAAAGAAACAGAAGAAGAGGTGATTCGATGGAACTTACGGCATGGGATAAATTTTCCAAGTCGGGAAAAATTGAGGACTATTTAGAATACTGTGAAAGCAGAGTAGAAAAGACAGGGGAATACAATCGTGAATCAGCCGGTGATAGTGACAGGTATTGTGCTGTCAGTGACTCCGATAGGGGAGTACGATAAAAGAGTTGTGATTCTGACAAAGGAAAAAGGGCGGATTTCAGCATTTGCAAAAGGGGCAAGAAGACCGAACAGCCAATTTGGAGGTGCCGTAAGTCCTTTTTGCTTTGGAGAATTTACGTTATATGAAGGAAGAAACTCTTATAATATTATGCAGGTTCATATTTCCAATTATTTTCAGGAACTGAAAAATGATATGGAGGCTACATATTACGGGTTCTATTTTATGGAATTTGCAGAATATTATACAAGAGAGCAAAATGATGAGACGCAGATGCTAAAATTACTGTATCAGACGTTTAGGGCATTAACGAAAAAAAATATTTCTAATGAATTAATACGGTGTATTTATGAACTAAAGGCAGTTTATATCAATGGAGAGGGACCGCAAGTATTCCAATGTGTAAAATGCGGAAGCGCAGATGCTCCGGTTGTATTTAGTGTAAGACAGGGAGGCATCATTTGTAAGAACTGTATAAATGAGGTAAAAGACGCGGTGGAAATCGACACGTCCACACTGTATGCCATGCAATACATTGCAGGCTCATCAATTGAGAAGTTATATACATTTACGGTATCGGAAAATGTACTGAAAAAATTGAAAAAAATTGTATCAGGATACCTTTCTTTTTATGTGGATAAAACTTTCAAATCTTTGGAGATATTGGAAATTTGCCTAAAGTAGACATTTACAAGTTTATAGAAAAACTGTATAATAATTAACAATTTATAAAATCTATAAATTGCATAGAAAAGACATTTGTTACGGAAAAATTTATGTATCTGTAAGTTAAAAATAAAATGTGAAGGAGAGAAAACGAATGGAAAAGACAATGGAAAAAATTGTAGCAGTAGCAAAATCGAGAGGATTTGTATATCCAGGTTCAGAAATTTACGGGGGACTGGCAAATACATGGGATTACGGTAATCTCGGTGTAGAATTAAAAAACAACGTAAAAAGAGCATGGTGGAAGAAATTTATTCAGGAAAATCCATATAACGTAGGTGTTGACTGTGCTATCCTGATGAATCCGCAGACATGGGTTGCCTCAGGACATTTGGGCGGATTCAGCGATCCTTTAATGGACTGTAAAGAATGTAAAGAAAGATTCCGTGCTGACAAATTAATTGAAGACTTTGCGGCAGAAAACGGAATTGAATTGACAGAAAGTGTAGATGCATGGTCAAAAGAGCAGATGGAAGCGTGGATTGCAGAACACGAAGTTCCATGTCCAACTTGTAAAAAACATAATTTTACGGAAATCCGTCAGTTTAACTTAATGTTCAAAACATTCCAGGGTGTTACGGAAGATGCAAAAAATACAGTATATTTACGTCCGGAAACAGCACAGGGAATTTTCGTAAACTTTAAAAACGTACAGCGTACATCAAGAAAGAAAATCCCATTCGGAATCGGACAGATTGGTAAATCATTCCGTAACGAAATCACTCCGGGTAACTTCACTTTCAGAACAAGAGAATTTGAACAGATGGAATTAGAATTCTTCTGTGAACCGGGAACAGACCTTGAATGGTTTGCATACTGGAAAAAATTCTGTTTAGACTGGTTATATTCACTAGGATTAAAAGAAGATGAAGTGCGTGCGAGAGACCATTCTCCGGAAGAACTTTGTTTCTACAGCAAAGCGACAACAGACGTAGAGTTCTTATTCCCATTCGGCTGGGGAGAATTATGGGGAATTGCTGATAGAACGGATTACGATTTATCTCAGCATCAGGAAGTGTCAAAACAGGATATGACATATTTTGATGATGAAAAGAAAGAAAAATATATCCCATACGTTATCGAACCTTCTCTTGGAGCAGACCGTATGGTATTGGCATTCCTTTGCAGCGCTTACGATGAGGAAGAATTGGAAGGCGGAGATGTGCGTACTGTAATGCATTTCCACCCGGCATTAGCGCCAATTAAAATCGGTGTATTGCCGCTTTCTAAGAAATTAAACGAAGGTGCGGAAAAAGTATTTGCTGAATTATCAAAAACATACAACTGTGAATTCGATGACAGAGGAAACATCGGAAAACGTTATCGCCGTCAGGACGAAATCGGAACACCGTTCTGTGTAACGTATGATTTTGATTCTCAGGAAGACGGAGCAGTTACGGTTCGTGACCGTGATACGATGGAGCAGGAAAGAATTAAAATTGAAGACTTAAAAGCATATTTTGAGAAGAAGTTTGAGTTTTAGTTTATTTGATTCATTTGGTGATTCATTTGGGGACGTAGTCATTTGCGATTTGACTACGTCCCCAAATGAGAAATACCCTGTCCCTTTTTACAGAATACCCCGTCCCTAAATGAATAATAAAAGGGAAGGTGAAATATGCCGCGTCAACGAAGAAGAAAAAGTGCTACCGGATTTTATCATGTGATAGCAAAAGGAATAAATAAAGAGAGAATTTTTAATCAAACGCGTGAAAAACTTTATTTTAAAAGAATTTTACGAGAATATCTTAAAGAAGATGAAGTGGAAATTTATGCATACTGTATTATGTCTAATCATGTACATCTAATTATCAAATCCGATATGGCTGTTTTAGCCGCATTCATGGCCAAATGTCTGGCAAAATACGCAGAATATTATAATTATAAACATAACAGAAACGGACACGTTTTCCAAAATCGGTTTAAAAGCGAATGCATTGAAAGTGAACGATATTTTTGGAATTGTGTGCGCTACATTCATTTAAATCCGATGAAATGTCATAATGAAAATACTTATTTACAGTACAAATATAGTAGTATAGGCGAATATCAATTATTAAAAAATGATATATTGCATGAAAACGCATTGACTATATTTCAAAGAAAATTTGAAGAGTGGGAAGATGTTGTGAATTTTCATAATAAAAAGCAATATGTAGTTATAGATGATGTAAAAGAAGATATGCATTTGCAAAGGCAGGAAATTGCTTTAAATATTTTGGAACAAATGAAAATGGAAAAGAATTTATCCAAAATAGAAGAAATTATAGAGGATATTGAAAAACAGGCACAGTTTTATAAAGGGAAAAAGATTATATCCTGCTTTTTGCAGGATGGAGATGCGCTGGTGCTAAAGACAGATTATCTGCTTCGCATTTTGGAAACAATCCATCAATATTTTCCAGATATACAATATATTACTTCTTATGCTCGTGCTGACAGTATTACTCGGAAAAGTCCGTCAGAATTAAGGATACTGCGAGAAGCCGGACTGAATCATATTTATTCTGGAATAGAGACTGGTTCAGACCAAATTTTGAAACTTATTAACAAAGGGTTTAATGCGGATACGGCTGTGAAAAGTGGGTGTATGGCGAAAGAGGCAGATATGATACTGTCGGAATTTATTCTGTTGGGGATTGGGGGAAAGGAACTGTCAGAAGAAAATGCAACCAGAACGGCAGAAGCATTGAATGTTATTCGGCCAGATTTTATTCGTGTTCATGCGACGGGAATTAAGCCAGAATCTAAAATGGGAGAATTTGTAAGAGAAGGCTCTTTCACATTACAATCCGAAGAAGAGATTATGATAGAGCAAAAGAGGTTCCTGCAGCAATTAAAAGAAATGGACAGCTACTATGTAAATGAACATATTATAAATCTGCTTTTGGAAGTAAGAGGAAATTTACGGACGGACAAGGAGAAAATGCTGTCAGATATTAATCGCTTTTTGAATTTACCAGCAAATGAAAAACTCCTGTTTGTGATCGGCAGGCGGTTTAACATTTTTTTCATGTTGGATGATTTGAACAATCAAGAATTACATAAAAAAGCAGAAGGAGCTTTACAGAAAATCTTAAATAAAAATCCAGAAGTAGACTTTACGGTACTTTGCAATTATATACGGCAGTCACAAATTTAGAATTAGAAATAACAAAAACGGGTATAGCAAATATATTTATCTATACTCGTTTTTGCAAGTAGAAAACTTTATACTAATTTGAACAGCATGGACTTTTTACATCCAGTCCGTCAAGATAGTTTTTTCCCCATTGGCATAGAGCATCCAGAATGGGGATAACGCTTTTACCAAAGGGTGTAAGAGAATAAATTGTCGGTTTTTCGGGAATAACCTCTCGATGAATCATTCCGCAATCCTCCAAATCATGGAGCTGGCTGGAAAGCATTTTTGGGGTGGCGTTTGGTATTAAGCGTTGCAGTTCCATGTAATGCAAAGGTTGATCAATCAGATGCCAGAGAATGAGAGGCTTGTATTTACCGCCGATCAGTGACAGGGAGGCTTCTACCGGACAATTAAAATGTATTTGTTTATCTTTCATTATGAGTTCTCCTTTGACAAGGGTGCTATCTTTTTTGATAGTGCCTATCAAAAAAGTGCATTCTTGTGGTTTTTCTTTTTGGTGTTACAATAAGTTTATAGTTGGTTGACACATTTATATTACAACAGAAAGGATTGAAATACTATGGATTTTATCAATATTGCAAAGAGCCGCAGCTCTGTGCGTGATTACAACAACAAAAAAGTAGAGCCTGAAAAACTGGAAAAAATTCTGGAGGCTGCTCATGTGGCTCCGACAGCCGCGAATCTCCAGCCCGTTCATTTGATCGTTGTCCAAAGCGAGGAAGGTCTTGCTAAAATTGGTAAGGCCGCAAATATTTATGGAGCATCTTTGGCGATTATTGTCTGCGCTGACCATGACAAAGCATGGGTACGTCCGTTTGATGGAAAGCAGACTGGTGACATTGATGCTTCGATCCTGACAGACCATATGATGTTGCAAGCGACAGAACTGGGACTTGGCACAGTTTGGGTTTGCTACTTCAAGCCGGACGTACTTCGGAAGGAATTTACGCTTCCTGATAATCTGGAACCAATCAATATTCTGGTTATCGGCTATTCGGATGAAGAGCCTGCCGACAGGAACCGTTTTGAAGCACAGCGTATTGCGATGAGTGAACTGGTTTCATATGAAAACCTGTAAAAAAATATTTGGCGCAGCCCCATTATAGTTTACGGGGCTGCGTTTTATCGTTCTGAAATATGAGCATAGGTTTCTTCCAGTATCCATTGGATATGTTCATCCTGCAGGGAATAAAATACCCGTTTTCCTGCTTTGCGGGAACGGACTAATTTTGTAATCCGGAGTGCATGGAGTTGATGAGATATGGCAGAATTAGTAAGGGATAGTGTTTTTGCAAGGTCATTGACACATTGTTCGCCCTGCATTAATTGCCAGAGGATTTTCGTACGTGTGAAATCGCCCATAGCCTTATGTAGTTCACTCAGTTTCTCCAATTCAAAGGCGTTTGGAACGTCAAAAGTAATATTTTGTGGTTGGTTCATAATATATCTCCAATCTGTGAAAAGCTGTTTGACAGATAAAATTTAGGTGAGTATCATAGTTTAAGGAAGGAGTTGATTGATATGCCGCATTATAATCTGCCTCATAATCATGGGCAGAATATCGAACGAGTTTTAGATAATATGCCTTCGGCAGAGGGCTTTCAGGATATATCTTTTTTGTTTCAGCAGCTTGGCGATTCAACACGTTTAAGGATTTTGTGGCTCTTGTGCCATTGCGAGGAATGTGTATGCAACATAGCGGCGGCTGTTGACATGAGTGCTCCGGCTGTGTCCCATCATCTGCGTATTTTAAAGAAAAGTGGAATTATTATTAGCCGCAGAGAAGGAAAAGAGGTATATTACACCCTTTCAGATACCCCGCAGGCAAAATTATTACATCGTTCTGTTGATGCGTTATTTGAAATATCCTGTCCGACAAATCAATAATCTAATTCCTTATCCAACGGAAGTTTGAGGAAATGCGCCGCTTTTACTTCAAAATGCGGCGCATTTCTAAACCAGTTAAGACAGCGTGGATGCGTCTAAACGTTTTACTTTCATGGCACGAATTGCGTTTAAAATAGCAATAACAGAAACACCAACATCAGCGAACACAGCCGCCCACATATTTGCATATCCCAAAGCCCCTAAAATCAGTACCAGGAATTTTACACCTAAAGCAAATACGATATTTTGGTTTGCGATGCGGATGGTCTTTCTAGCAATTCGTATTACAGAGGCAATTTTGGAGGGCTCGTCTGTCATTAAAACAATATCAGCCGCTTCAATCGCCGCATCAGAACCCAAACCGCCCATTGCAATTCCTACATCTGCCCGTGCCAGCACAGGAGCATCGTTGATTCCGTCTCCGACAAATACCAGTTTTCCTTTTTCGCTTTTTTGTTTCAACAGTTCCTCTACCCGTTCAACTTTATCCGCAGGAAGAAGTTCCGTATATGCCTGATCCAGACCGAGACGGGCAGAAACTTTCTGACCTACGGCATCTGCGTCTCCGGTAAGCATAATAGTTTTGCGTACACCGGAAGATTTCAAATCCTTGATTGCCGCTGGAGCATCTGTTTTGATTT
>ERZ773164.2145-NODE-2145-length-17124-cov-6.574902_pt1 | contig 17124 bp, 19 predicted proteins | sample MGYA00511917_ERZ773164 | MGnify/ENA primary metagenome ERZ773164 (study PRJEB29015, sample SAMEA2737847) | human gut metagenome | biome: human gut; feature: human-associated habitat; material: faeces | place: China | collected 2012 ...
CCCCTTTCCCCCCTCGCTCCGGGGCATGGAAATGATGGAAAACCTTACAGGTTTACCACATTCCCACCCCCTTCCGCACACCCCCTTTTTCCCTCCGACTTTCTCCATTTCTGCGAGAAAAATTTTCTTTTTATTTTTTAGCCGTAGGCTCTTAGTGAGGCATATATTATCAATATATTTTTTCCCTATTTTCGATTGTTATTATAGCCTGTCCAGACGGCATTTACAAGCCCGTTGGACAGGCTATAATACTATCCTCTCATATCCCATGGAACAACCCCCAACGGCCTTGTATGGGAGAATACAGCCTCCCAATAGCCAGTCTTGAAGTTCGCTCGGAAGTGCGGCAGCAGCATAATATTTTCTTCTTTATGCTCCTCCGGTTCATCAGTCTCTTCGGGTATCTCATACCATGGCCTCTTATTTCTGTTCTTCATCATAGCCGCATAGCTGCCAGGATAAAACTCATCAATCCCTATTCTGTGAATCAGGCTGTTTTCGGTCGCACCTTCACATGTTAGTTCTTCTGTGACCTGTTTACGGACCAACTCTTCCGGGAGATCTACACCGTAGGGACTTTGTATGACCGTTTCCCATAGCAGCACTCTTCGCATATATTTTCCGGTCCCATAACGGTGCTCTTTCTCTACGGAGAGAACAACACGATACCCAGTATGTCCCTTCTTCGGTTTCAGTTTTCGGTCAGCGTTTGCCCGCTCTCTGGAGATCCGCAGCAGGTTTTCATTCAAACTCCGCTGATAGTTATTCTCAGCCTGCTCCGCCTCCAGCGCTTCCCTCCACTTCTTTATTTCCTGTTTGGCCTGTGAAACTGCCTGGTTGACCTTATAATCGGCCTCTCTCTCGGCTTCTTCTACATCCCGCTCCGCATTGTGCTTGGCGGTCCTGGCTATCTGCTCCGCATCGGAGATCTGCCGCAGCAACTTCCTGTATTCGGCATCCGTCAAAATTACATGGGTACACTCTGGATCGGAGTGGCCACCAGGCACTTCCCGATACCCCATCATGGTCTTTTTTACAAACTCACCCATGGCAGCGCACCTCCTTACAGGCCCCGAATGTAGTTATCCGCTACAACGCTAATACGGTTATGCCCCAGCGCCTTGCTGCAGATCAGCATAGCAGCCTTGTCCAGCTTCTTCCCCGCTTCATCTTTTCGGCAAGTATAAACCTCGCTTTGATAACGCCGCCCGGTGCCACGGTTTACCCGGTCATAGGGAATCTCTTCGATTGCCCTGGCATGAGCCTTGTAGATCGCCGTGGCATACTCCGCACGATAACCGTGGATGTCGGCGCAATTATGGACGTGCTGCCACACCTTCTCCTCTGGCGGTGTATCAGTTATCCGTTCAATGATCTGCCCCGCATTTTTGCCTATAATCGGGCTTAAACGCTCTCGTCCGCCCTTTCCGTTGCGGACATGGATAAACCACTCCTCCGGGAACAAACGTGCGTCCTGGAGCATTTCAAGGCGCTTTGTGACACTCGGTGCTCGCTGCTCCTCCGGGATTTTCTGCAGTTCGGAGATCTCCGCCTCAATTTGCGCCCTGGGCACCAGATCCTTCCCCCGCAGCTCCTGCAGCTCCTTTCGCCGCAGGCCGGTTCCCCGGCAAAACTTTATCAGTTCATCATTGTTCGTCTTGGAGAAATGCTTGTCCCGCACCCGGTCCCCCCGGCTCCGTTTAATCTCCTCACGTTTTCGCTTGGGCGGATTAAAGTAATTCTCGTCATCCGGGGAAATCCCGTATAGCTTTCCCAGCGCTTTCGCTTCGAGCTGCACCGTCCACGCTGAAAGCCCCTGATCCACTCTGGTCTGAAGCCATTCATTAGCATACTTCTTTGCACTCTTCAGCGTTGTACACTCCGGATGCTTCTCCTTGATGTACTTGATAAAATATTTGGTATGTTTCCAGTAGCTCTTATAGGTGTTGAACGCAAATATTTTATCTTTCTCTGTGCCATTGGCTACCGCCTCTTTTTTGCTCTCGCCAAAAGCCTGCATCCCGGTAAGCCGGTCATAGGCTTGCTGGTGCAGATCCTTGAAGTACGCTTTATTTCTACGCCCCATTCCGACTTCCTTTCGTGCATCTATTTTTGTATAAATCTATATTTCTATAAAACTACATAACTATTTTCTTAGTTTTATAGACTTCTACATTTCTCGTTCAAGCTAAGCCGCCTCATGCCAGCTCCATTCGGAGACTCGACAATCGGCAAAATACACTTTTTAACGTCTTATGTATGACGGGTTTGGGATTGCTCCCTACACTTTTTTTAATCTGCTTATGTGTGCAGCTCTGATTTATTGAGATCTACGGCAGTTCAGATTCTGTCGGCTTCTTTGTAGAGGAAGCAGCTCTCCGGAAGATCTACAGTATTCCGGCTACTATCAGTAGATGGATAGGGACAGATACATTTTACTTACCGACACTTTCAAAAGGATTACTCATGCCGGGTCCATGATGCGCTTTCCAGTTCACAAAGGTTACTACGGCAAGCCCACGCATCACACAGGTGTATCGTACCTGAAGTGGCTTCTGATTAGCAAATTGCTAAACCCCCGACCGGCAGATCTGCCAGCCAAGACGCTCTGGGCCTAATTACTATTTACCCTCGCCCAGACGAGCTTCGTTCTTCACTTCTGCTGCCAATCACACACCACTCGCAGCCGCCATCCATACCCCCTTTCTTTCAAGGCTTCGATCCAGCGTCTACCGCAGCCTTTCCTATCCAAGAACATCTTACCATACGTTGCGGAGGTTGTCAACATAACCATAAAATTAACCGTATAACGGTTTACCCGTTCATATATAAACGGGTAAACCGTTATTTTGAATCAACCAAAACCACAACATTTTTTAGTGGCACATTTTTATATGCCGCTAAAAAATTAATCACTCTTAAGTATCAATTAGTCATCCAGAGCCAAGCATAGCAGAAACTATAACAATCACATAACGATGTACAGGATAATACCAATAAAAGAATCCTTTTATATTTCTACCTTTCTTTTGGTTGTACAACATCATAATAGGTAACGCTAAAATCATCCAACACTGCATTGGGGCAAAATATAATGTTGTGAAAGATGATCCAATATATATATCCGGATTTCTCACCGCAACTGTAGCACCACATATACATATAATACAGAATATAAAATAAACCGCACATTGCAAAGTTTTCTTTTTCACAAAATAAAGACATATTCCCAGCAAGACAAATCCTATACCATATTCTAAATGATTTATAGTTGGGATTAAGGAATCTCTAATACCTCGAATTAATACCCTCTGTTGTACTGGAAGGCCCTTTGGCATAATAATTTCTATGATTCTGTACACCATACATAGCAACAACGAAAACCCCAAGATCCCAAAACTCTTGGCACATTCTCGTATGTTTTTTTCTGGGATAGCAACGGAAATTTTTTCTATGATGGTAACATAGAATCCCACATAAAAAAATGTGAACAATGTGTTCCCGAAATCATGTATTCCAAATATATTTGCACCAAGGACGTTAAATATTGTATTCGATAAGCCTATAACCGCCCCTGCAAGATATAGTCTTTTCAAAAAATTGGTTCTATTTCTTGTATGACGGATACTTTGAACCAATATAAATAAAAACAAAGGTGCTGCTATTCTACCAATCATTCTAAATATAGTATAATACCAACTTCCAAGAATATCGCTCCCAAAAGCCCCCACATGATCAACCGTCATACAAAAACACGCAATTATTTTTATTTTGAATGAGTCCAATGTCTCCAATTTTTCTCGACACAGTTTAATATTCACAATAGAACCTCTTATCGCAATACAGCAACGTCACCTGTGAAAACAGGTGACGTTGCTGCAAAAAATTAACTCCACGTATCAGTATAATTTACCCAAATATCTCCTCCGATAGCATACAACTGATCGTTGATGAGGCCGCTCGTATTTATAACAAACGGACACACAAAATGATCAGTATGCCTACTTTCTACGGTATGATGGAAACTCACCCAGTTACCATCTTGCCATGGGGTAGCAGGAGTGTAATAATCGCTTTCGGAGGTAGATAATACTTTTTTGCAGGTAACACAGTAATTGCCTGCCTTGTACGTTAGGTTCGGATACTCACCATAGCAGCGAACACGGCTATAATACTCACAATCCTGTGTATCAAAGTACTTGCTTGTGTACATTCTACCTCTCAAATCACCAAATGAACCCTTATAAATTCCATTGATAGCGATATTATAAAATTTTTTCGGAACCGTTGTTTCTCGACGGTTGCAATTCATATATTCATCAGCTGGATAGTCATTCTCGTCTGCCACCATACCGACTACTTCAGTACTACAACCATCTTCATTTTGAAAACTTTCATCCAGGGCACTAATGGCTTGAAGCATTTCTTCTTCATCAATACTCACTTCGTTCGTTGCATAAGCAGAGATATTCATAGAAAGTACCATAGCCACTGCTAACATCAAGCCAAAAATTCGTTTCATATCTTTCACTATCCTTTCTTTTATTTAACTACCAACTCAGTTTGCTTTAATAGTTCACATAAAATGGATATCCATTTTATTCCTTACCTCATTCCTTTCACAATTCAAAATTCATTAGTGCATTAATCATTTTGTAATATAGTCGGTCAATACCTTACAAACCCACAGACCTTCACTGCTACCGAAGAATTATTCCTGACCTGGAATTTATACTTTCCACGTTCGCTAATCCGGATGGTCTTATCAATGCTTCCGTTTTTCACGTTGATATAATGAAAAACTCCATCTTCATCAACTAAACCAAAATCAACGCTTCCATCTGGTGAATAACTTGCATTGATCCGAACTGTGTCCCCGGCCTCTAACGATAAACTACTATCTGCAATTGCTTTTGTTTTAGCAGAAACCGTCATCTCAAATTCACCGATAGCTCTTGTAGTCAAAATTGATTCTGTATTGTACTCTACAAAATCGTCTGCAACTTCTTCCTGGATTGCTGCTGCGTTGGTAATACAGCTAATCATCACTACACAAGCTAACACAGTACATAAAAATCTTTTGGATTTCATATATTTCACCCCCCTTCTGTAATCATCAATTCATTGAGAAACTCTCTGACGGATAACTGTCACCTTTCTCTATTTGTAAGTCCTCGATTGGTATTGTCTCCGTTTTCTTTGCCCCAGAAAGAACCGCAAAGTAGACCACCCCCGCCACAATGAGGGCCACACTAATAAAAGCGGCAACGATTCTTAAAACCCTTTTATGCTTCTGTTTGTTTTCATCTTGTCTACTATCATCCTCTGAAATAGGCCGTTCTGTTTCCTCGTTAACCAAGTAATCAATGGGAACCTCATACAACGCTCCCAAGCATCTAAGATTATCTGTAGATGGCAGCGCCGTTCCAGATTCCCAGCGTGAAATAGCTTGTCTGGAAACATTCAGCTTCTCCGCAACAACTAATTGTGTTAGCCCCTTCTCTTTACGCAAAGCGACAAGTTTTTCTTTTAATTCCATGTTTTTCATCCCGATTTTATTTCATCAAGCCCCATCATGTAAACCGCTTGCGGTTTACATCAAGGCAATCGTAGATTGCCTTTTCGTTTTTTCTTGCTTTTTACAGATATTTCATCAATCCAGCTCGCAAAGCATCATTGACTGATTCTGTCAAGTTCTTTCCTTCCTCCAGCGCCATCCTACGCAGCGCCTTATCAATATCCCGATCCAGATAATAGGCCCGCTGCACCCGGTCACCATTTTTCTTTGCATTTTTTTCTTCAGCAACAACAGCAGCATTCTCACTCTGGCGTCCTGCTCCGATGATAGACTTAAACGCAGCCTCCCGGTCAAACTTCGCTTTCTCTGCCATTATTCATTTACCCCTTTCAAAAATTCGTCAATAAATGCTTTATAGTCTTCTGCCACCGTAGACTTGTTGGCATAGTCAAAAATGTCCTGGCTGTTTGCCTGGGCCTCCTCCACCACTACAGCAGATCGAATGTATGTCTTGTAAATCGGCGCAGAAATGTATTCGCCAAGCTGCTCCGCCAGTTCCTTCATCTGCCGGCTGATATTCGCCCGCGGATTAAATCTCGTAAACAAAATTCCTCTCACTTTGACAGCCGGATTGCAATACTTCTGAACGCTGGTGACAGTCTCGTTGAGCTGAGAGATCCCGGCGGTCGCAAAAATCCCGGCCGTAGTTGGAATCAGAATATCGGTGGCACAGGTAAAGGCGTTTACCGTCAGCACACCCAGGGAAGGCGGTGTGTCAATCACGATAAAATCATAGTCACCGGCCACCGGCGCCACGGCCTCCTTCAGCCGGTGTTCCTTGCCGGTCTGAGAGAGTTCCTGCTCTGCGCCAGCCAGCATAATATTGGCCGGTACAACGTCATAGCCGCCCTTCATGTGCTGAATGGCATCCTGGATGCTGGCTGCCCGCTTCATAACCTCATAAATCGTCTGGACATTATAGTTCTCTGCTCCGCAGGCCGTAGAAAAATTTCCCTGTGGATCAAGGTCGATCCCCAGAACTCTGTACCCCTTTGCTGCCAGTCCTGCAGCCAGTGCCTGGGACGTGGTTGTTTTGCCGACACCACCCTTTTGATTTGCTACTGCAATAATCATGTACTCACGCTCCTCTTTTTATAGTTTCATATTTTTGTAGATAACTATATTTGTAGTTTACTATATTTATAGATGTATAGCAATATAAAAAAGCGGAAGAACACATTGTTCTTCCGCTTTTTCATTACTGCCAGGATATTTGAATTTTTCTGCGATTATCCGCACAATCCCTCAAACGGATTTTTACTTGGATTCAGTTCTCTGATATTATACTCGTCCCTCATAGCTAATCTTCATAGTTTAGTCCTGTCTTTCACGTGCCCACAGGCCCACCGGAGACACATCAGGATGCCCAGGCATATACCATCCCTCATCATTGTGCTCAAAGGATACAGTCCGCCATGTGCCTCCATCGAGCCGATCTGGGAGCAACACATCCATACCCTGGCCACAATGAATATCCCAGCCATCCCAGGTCAGGCGATCACGCTCCGGCTCATAACCGATCTGTAATACCTTAGACACCACAGTCACAGCCCCCTTTACTTATCATCGTATACTCATCCCTCATATAGTATGTTCCATGACCTCGAACGCTTCTTTAGAAAAAATCTTTCTCTCAAATTCACATTCGCGGAATTGTTCTTCGGCTGCAATCAGCCGCTTGCGATTAACATACAGACGATTAGATTCACAGTAAGGACACCCCCCGTTATTGCGGCAAGCACTATCCACTGCCTTCGCTCCATGATATTCTTTACGTCTCTCTTTACCGCTTCTAATCGCTTTTTCCAGCCCCATAAATTTACCTTACTTCACTCCGCCCAATTTTCAATTTCCAATTCTGGCACACGCTCAAACTCTCGGACATTATTCGTTACTAAAATCATGTTCTCTGATTTGGCGTGTGCAGCGATCAACATATCCAACGGTCCGATTGGGGTCCCATTGTTCTGAAGATAGGTTCTGATTGCTCCATACTCCGTTGCTGCCACCGCACCAAATGGAAGAATGGACAACGGAATCAAGAAGCGCAACAGCGCCTGTTCATTCTTTGCAGGATTTGAACTGTGCTTCATCCCATATTCCAACTCAGCCAGTGTGATAGACGAAATACATACCCCGCTGTTAAGCTCTTTTTTTAATCTTTGAAGCACATTCTCCGGCTTATTTTTCATTGCATAGATGCAAATATTTGTGTCCAGCATATAAGTCACAGATTTTCTCTCTCTTTCTGAACACCTTGATCTCTTCCATCCGCAAAAACATCGCTGGTAAAGCCGTCCAACCCAGCCATAAATGTCTGCCAGAGAGACTCCTTCGGCACAAGAATCACTGCATCGCCAAGCTGCTGCACAATAACTTCATCCGTATTAAAACGAAACTTCTTCGGCAGGCGCACCGCCTGACTTCTTCCATTTTCAAAAATCTTTGCAGTCTCCATTACTCTCACCTCTTAACACAGTATATATCATAATATATATCTTTTGTCAATGGCTATCTTTTTATACCCTTACTCCTTGGGCATTAGAGGTTGAAAATTCCATGGTTTACTCCCTTTTGAGCCTCGTTATGGAAAGCGTGGAAAACATCTTCGCCATCTTTTTTGTTAGCCATATTCATTCTTGCATCTCACGCACCCACAGAAAGAAAAAAACAACCTGGCAGGCCGTCTCTTCTTATGTATCTGCTTTGCTATATTTTTATAGTGACTTGTCCCACCATTTTCGGATCGTCTTAGGATCAATGCCTGTATCCCTGTTGCAGTCTGCCTTACGGCCCTCTGGGTGTTGCAGGCGCCACTCATATACTCGTTGCTGCGCCGTTGGCCGACCACCATTAGTACATTCACCATTTGCCACTTTGAATTGCCTATTTATATTCATATACTGAATATGCAGCTTTTGTTTGCGCCAATTCCGCTTATTAACTGGCATAGAGAGTCCGGAAATCTTTGCAATATCATCCCTGGGAAATGTCACATAGTCCTCATTGAACATCTCCAGAGCGCACACTATGTCGTCTTTCGTAAAACGGTTGATGTCCTCCACACTCATATCATCGTATCGCTGGAGTAGTCCAAAAGCATCCTCCCGAAGTTCGTCCTCGTCTATATCACATTTCTTCGCATAGATTGCCAGCGTCATAATGCCATAAAAACGATGTCCTACTTTAATCTCGTCAGCAATCCGTCTTAGCCACCAATCATAAAGGTCTCGCTTTACCATCCAGCGTCCTCTGCGCTCCTTCTTCACAATCCTGCGCTCATACCAGTCTGGATACTTCTCTCTGGCCTCAGCCAAAGATAACCGGCTCTTTTTCATAAGCGCCTGCAGGTGCTGCCGTTCACCATTGCTGGCAGGAATATAGTCCAGTAGCTTCTCCAGCTCTACCGCACCACCAAAACGATACGCCACCACAGGATAGTCCCGTCCTAACTTGGAACCGGAACCAACTACACGAAATCCCTGCAAAACGCCCTGCATTTGCGGCTCCTTAATAGACGAGGTGAACCTGTTCCATATCTGCCGTGTAAGAGAGTATTTCAGTTCTTTCAAAATCTTCTGATTGTGCGGATACATAGGGACCGGCTCCGTCAGCACATAATACAGATGCAAACCTGTTCCGCTGTTTACTATAAAGGTTGCCTTGGGAATAATATCCTTATTCATCTGGTGCAGCGTGTCCCGGAGCTGCGGCATATAAACACCGTCCAGATCGAAAACCAAAGCATAGAGATAGCGGGCATTCTTACCACTCCGCTGCCTGCCAAAATACGAAATCGGAGACATGATCGTAAAATCCGTGTTCTGGATCTCACCCAATTCCTCCAGCTCATCGGTAATCAAATGCCTTCTTGTCTTACCGTCTCCCTCAATCTCCAGCGCAACACCATTTTCCTGGCTATCCTGTTTCTTCGGTACTGTCAGTGCAATAGCATTGCCTTTGGCATCTTCATAATGACCTTTTCGTTCAAAAGAACCTTTCGGGAAGATCTCCCGATAAAACTCATACGGCTCCACCGGCTCTAAAAACTGATCCAAATAGGCGTTCTTCTCTTGGTAAAGCGCCCGCTGCCGTTCCAGAGCGGTCTGCTGATCCGTCATTCAGTCTCCCTCGCTTTCTTTCTCAACCGCTCCCGCTCATCCGCAATCAGCTTTACATACTTCTGGCTAAAAACTTTTCGATCTGCCCTGAAATCAGCCTTTTCCTCTTCGGTCATTTCTCTGGTGTTTTCTTCAAGATAGTAAATCGTCTGCGGCACATCATAGTAATTATCCCAAATATACTGCGGCTTCAACGGATCAACCGGAATCCGCCCCCGCAGCCCCCATTGATTAACCGTTTTACTGTTTTCCGGTTTTATTCCCCGTTTCCTCGGTTGTTTCATATAAGCACCTCCAAAAGAAAAAAGAAGCAAAAAAGAAAATCCGCTGCGGCGGGGAACGCCTGCGGGCGGGAAGGGGGAAAAGGGGAGCCAAAGAGCGCCGCCTAAGGCGGCTTAAAGAGAAAGTCACCTCCCCTTTTCCCCCTCGCTCCGGGGTATGGAAATATGGAAAACCTTACAGGTTTACCACATTCCCACACCCCTCCGCACACCCCCTTTTCCCCTCCGACTTTCTCTCGAAAAAAAGAATACTTTTTGTTATTTTTAGATACGATATCTAAAGGGCCTTACCCTTTAAGGGGGGCATATATTATCAATGAGTTTTTCCCTGTTTTTTGTTCTCATTATAGCCTGTCCAGAAGAGCTTTTCAAGTCCACTGGGCAGGCTATTTTTACAAATAATATTTTACTCACCGCTTGCATAAACTACGATAGGCGTGGTATAATAGCCATAGCCTAAGAGATTAGCAAAATTCCAGCATAGCGAAAGCCGGGAAGGGTGCCACCTTCCCGGCTTTCTTTCATGCTTAGTTGCCCTTGTTTCGGTCATCAAGCCATTTACAAATGTAAGTGCCAATTACACTTGCTCCGATGCCGATTAAGAGATTGCAAAATGACTCCAGCATAGCATTCACCTCCTTCCCATTACTGGGCCGGAGTTGGGCAACATTGGCATTTTAGCACACTCTGTCGAATTTGAAAAGCCGCTGTTTGATACAGCGGCTTTTCTCATGGCCTCATATCTTTCGGAACCTGTGGTATCGGCTTCTGATGCACCAATATGATGTCCCAAAAGCCGGTCTTCTCCCCTCGCCGTGCCTGATAGTTTGCACGCAGCTGATACCGAACAAGAACATTTTCATTTTCCATTATTTCATTATATTCAAATGGGTCACAGAACTTCGGATCTGGCTTCTCACAAATTCCAATTCTGCTTAACGCCCACTCTTTTCCATCTTCATGCTGCATTAGATCTTCATGAATCTGATATCTGGCCTGTTCTTCAGTGAAATCTACAGAGTAGGGACTCTGCAGCACCGTTTCCCATAATGTGATTGTGTAATAGCCCCGACTGTTCTTTCTCTGCAATTTCTTTTCCTGCATATTCATCACAACATATCCGGTATGCTCTTTTTTCGGTTTTAGTCCTCGATCCGCATTAGCTCTTTCCCGAGAGATCCGCAGCAGGTTTTCATTTAGGTGCCGTTGATATGCTGCATCCTTCTGGGCCTGCGCCAATGCTCCCTGCATTTCTGCGATTTCCTTGACCGCCTGATCTCTCACTTGCCTGATTTGGTATGCAGCATTCTTTTTTTCTTCGTTCATTTGACGGTCAGCATTCTGACGTTCAATGCCGACCGTTCGGATTGCCTCGTCCCTCTCCCGGACAATCTTTTTATACTCGTTCAGCGTCAGAATCACATGGGTACAATCTGGGTCCGAGCTGCCGCCAGGAACATCTTTATAACCCACTATCGTTTTCTTTACAAACTCACCCATGGCAGCGCACCTCCTTACAGGCCCCGAATGTAGTTATCCGCTACAACGCTAATACGGTTATGCCCCAGCGCCTTGCTGCAGATCAGCATAGCAGCCTTGTCCAGCTTCTTCCCCGCTTCATCTTTTCGGCAAGTATAAACCTCGCTTTGATAACGCCGCCCGGTGCCACGGTTTACCCGGTCATAGGGAATCTCTTCGATTGCCCTGGCATGAGCCTTGTAGATCGCCGTGGCATACTCCGCACGATAACCGTGGATGTCGGCGCAATTATGGACGTGCTGCCACACCTTCTCCTCTGGCGGTGTATCAGTTATCCGTTCAATGATCTGCCCCGCATTTTTGCCTATAATCGGGCTTAAACGCTCTCGTCCGCCCTTTCCGTTGCGGACATGGATAAACCACTCCTCCGGGAACAAACGTGCGTCCTGGAGCATTTCAAGGCGCTTTGTGACACTCGGTGCTCGCTGCTCCTCCGGGATTTTCTGCAGTTCGGAGATCTCCGCCTCAATTTGCGCCCTGGGCACCAGATCCTTCCCCCGCAGCTCCTGCAGCTCCTTTCGCCGCAGGCCGGTTCCCCGGCAAAACTTTATCAGTTCATCATTGTTCGTCTTGGAGAAATGCTTGTCCCGCACCCGGTCCCCCCGGCTCCGTTTAATCTCCTCACGTTTTCGCTTGGGCGGATTAAAGTAATTCTCGTCATCCGGGGAAATCCCGTATAGCTTTCCCAGCGCTTTCGCTTCGAGCTGCACCGTCCACGCTGAAAGCCCCTGATCCACTCTGGTCTGAAGCCATTCATTAGCATACTTCTTTGCACTCTTCAGCGTTGTACACTCCGGATGCTTCTCCTTGATGTACTTGATAAAATATTTGGTATGTTTCCAGTAGCTCTTATAGGTGTTGAACGCAAATATTTTATCTTTCTCTGTGCCATTGGCTACCGCCTCTTTTTTGCTCTCGCCAAAAGCCTGCATCCCGGTAAGCCGGTCATAGGCTTGCTGGTGCAGATCCTTGAAGTACGCTTTATTTCTACGCCCCATTCCGACTTCCTTTCGTGCATCTATTTTTGTATAAATCTATATTTCTATAAAACTACATAACTATTTTCTTAGTTTTATAGACTTCTACATTTCTCGTTCAAGCTAAGCCGCCTCATGCCAGCTCCATTCGGAGACTCGACAATCGGCAAAATACACTTTTTAACGTCTTATGTATGACGGGTTTGGGATTGCTCCCTACACTTTTTTTAATCTGCTTATGTGTGCAGCTCTGATTTATTGAGATCTACGGCAGTTCAGATTCTGTCGGCTTCTTTGTAGAGGAAGCAGCTCTCCGGAAGATCTACAGTATTCCGGCTACTATCAGTAGATGGATAGGGACAGATACATTTTACTTACCGACACTTTCAAAAGGATTACTCATGCCGGGTCCATGATGCGCTTTCCAGTTCACAAAGGTTACTACGGCAAGCCCACGCATCACACAGGTGTATCGTACCTGAAGTGGCTTCTGATTAGCAAATTGCTAAACCCCCGACCGGCAGATCTGCCAGCCAAGACGCTCTGGGCCTAATTACTATTTACCCTCGCCCAGACGAGCTTCGTTCTTCACTTCTGCTGCCAATCACACACCACTCGCAGCCGCCATCCATACCCCCTTTCTTTCAAGGCTTCGATCCAGCGTCTACCGCAGCCTTTCCTATCCAAGAACATCTTACCATACGTTGCGGAGGTTGTCAACATAACCACAAAATTAACCGTATAACGGTTTACCCGTTCACACGTAGCGCAAACGGGTAAACCGTTATTTTCTTAGTTTTATACTACTTTGAACAGTTTTTTGGGTGTTTTCTTGTTTTCTATTGTATAGTTTTTCTTTTTGTGTTATATTGAGTGTATTACAGGAGTGCAAAAAGATCGTAACATAATAAGCTATTATGGACTTTTGGCGCTCGAATCATTATATACCCGCAAACTTTACAGTTACAGAATGGAGGTTAGCTATGAAGCAATCAATTAAACTTTTTACCGTCTTTTCCCTTGTTGCACTCTTTCTTTGTCAATTTTGTTCTGCTTCTTCTGTACCCACATCCTCTGTTTCGTCAGATATCGCCCAATCACAGTATCAGACCTTAATGTGCTCTTTCGGTTTTGATGGATCTGTTGACGATATCATTTATCCAGACAATTACGGCGGATCCTACATTGACTCTGATGGAATTTTTGTCGTCACCAAAACCGGTTCGCAAACTTCTAGAGGGGCGGATTTTGCTCAATGCCTCTCTGCAAGTGGATCTTATATTGTAAAAACCGTTTCCTTTTCGTACAATGAACTGGCATCTCTGAAATCTAGCATTGACGAGACATATATGCATTTTCAGGATAACCCTTCCCTATTTTCCGAGGATCAAGCCGAATTATTAAATTCTATCACTTCTTTTTATATTTCGCAGAAAGAAAATTGTGTTGTCGTTGGCATTTCTTCTTTGGATAACGGTAAAACGACTACCTTCTACGATATGTTTGGATCTTCTCCTGCCTATATCCTTACTGAAGGTGCACATACTACGACCACTGCATCGCTAAAACCCGGTGGAGGCATCACTAGTCCCGCTGGTTCACTCAGCATTGGTTGGCCAGTTTATTTCTATGACGACGATGACAATGTTTGTAAAGGATTTGTTTCGGCCGGACATGCATATGATATTGGTGATTCTGCGACTATTAATGGCGTTACGGTAGGTGTCTGCGTTAATTCTGCGTTTTCTGGGAAAAATGATGCTGCACTCATAAAAATCACAAATCCAAGTTATAACGTAAGCGACACAGTGAGTACAAGCGGGCACACTCTATCAAATACAAAATATCTGTTGGTGTCTGAAGGAACCACTGTGTATAAAGTTGGTAGTACTTCTGGCTATCGCACTGGCACTGTGACATCCACAAGTGGCACTGTGACATATTCAGATGAGGGAGTAACTATAACGGATGTCCTGGTGACTGATGCAATGAACTTGGGTGGTGATAGTGGATGCGTTGTGTATTGCAAAAATAATGGAAAGTACTACGCTGTTGGATCTGCTTCTGGTTCTAGCTATTCTAGAGATTCGCTTACCGAATCCACGTTCATTGAATGTTATGTGTCTCAAGTACTAAATGCTGTTCAGGGCTTGGATTGCTCTTATCTCCCCCTTTCTTAATGTTACACCACTGTTTGTTATGAAAAGAACGTTGTTTTTTCGGCTCGCTTGCATCGGATTTTCTTGTGCTGTTCTTTCTTTTTTTTCTGTTTCATCCCTTGCATTTCCTCGTGAATTTATTGATGTTTCCTCCTCGCATTGGGCTTATGACATTATCACGGAGGCAGCTGTTCGGGAAGTTGCGAAAGGATACGAAGATGGATCGTTTCGGCCGAACCACTCGGCTACAAACGCCCACGTTTCTGCTTTTTTTTCAAGAGCATTTTATCCTTCTGGCATAACCGATGGGACGGTCACAAGCTCCGACTTGTCATATCTTAACGTGCAGAATTTACGCTGTATTCTTTCAAACCAGCAAACCATAAAGCATCTTTCTGAGGCTCCCAATGAACATGTCAGTGTCTACGATTTGGCTCAAATAATGTACGATATTCTTGTGGATTACAACATTCTTGATGCATCACAGCCACTCACAATGCCATCTTTGGAATCGCTTCATTTACTTGATTCAGCTTCGTCTGAATATTATCTCGCTGTCTCCTCGATATATTCTCTAGGTCTATTGGATGGTATGCTGGATCTTTTTTCTCATGATTTTGAAACCATCAGCCGTGTTCAAGCTTGTGCTGCCGCAATTCGTCTTTCAGATTATATTATGTCAGCCCCTAAAATGAATCTATCTGGCCTAATCGTTGGGGGGCAACTATCAGTAACGAACGCTTCCCAGGATCATGTGACCTTCGTTTTGGAAAACAACGGAAAAGAGCTGTTTTCGTATGCTGGCATTCCTGTGCTAAAGCGTTACGAAAACAAGGATTGGGTCACAGTTCCATCTCTTAGTGGATCATTTACCGATATTGCAATCCTACGGCAACTTTCTGCTGGGCAGAAAAAAGAAATTTACTGCGATTTAGCTTACCGGTACGGAGCTCTTTCTTCTGGTCTGTATCGGCTGGACTTGGAAATCTCTCAGGGTGGAAACAACTATTTTCTTTCTGATATTTTTTCCATTCAAATCGATGTGTGATTGAAAGTGTTAGAACCGGGAGATAATAGCCTTTTGGTCGGAAGAAAATCGCCAATGGATTGTAGACTGATTAAATCGTCGCTGCTGATATCTCTTCACACTATTGTCCATGCTCATGTGAGAGTCGCCACCCTACATAGGGTGGCGACTCTCTGCCTTTTTTCGTAACCGTCAAAGCTAGCTTTGACGGTTACCTTTTTTCAGCTATTTTCAGCTATTTCCTTATAGTTTCAAACTCTTTAAGCGCATCTTCGTGGTCTGCCCTGTATTTCTTAAACATACCGTCAACCAAGTCGCTAGTGCTCCGACGCTGCACATAGGCGATCTTTTGAATATCTTCATAAAGGCTCGGTAAAACAGAAAGACTGATCCGCTTCTTCAGCTCCCGGTTCTCTTCCTTCGGCCGGCCGCGGTCGGCAGCCGCCGGCGCAACCTTCGACCCTTCAATAATTTTTCCTACAGCAGACACCTTTCTCCGGTTCTCCCGTTCTTCCAGTTTACTCATTGTTACTGCTCCTCTCTTTTCTTTCCGTTTTTCCGTCAATCAGCATATTCGCTATGGCCGTGTACTCCTGGGCGATCTGACTGCAGGGAGCCTGCTCCACAGCCGCCAGCCCGTCATACACGCCTTTCTTGGCCACGGCCAAACGCTTGATAACCCCCAGCAGGTTATATTCCTTCTTCAGCATCTCCAGAATCTCCCGGTCATCCGTCACCCGTGTATCGTACAGTGTGGCGATCACCCCCAGTACCTGCAAACCAGGATTGATAAGTTCCTGAATCTCCTGGATACTGTCCTGGAGCTGCGTCAGACCCCGGTACGCCAGGTAGTCCGTCTTGACGGGGATAATCACCCCATCAGCGCAAGAGAGGGCGTTAATCGTCAGAATGGAGAGCTGCGGCGGGCAGTCCACCAAGATAAAGTCATACTTGTCCCGGACAGGCTTCAGCGCACGGTCAAGGATCTTCTCCCGGCTGGCCCTGGACAGCATCTCCATCTCCATGGGTGCCAGGTCAATGATGGAGCTAACGATGTGCAGCCGGTCGCTGATCTTCTGGATACACTCCCGGATCGGCGCACCATCCTTTCGCAGCACATCCACGATAGTACGCTCCGCATCCAGCGGCTCCATGCCGACGCTGATCGTCAAGCTGGCCTGACTATCCAGATCGATGAGCAGCACCTTCTTCCCGGCCGATGCCAACGCAGCGCCGATGTTGTGTGTAGTGGTGGTCTTCGCCACGCCACCCTTTTGGTTTGCGATTGCAATTACCTTCACGGTTTTCTCTCCTTTTGTTATTTAACTTATATATCTTATTTCAGTTATTTAACTTATATCAATTATATCATGTATTTACGTTATTTCAAATAAAAAAGCGGCGAGGTCATTACCTCGCCGCTTTTTTACTCGTTCCGCTCC
>ERZ773164.2147-NODE-2147-length-17122-cov-27.421046_pt1 | contig 17122 bp, 11 predicted proteins | sample MGYA00511917_ERZ773164 | MGnify/ENA primary metagenome ERZ773164 (study PRJEB29015, sample SAMEA2737847) | human gut metagenome | biome: human gut; feature: human-associated habitat; material: faeces | place: China | collected 2012 ...
AGGTACAGGAAATACAGATGGAATGAGAGGCAGCACCGGTTGGTGTTGTTTTTTTGTGTTGTTACTGTTTCTACGAATCTTTTGCTTTAAAATGACGAAATTTGGCGATAAGAAGACGGTGACTGGGATGTATATTAATGCTATAATGAAGAAAAATAAGAAAAGGAGTAGAGAACTTATGAAGAATATGGGGAAAAAGATACGCTACATAGCATTTTTTATCGGAGTATGTGTCTTGCTTGCAGGATGTGGGAAGAAATTTGATGCCAGTGGTTATACCAAGGCAGTTTTGGATGTAAGTTATAAAAACGAAATTCAGAAGTATGTAGAATTAACAGGGGCGGATGAAAAGGAAGCGGATAAAATATTTGAAGATAATCTTCAAAACAACATGGATATAATGCTACAAGAATTTTCCGGCTATGAATTGCCGGATGAGTTGGAAGAAAAGTATCGAAAGTTGTTTAGCGATATGATGAAGCAAGTAAAATATACAGTTGCAGAGGCAAAAGAAGTAGAAAACAAAAATTTCACGGTAGATGTAAAAGTAGAGCCTATGTTAATCTTTAATGATACCTATCAGGAGCTTCAGAAACAGACAGAAGATTATGCTACTCAGGTTAGTAATGAAGTGATGAATGGAGCATCCTTACCGTCTGAGACAGATATGCAGACACATGTTTTTGAAATTTATCATGATATTTTGCGGAATTATCTGGATCAGGGGATGAAATACGGGGATCCGGAGACGATTACAGTACATGTAAACAAGGATGATAAAAATGTATATACGATTGCTGATGAAGACATTTCTAAAATAGATGGGAAAGTGATGGCAATGGATGTAATTGAACAATAAAAACAGAGTGCACCTGACTTTTTGGGTGCACTGTTTGTTTGTAAATGATGTTAGAAATAAAATATTTTGAATTGTAGAAAAAATTCAAAAATTTTCTTGACAAACAGAGGAATAACAGGTATACTTAACGAGTATTCAAGAGATACACCATATAGGGGATTGGTCAAATGGTATGATAGGGGTCTCCAAAACCTTTGGTGGGAGTTCGATTCTCTCATCCCCTGTGCGTAAAGCCTTGAGTTTTCAAGGCTTTATTTTTTTGTGTCATATTTTGTGTCATATCATATCCTTTCTTTTTCCTTCTGTAAGAATCTTTTTCCCGTTATCTTTTTCTATTTGTATCCTACGATGAAACAGCCGGCTCAATTCTGAGCCGGTGAATCTTTTTTTACAGTTAAGATCAGATAAAGAAACCAGGCGATCATGATCTCACCTCCTACAGGATAGTATATGCAAAGGAGGGATTACAATACGGGCGTTTTACATATTCTTACAGATTGTAAACGGGATCGCATTGTGATGGCGGCAGACGGTCAGTATATTCAATTTTCATAGGGAGTTGTGAAAAAAGAAAAATTGCGGTATAATAGTTTTTGACATATGACGGAAATAGGCATGAGGAGAAAAGATGGCACGACCGACAAAAGCAAGAAGAATCTGTATGGAAGCGGCATATGATAATTTTTGCCCGGAGGGTGTTCCGGCAGGAGAAAAAGTCATTATGACGATGGATGAGTACGAAACGATTCGTCTTGTAGACCTTGAGAAGCGTACGCACGAACAATGTGCGAAGCAGATGGGCATTGCCCGCACAACGGTGACTGAAATTTACGAGTCAGCCAGATACAAAATGGCAGACAGCATCGTAAACGGAAAGACACTGGAGATTTCAGGCGGGAATTATCGATTGTGTGATGGAACCGCCCTGTTTTGCTACAATAAAATATGCAGGCGCACCTCAACATCCGTCGGAAAAGATGATATTCAGAGAAAGGAAACAGATCAGATGAGAATTGCAGTTACCTATGAAAATGGAGAGATATTTCAGCATTTTGGACACACGGAACAGTTTAAATTATATGATATTGAGAATAATCAGGTGGTAAAATACCAGATTGTCAACACGAATGGACAGGGACATGGGGCACTTGCCGGATTTTTGACAGAGGCGGGTGCGGATGTACTGATCTGTGGCGGAATCGGCGGCGGTGCGCAAAGTGCGCTTGCAGCGGCTGGCATAAAGCTGTATGGCGGAGTGTCCGGTGCGGCAGATGAAGCGGTAGAAGCTTATCTTGCAGGAAAATTAGATTACAATCCCGATGTGAGATGTTCTCATCACGAGCATGAACATTCCTGTGGGGAACATAAATGTGGCGAAGACAAGCATGGATGTGCCGGCAACGAAATGCTGTCATAAAAACACGGGACTGGAGAAACGATGATAAACAGAGAAGATATGCTGGAACTGACGCGCAGAATGACGCCCAGCCGCACTTCCTTTACACGTGTGGCAGGCGGCTATATGGAGCCGGACGGAGAGATCGATGAGAGTTTTAATGTGAATTTTCTCAATCTGTCTGCGGCGGAAAAGGAGAAAAATCTGGCGATTGCCAAGGCGGTTCCGTTTGCAGCAACCAATGTAAGCCTGCGCAGTTACGCGTTCGGGGATGGCGCAGAACAGAGGAAAATACGCCAGCTGTTGTACGGAATGCGCGAGTGCGGACTGAAAAATGATGCGTTGCTGTACACGTTTTATGAGCTTGTGGGTGCCCGGTACCGTAGCAGGGAGCCGTATGCGATTCTGGTCTTTCACGACCGCTATGATGTGCCGGTAAAGGCATCGGACAAGGAGCGGCAGGGGGAGTCGGAGGAGGTATATGAATATCTGATCGGTGCAGTCGCTCCGTTGGTGGGAGAGTACGAGCCGGGGCGGCCGGTCTGTGGGTTTTTATACCCGGCATTTGCCGACAGGAGCACAGACGATGCGCATGTTGCGATCTTTCAGGCGGATCCGGAACACAAAATCCCGGTGTTTGAAGAACTGTTTCTCACACGGTAGCAGAGGAAGATTGTGCCGGAAAAGGTACAAAAATGGCGGGATTTGCGACAGCAGAAACCGCGCAGGAATATTGGAAGGAATATAGAAAACATCCCGTTTCGGGATGTTTTTTTTGTGAGTTTGAGCAGTTCTATTTTAACACATCAAAGCATTCCTCGGAATTATTGGATACGACAGAACACGCTTTTGCCGCATTTCTGGGAAAATGTAAAGAAAATTTTTCCAGAATTTTGTGAATGGGAAATTTGACTTTTGGGAAGAATCTAGTATGATGAAACAACGAGTGCGAGAGCAGCTCACAGAGTATCATTCTTGAGGAAAGGAGCAAAATGAACAGAAAAATATTGGACGTGACAATGCTGTGCACTTTATGCATTTGTCTCATGGTTGCGGCCAACATTGAGGAGAAGAACACGATACAGGAGAGCAGAGAAGAGATCAGCAGCGCGTATGTAATTTCTGCGGCAGACGGAACAGAGGTTCCGGTTGCGGGTGTGTGCCGTGTTTTATCCGGATATTCATTTACGACAGAATCAGATGAAGCGACAGGAATCACAAAGAACCCCAGAATAATGGTAGCAAGCACGGCGCCGTCCGATGCGGCAGAAGAAGTACAGGCACCCCTGGAGGAAGCAGAGACACCGGAAGCCAAAGTACAGGCAGCATCGGGGGAAGCAGAGGCGCCGGAGGCGGCAGAGAGCAAGCCTGCAACGGTAGAGACGACGACCGGTGCAGAGAACCGCTGGAATATCACATTGACGCAGGAGGAGATAGATTTGTTGGCAAAAATCGTCTGGCTGGAATCGCAGGGCGAGCCGACAGAAGGGCAGGAAGCCGTGGTCGAGGTGGTTTTTAACCGGATGGCTTCCGAAAAATATCCAGATACCTTGTATGACGTGCTCAGTCAGGGAAACCCGACGCAGTTCTGTTCCTGGAAGAACAGAGAGCGGGCGAACCCCACGGAGAAGGAATACACTTCGATTCATGAGGTATTGAATGGAAATACACATATATTAAGAAATGATACGTTATATTTTTCTACGGAACCGTTGACGCCGAGACTGGACCGAAAGATCGGCGGACACAGCTTCTGCTATTAGTAAGGAAGTTTGGGTTAAACCGGAAGGAAAATACGAAGGGAACCCGCAGGGACGAAAGAACCTGCGGGTTCCTTTTGCGTTGTGGGACAAAGCGGCAGACCGGACAGAAGAGAGCGAAAAATGGAAAGAGTTCCCTGTAGATTCCATGTGGTTCCTTTGTTACAATACGGTTGTTGCAGAAATGAAATATTTTTGTAACAAATAAGTAACAATATGGAAGCATATGGAATAAATCGGGAGGATTCTACATAATGAAGAAAAGAATGACAATACTGGCGCTTCTGCTGGCGGGAACCGTCACACTGGGAAGCTATGGAATGGTGCAGGCAGGACAGGAAAAACGGGAGGTGCCGGTGGCGGGCGTGACACAGACGCTGGCACAGGTGCTTAAGGAAGCGGGAGGAGTGCAGGCGCAGACGGTGGATGCCGTGGAGGAACTGCAAAGTAACGCGGCTGTGGCGCGGATGATGGAACCGGAGATGGTGGCAGAGGAAGCGTGGGAGACGGCGGAGATTGCGGAAAATGAACTTCCGCAGACCGCGTCGGAGTTTGCGGATATTGCAGTGGCGCAGGTGAATCACTATGTCAACGTGCGGCAGGAACCGGATACGGAGAGTGAAATCCTTGGAAAACTTTACGACAAATCCGCAGCCACTGTGCTGGAGACGACGGAGGACGGGTGGTACCGGATTACGTCCGGAAATGTGAACGGATATGTCAAGGCGGAATATGTGGTCGTGGGGGATGAGGAGCTTGCCAGAAGTGTGGGAACGCGCCTGGCGACCGTCACAACGACGACCCTGTTCGTGCGGACGGAGCCGACAACCGAGGCGAAGGTGCTCACCATGCTGCCGGACGGCGATGACGTTGTGGTAACCGACGAGTCGACGGAAGGCTGGGCGAAGGTGTCCACCGCGGACGGTGACGGTTATGTGGCACTGGATTATGTGACGCTGTCCACAGAGTACATTCATGCAGAGTCAAAAGCGGAGGAAGAGGCGCGGCTTGCCAGAGAGGAAGCAGAACGGCAGGCGGCAGCCCGTGCAGCGGAGGAAGCGCGCAAAGCCAGAGAGGCGGAGGCGGCACGTGCGGCAGCAGAACAGGAAGCAGCCCGCAGAGCGGCAGAAAAACAGGAGGCGAAAAAATCCGGCGCGGGAAGCAGTTCCGGAAGCAGCGCGGGAAGCAGTTCCGGAGGCAGCGCGGGAAGCGGTTCCGGAAGCAGTGCGGGGCAAAGTGCGCAGACTGCTTCCTCCAACGGTCAGGCGGTGGTCGATTACGCGAGACAGTTTCTGGGAAACCCTTATGTATACGGCGGCAACAGCCTGACAAACGGAACCGACTGCTCCGGATTTGTCAAGGGCGTGTATGCGGCATTTGGAATCAATCTGCCGCGCACATCGGCGGAACAGCGGAGTGTGGGATATGCCGTCAGCCTGTCGGAAATCCAGCCGGGCGACATTGTCTGCTACAGCGGCCACGTCGGCATCTATGCGGGCAACAACACACTGATTCATGCGAGCAATGAAAAGACAGGCATTACGCTGACTTCTCCGGTAACCTACCGCAGCGTGCTGGCGGTGCGGAGAATTTTCTAATCCATCCGGGAGGGCTGCTGTCTCTTAAATATTCCGGTTCCTTGAAATATGACTGGCGGAGAGAACGCCGAAGTGTTATATATATAAGAAAAGGGAGGAAGAGAAGGATGCGGATTGGTGGAATAGAAGCGGGCGGCACCAAGATGGTGTGCGCGATCGGGGAAGTGCAGACAGACAAAGGACAGCCGGGAGAAAATCAGGTCACAATCACAGAGCGTGTGACGATTCCCACAGAGAAGCCCAAGATTACCCTGCCGCGCATGGCTGCGTTTTTTGAGGGAAAAGGAATCTCGTCACTCGGAATCGGGTGTTTCGGACCGGTGGATCTGCACCGTGCGTCCCCGACCTATGGATATATCACCAGCACGCCGAAGCTGGAATGGCAGAACGTCGATATGGTGGGAATTTTTTCACGGGCGCTCGGCGTCCCGGTCGGATTTGATACGGACGTAAATGCGGCGGTGCTTGGCGAAGTTACCTGGGGAGCCGCAAAAGACTGCGACACGGCAATCTATATTACCGTCGGCACCGGCGTTGGCGTGGGCGTCTACTGTAACGGGGCGCTCATGCACGGGCTGGTGCACCCGGAGGCGGGGCATCTTCTTCTGCAGCGTCACCCGGAAGACACCTACGCCGGAAAATGCCCGTACCATGCCAACTGTCTGGAAGGGCTTGCAAGCGGTCCGGCGGTGGAGGCGCGTTGGGGCAGACCGGCAAAGGAACTGGCGGACCGGGAGGATGTCTGGGAGATGGAGGCGTTCTATCTCGCGGAGGCGGTTGCAAATTATGTTCTGACGTATTCTCCGCAGAAGATTGTGCTGTGGGGCGGAATTATGCACCAGAGCCAGCTCTTTTCGATGGTGCGCGCAAAAGTGCAGGAACTGCTGGGCGGGTATATTTCCAATGAGAAAATCTTAAAGGAGATCGATACCTACCTCGTGCCGCCGGCACTCGGAGAAAATCCGGGTATTATGGGAGCGTTTGTGCTCGGTATGCGGGAGGCAGAGTACCGGAAGCCGAAGGAAGCGTAGGGGCGCCGGAGAACAGGATCGCGGAACCGGCGGGAGTGAAAACAGAATTTAGAAGAACAGAAAACGGGAGCGCTATGCCGGAGATTTTTCCTGACACAGCGCTCCCGTGTGATTTTGTAAAAAAGACCGGGTCTTAGTTATCGCCCTCGTCATCTGATGACATGGAGTATACCTGACGTTTTCTTGCCATCTCATCATTCTCGAGATATTCGTCGTAGGTGGATACCTTGTCGACAAAGGTGCCGTCCGGCAGGAACTCGATGATACGGTTCGCTGTAGTCTGGACAACCTGATGGTCACGGGAGGCAAAAAGAATAACGCCCGGGAACTTGATGAGTCCGTTGTTTAATGCGGTGATGGACTCCATATCCAGATGGTCGGTCGGCTCATCTAAGATCAGCACGTTGCTTCCCATAATCATCATGCGGGAGAGCAGGACACGTACTTTTTCTCCACCGGAGAGAACGCGCATCTTCTTGGTACCGTCATCTCCGGCGAACAGCATACGTCCGAGGAAACCGCGGACATAGGTTGCATCCTTGATCTCGGAGAACTGTGTCAGCCAGTCAACGATCAGAAGATCGGTATCAAAGATCTCGGTGTTATCCTTCGGGAAGTAGGACTGGCTGGTCGTCACGCCCCACTTGTAGGTGCCGGAATCCGGCTCCATCTCACCGGCAAGAATCTTAAAGAGCGTTGTCTTTGCCAGCTCGTTGCTTCCGACAAACGCGATCTTGTCGTCGTGTCCGACGATAAAGGAGACATTGTCGAGCACCTTGACGCCGTCGATGGTCTTGGTAATGCCTTCGACGGTCAGAACTTCATTGCCGATCTCACGGTTCGGACGGAAATCGATATACGGGTATTTACGGCTGGACGGACGGATCTCGTCGAGCTGAATCTTTTCCAGGGCACGCTTTCTGGAAGTCGCCTGCTTGGATTTGGAAGCATTCGCGGAGAAACGGGAGATGAATTCCTGCAGCTCCTTGATCTTCTCCTCTTTTTTCTTGTTGGCTTCCTTCATCTGCTTTACGAGAAGCTGGCTGGACTCATACCAGAAATCATAGTTGCCGGCATAGAGCTGGATCTTTCCGTAGTCGATATCTGCAATGTTTGTGCAGACTTTGTTTAAGAAGTAGCGGTCGTGGGAAACAACGATGACCGTGTTCTCAAAGTTGATTAAGAATTCTTCTAACCAGCTGATCGCATCGAGATCCAGATGGTTGGTCGGCTCATCCAAAAGAAGAATGTCCGGGTTGCCGAAGAGCGCCTGTGCAAGGAGAACCTTGACCTTTAAGGCACTTGGCATATCCGCCATGAGTGTGTAGTGATCCTCCGTCGGGATGCCAAGACCATTTAACATGGTGGCTGCATCGGACTCGGCATTCCAGCCGTCCATATCTGCGAATTCTGCTTCAAGTTCACTGGCGCGGATACCGTCCTCGTCCGTGAAATCCTCTTTCATGTAGATCGCGTCTTTTTCTTTCATGATATCGTAGAGACGCTTGTTGCCCATGATAACGGTATCGAGTACCGTGTACTCGTCATATTTAAAATGATCCTGCTGCAAAAAGGAAAGACGCTGGCCCGGCGTGATGATGACTTCTCCGCTTGTCGGTTCAAGCTGGCCGGACAGAATCTTGAGGAACGTAGATTTTCCGGCACCGTTTGCACCGATCAGACCGTAGCAGCAGCCCTCTGTGAATTTGATGTTGACATCTTCAAAGAGAGCTTTTTTTCCGATTCGTAAAGTGATGTTGCTTGTACTGATCATATTTATGTTCTCCTAACTTTTCTTGTAAATCACCTGCTTTTATTGCACCAATTCGTATCATACTAAAAAATACGGAGAAATGCAACCGGAACTTCTTATTAAAAAGGGCTTTCACGCTGTGACAAATTGTTTGGATTTCGTTAAAAATTTGATATAATGTACGGGAAGGCAATCGGAGTTATCTTAAGTATGACAGAGGAAATTGCATCTCGGGAGATTGATTTTATGGAGTATGGGGATACGCAAATAAATACAATAGACATGGAGCGGGGGCAGAGAAAAGATCTGATCGGCGAGATGCCGGTCGGAATAGCGGTAGTCCGCGGCGGGAATGAGCTGTATATTGAGATGGTGAACCGGGAATTTTTGCATGCAGAGGGGTATGACAGGGAGGAACTGACCGGAAATACGCCGTTTGTGGAGTATTTGTACCGGGACGATACCGGTGTGTTCGAGGATGCCATCGAAGTGTGCCGGGAACTAAGAACCACGGAGGAGATTGAACTGCGCATCCGCACGAAGAGCGGCGGCGTCTGCTGGGAACTGATGCGGTGCAGACTGTATTATTACCGGGACGCGGTACCTTACTATATCCTGGTAAGCTGGAACATAGACAAGCGGAAGAATCTGGAGGAAGAACTGCGCCTGATGGAGGAGCAGTACAGCATGTTAGAAGAGGTCACCGATGAATTCCCGCTAGAGTACGACGTTGCACAGCGGCGTTTCAGGGTGCCGCGCAAATATCGCGGGAACGGGCAGCCGGGAACGGCAGGGCGCAGATATATGGATTATGAGGAGATGCTCGCGGATATCTGCGAGGAGGATCGTGCCGCGTATGCCAGGGTGCTGGAGGCAGCCAGCAGGGATGTGCAGACAGGAAGTATTGATTACCGGATGAATGTGGCGGCTCCCGGGGAGGAACCTGTATATGTGTGGTACCGGACGATTTACCGGAGCATTGTCGGGGACAATGGACAGATTATCCGCATCATCGGACGCAGCTACGATGTCAGCTCCGACCGCAGGATTCAGGAGGAACTGTCGGAGGAGGCGAAGCGCGACCCGCTGACAAGGCTTTATAATAAGGTGGCGGCATCCGGAGAGGTAGAACGGATTTTAAAAAGTGAGCCGGAAAAACAGCATGTGCTGTTCCTGATCGATATTGATAATTTTAAGCGGATCAACGATACATTCGGGCATACCGTCGGAGATACGGTAATTACTGATATTGCCGGCGTGCTGCAAAGCCAGTTTCAGGAGACAGATGTCACCGCAAGAGTCGGAGGAGATGAATTTCTGGCGCTGATGCGGGATGCGACGCCGGAGGAGGCAGAAGCGTGCGCCGCGGCGCTGGGACGGGAAGCAAGAAAAAAGCTGATCGGCGATGACGCCATCGTTGAGGTGACGCTCAGCATCGGCATGGCGGTATACGGTGAGGATGGAAGAGACTATGAGACCCTGTTTGCGATGGCTGACCGGGCGATGTATGCCACAAAGCGGGAGGGTAAGGATCACTATTCGTTTGCGGGCAAAAAGCAGCCCGAGGGAGCAGAGCGGGAGCGCAGGCGCGACAGGATTGAATATGCTCCGGAAAGCGGGCAGAAGGTGGATAAAGAGTTCCTGAATTTTGCGTTCAGCCTTCTCTCGCATGCGAAAGATATCAACGGATCATTAAACGTATTGATCGAACAGATTGGGAAAAAATACGGGCTGGGCTTTGCCATGGTGTTTGAGTACCGGGAAGAACAGCAGGAAATGGTGCTGATGAATTACTGGAACCGGGATGGCAGCCGGGTGGAACAACAGGTTTTCCCACAATCGGTTACAGTGTTCCGGGAGGCGGAAATCGGGCGTTTTGTCTCGACGCCAACGGAAGATATTTTAACGGAGGTTCCCCAGTTGGGGGCGGAGAAATATCATGGAACTTCCATCAAAAACTGTGGAAATGTAAAGTTTGAATTTTCCGGTAACAGAAGTGGCTGCCTGTGTGTGGGAAGCAGCAGTGCAGAGGGATTTTCCAAAGAGGAAGCAGGGATGCTCAGTGAACTCGCGCGGGTGGTTGCTGTATTTGTCTCCCTTCGCAGCAGGCAGAGCGATGACCAGGCAGAGATACGGCATCTGCAGAATCAGGATATGCTGACGGAACTGTATAATCTGGACACATTCCGCAGGCTGATCCGGAAAAAATTAAAGAGCGGTGGGCTTGCGCAGGATGAGAACATGGTGTACGCGCTGGTAAATCTGGACGTGAACAACTTTGCCTATGTAAATGAAAATTATGGACAGGAGGCCGGCGACAGTATTCTGCAGGAGCTTGCAGCGTTAATCCGCAGCGAGTCCCATGTCGTGGAGGCATGCAGAATGTATTCGGATTATTTCATTGAGCTGGTCAGAGGAACGGACAAAAAGAGCATTCTGGAGCTCGTGGAGAGAGAGGATCAGATGTTTGGCGAACAGTTAAAGATCCGCTATCCGGCGGGAGCCATGCAGCTTTCGGCTGGAATCTGCTTTATCGATGACGGGGAAGAGACGTTTGAGAAGATACTGGAGGGAGCCAATCTGGCGCGAAAGCTTGCCAAGGAACAGAATGCGGGAGCGGTCGTTTACCGGGAGGATATGAGGAAAAACCGCGATGAGGGAATTCGGATTACCGGAAGATTTTACGCGGCACTGCAGCGGGGCGAGTTCGAGGTATATTTACAGCCGAAGTTTCTGCTCCGCGAGGAGAGGGTCTACGGCGCCGAGGCGCTCGCACGCTGGCGGCTGGAATCCGGGGAGGTCCTGTCTCCCGCACGGTTTATCCCTGCACTGGAAAATATAGGATATATTGTAGATCTGGATTTTTATATTCTGGAACAGCTGCTTCGGGCAATGTGCCGCTGGAGGGATTCCGGAAGAGAATTGTTTACGATCTCCACCAATTTTTCCAGGAGAAATTTTGAGAACGGCGGCGATGATTTTATCGAGCGCCTGCAGAATACCCTGCAGCGGTACGGGATTGATCCGTGCTACATAGAGATCGAGGTGACGGAGAGTGTGATTGTGGAGAAGTTAGACAGCTTAAAGGCGTGTCTTACCAGACTTGGCAAACTCGGCTACCGCATCGCCATCGATGATTTCGGAACAGGCTACTCATCGTTGAGTGTGCTGTTGGAAATCCCGGCGAATGTAGTGAAGATCGACAAGAGCTTTACCGACAAAATCCACCAGAACGGACAGAGTGCTTTTGTCTATCAGATGGGGCAGTTCATCCAGTCGGCAAAGGAGGAGGTGATTTTTGAGGGAATCGAGGAGGAGCAGCAGCGGACGTTTTTGATGGAGTGCGGTTTTAACTACGGTCAGGGCTATTATTTTGACCGCCCGCTGCCCCTGGAGGAGTTTGAAAAAAAGTATATCTGACCGGGGACAAACAGAACATGACAAATATAGATTGCACACGTTTTCGTACAGTCTGAAACCTTTACAATCGACAAATTAAATGCTAAAATTAGTCTTAAGTCGGAATATGACACTCTATTTTAATTTAAGGAGGAATAATAATGTCCAGAGCAAAACAGTCAATGGACGGTAATACAGCGGCAGCTCACGTAGCTTATGCGTTTACAGATGTTGCAGCTATTTACCCAATTACACCTTCCAGCCCGATGGCAGATACCGTAGATCAGTGGTCTGCAGCAGGACAGGAGAATATTTTTGGCAATCAGGTCAAAGTCGTAGAGATGGAGTCTGAGGCAGGTGCAGCAGGTGCCGTACATGGTTCCCTTGCAGCAGGTGCGCTGACCACAACCTTTACAGCATCTCAGGGTCTGTTACTTATGATCCCGAACATGTACAAAATCGCAGGCGAGCAGCTTCCTTGTGTATTCGACGTATCCGCGCGTACCGTAGCTACCCAGTCTTTAAATATTTTTGGTGATCACAGCGATGTTTACGCCTGTCGTCAGACCGGTTTCGCTATGCTGTGCGAGACCAACCCGCAGGAAGTTATGGACTTAAGCCCGGTAGCTCATCTTGCTACAATCGAGGGTAAGGTTCCGTTCATCAATTTCTTCGACGGATTCCGTACTTCCCATGAGATCCAGAAGATCGAGAAGTGGGATTATGCAGATCTCAAAGAGATGTGCAACATGGATGCAGTTGCAGAGTTCCGTGCACATGCACTGAATCCGGAGCATCCGGCTATGCGTGGTTCACACGAGAACGGAGATGTTTTCTTCCAGCATCGTGAGGCTTGCAACACAGCTTACAATGAACTCCCGGCAATCGTTGAGAAGTACATGAAGAAAGTCAACGAGAAGCTTGGCACAAACTATGATCTGTTCAACTACTACGGAGCACCGGACGCAGAGCGCGTTATCGTAGCTATGGGTTCCATCAACGACGTAGCTGAAGAGGTAATCGACTACTTAACCGCTAAGGGTGAGAAGGTCGGACTTGTAAAGGTTCGTCTGTATCGTCCGTGGGTATCCGAGGCATTTTTAAAGGCTCTTCCTAAGACCGCTAAGAAGGTTGCTGTTCTTGACAGAACAAAGGAGCCGGGCGCACTTGGTGATCCGTTATACCTTGATGTTGCAACCACACTCCGTGAGGCTGGTCTCGACACTGTTGTCCTGACAGGCGGACGTTACGGATTAGGTTCCAAGGATACACCTCCTTCAAGTGTATTCGCTGTATACAAAGAGCTGGAGAAAGATGCTCCGAAGGCTCGTTTCACAATCGGTATCGTAGATGATGTTACGAACTTAAGCTTACCAGAGGTTAAGCCGGCTCCGATCACATCTGCAGAAGGTACGGTAGAGTGTAAGTTCTGGGGTCTCGGCGGTGATGGTACTGTTGGTGCAAACAAGAACTCCACCAAGATCATCGGTGACCACACAGACAAGTACATCCAGGCATACTTCCAGTATGACTCCAAGAAGACCGGTGGTGTTACCATTTCCCACTTAAGATTCGGTGACAAGCCAATCAGAAGCCCGTACTACATCAACCAGGCAGACTTCGTTGCATGTCATAACCCGTCTTATGTAACCAAGGGATTCAAGATGGTTCAGGACGTTAAGCCGGGCGGAGTATTCATGATCAACTGCCAGTGGTCTGATGAAGAGTTAGCTCATCATCTGAATGCAGATGCGAAGAAGTACATCGCAGAGAACAACATTCAGTTATATACAATCAACGCAATCGACAAGGCAATCGAGATCGGTATGGGCAAGCGTACCAACACGATCTTACAGTCTGCATTCTTCAAACTTGCAAACGTTATGCCGATCGATCAGGCAGTAGAGTTCATGAAAGCTGCAGCTAAGAAGTCCTACGGTAAGAAGGGCGACGCAGTTGTAGAGATGAACTACAAGGCAATTGATGCCGGTGTAGACGCAGTACATAAGGTAGAGGTTCCGGCTTCCTGGAAGAATCCGGAGGCAGACGCAGCTCCTGCAGAGCTTAAGGGTCTTCCGAAGACTGTTAAGATGGTAAGAGACTTAATGGAGCCGATCTCCTTAATGGATGGCGATTCCCTTCCGGTATCCGCATTCAAGGAGAACCCGGACGGACAGTTCGAGCTTGGCGCTGCTGCATATGAGAAGCGTGGTACAGCTGTAACCGTTCCGACATGGAATGCTGAGAAGTGTATCCAGTGTAATCAGTGTGCATTTGTATGTTCTCATGCAACCATTCGTCCGTTCATGCTGAGCGAGGATGAGGTGAAGGCAGCTCCTTCCAACATCAAGCTTGCAGATACAAAGCCGAAGGCAAGCGAGTACAAGTACACCATGAGCGTATCTCCGTTAGACTGTATGGGATGCGGTGAGTGTATCACTGTCTGCCCGGTAGGCGCAATCGAGATGGTTCCGCAGGAGTCTCAGGCAGAAGAGCAGCCGGTATTCGATTACCTGGTAGCAAACGTAGGCAAGAAGCCTGGCATGCCGGCAGACAACACTGTAAAGGGATCCCAGTTCAACCAGCCGCTGCTTGAGTTCTCTGGTTCCTGTGCAGGATGTGCTGAGACATCTTACGCTCGTCTGATCACACAGCTGTTCGGTGAGCATATGTACATCAGTAACGCAACCGGATGTTCCTCTATCTGGGGTGGCCCGGCAGCTACATCACCATATACGGTAAACAAAGATTCCAAGAAGGGACCGGCATGGGCAAACTCCTTATTCGAGGATAACGCTGAGCATGGTCTTGGTATGGAAATCGGTCAGAAGGTACTTCGTGAGCAGGCAATCGCTTCTGCAGAGAAGTGCGCAACATCTGACAAGGCAAGCGCTGAGTTAAAGGCAGCATTTGACAAGTTCGTTGAGACAAAGAACGATACAAAGGCAAATACTCCTGCAGCAGCAGCTCTTGTAGCAGAGTTAGAGAAGGCAGCAGCAGCCGGATGCCCGGATGCAAAGGCTGCAGTTGAGAAGAAAGATTACCTCGCTAAGAAGTCCGTATGGATCTTCGGTGGTGACGGTTGGGCATACGATATCGGATTCGGCGGTCTGGATCACGTACTTGCTTCCGGTGAGAACGTAAACGTTATGGTATTCGATACCGAGATGTACTCCAATACAGGTGGTCAGGCTTCCAAGGCTTCCAACATCGGTGAGGTTTGCCAGTTCGCAGCTTCTGGTAAGGAAGTTGGCAAGAAGAGCCTTGCAGAGATCGCTATGAGCTACGGTTATGTATATGTAGCACAGATCGCTCTCGGTGCAAACATGGCTCAGGCTGTCAAGGTTATCGCTGAGGCTGAGGCTTACAACGGACCGTCTCTGATCATCGGTTACGCTCCATGTGAGCTGCACGGTGTAAAGGGTGGTATGAACCACTGCCAGGATGAGATGAAGAAAGCAGTAGCAGCAGGTTACTGGAACCTCTTCTCCTTCAATCCGCAGCTCAAGGCAGAGGGCAAGAATCCGTTCACTCTGACATCCAAGCCGGGCGACGGTTCTTATCAGGATTTCCTGAATAACGAGACACGTTACAGCCGTCTGACCAGAGCATTCCCGGAGAGAGCAGAAAGACTGTTCAAGGCTTCCGAGGAAGCTGCAAAGGCTCGTTACGAGCACTTACAGAGACTGGTAGAGCTGTACAAATAATCAGTCCGATCAGCAGATTGTGTAATGCATAGAAGGATCGCAGTTCATGTTTCCATGGACTGCGGTCCTTTTTGTGCGTTATACTTGCACGTTTGTAATTAGATATGTTAAAATAAGCCGAAGTATATTAGACAATAACGTATAGGACAGGAAGAGAAAATGATGCAGTTAAGCAGAGGGAAAAAACATTTTTTGCACCGCAAATACAGAGTGGCACTGGCATGTCTGATCGCAGTCAGTCTTATTGGCGGTTGCGGATATCATAAAAGCTATCATCTGGAGCGGAAATACGGCGACGTTCTGAAATCGTTTTTGCCGGACGGGTATGAGATCACAAGGATCGAGAAGGAAGATAAGGTAAACGGAGGGCATTATTACGACAGTGACAATGGTCTCATGAGCGGGCTTGTATATGACTCTTATGATTATTATAATATCGATTACGGATATAACAATTCCCACTCCTGGTATATCAGCACGTATCTGGTCGCAAACGGAACATACGAGGATGACGACTGGATGGCATCACAGGTATGGGGGCAGATTATCTATGAGATCGAGCGTCTGATACGCAGCACGACAACAACGTATAAGTATGAGGATGAAAACGGAGACTCCCAGAATTTTGGAGCAGTGTGCACGCTGCATGGAATGGAACTCTACTGTGATATGGATGACCTGGAGATTTTGAATAACCCGACCGGGATCAATCTGGCTGAATTTACATGGGATGATGTGAGAAGTCTCGGTAATCCGGAGATAAAACTTTATGCGACGTCTTCCCATAAGGATGCGCTTAGCGAAGAAGTACTCAGGGCAGTACAGGCGGCGATTGAGGCAGATGCGGGAGATGGAATCACAATCACAATCGAACCGGACAAATAAGGAAGAACACAGTTCCTGGTAAAGGAACTGTGTTCTTTCATTGTGCTTGCATGAAGATTGGAATATAATCAGGTTAGATCTGACAGAGGAAGTGCAGGAAAGATGAACAGAAAAAAGAAGCAGATTCATTTGTCAAAAGAGAATGAGAAAGTCTTTCGGGAGATTCTTACGGAGGTATGCAAAAATTCCAGATTGCTCTCTTCCAACCGCTTTGTGCAGCATGGTTCTACGAGCGTTTTCCGTCACAGTGTGGCGGTGGCGTACGTCAGTTTTTACATTGCGGAAAAGTACAGGATTCGTGTAGATCAACACGCCTTGATCCGGGGAGCACTGCTCCATGATTACTTTCTATACGACTGGCATGAGAAGGACGATTCCCATAAGTGGCATGGATTTTATCATGCAGGAAAAGCGCTGCAGAATGCGATGGAAGATTTTGCGTTGAGTGAGATTGAGAAGGAGACGATCCGCCGGCATATGTTTCCGCTCAATCCGATTCCGCCGCGCTGCAGGGAGGCGTGGATTGTGACACTGGCGGATAAGATCTGCTCTGGCGGGGAGACTGTCGAGGGACTTTGGGAGAAGTTTGAGGAGATTAGGAATCCTTCATAAAATAGAATTGCCGCAATAAAGCATATCGTTCTTTGCTTTGATAAGTAATATTACAGGAATACCAGAGACAAAAAAGTTCCAGAATAAACAGACGGCGGGAAATTCTTTGAAGCAAAATTCAC
>ERZ773164.2161-NODE-2161-length-17015-cov-9.190212_pt1 | contig 17015 bp, 15 predicted proteins | sample MGYA00511917_ERZ773164 | MGnify/ENA primary metagenome ERZ773164 (study PRJEB29015, sample SAMEA2737847) | human gut metagenome | biome: human gut; feature: human-associated habitat; material: faeces | place: China | collected 2012 ...
GGGATACCACCCCGGCCTGCTTCGGACCTTTTGTGACTATTCTTAAATTGTTATTTCTCAAAAGCAGGATTTTCTCTTGACAAACTTTTTTTCCATGCTACGCTTGATAACAGAGATTAAATATAGGAAAAGAGGGTTCCCCATGCATATGATTGACAGAAACAGTCCCTGCTGGTGCGGCAGCGGGCTCAAATACAAAAAATGCCACTATGATTTTGATGAAAAACTGAAAATGTACGAGAACAAGGGCTGCATCGTGCCGGAGCACAACATGATCAAAACGCCGGAGCAGATTGAAAAGATCAAGGCCAGTGCCCGGGTCAACATCGCAGTCCTGGATTATGTAGCTGAGCATATCAAAGCCGGTGTTACCACTGAGGAGATTGACCAGTGGGTTTACGATGAAACCACCAAACGCGGTGCCATCCCGGCTCCGTTAAACTTTGAGGGTTTCCCAAAAAGCGTCTGCACCTCCATCAATGAGGTTGTCTGCCATGGCATCCCGGATCCGGAACGCGTACTGCAGGACGGCGACATCATCAATGTAGACTGCTCTACCATCTTAGATGGCTATTACTCCGATTCTTCCCGCATGTTCTGCATTGGCAATGTTTCTCCGGAGAAAAAGCGGCTGGTGGAGATTACCAGACAGAGTATTGAGGTCGGCCTGAAAGAAGTTAAGCCATGGAACTTCCTGGGTGACATGGGCGCGGCGATCCACGATTTTGTCCGTGAGAGCGGTTACAGCGTAGTGCGCGAGATTGGTGGACACGGTGTAGGCCTCCAGTTCCATGAGGAGCCGTGGGTCAGCTATGTATCCGAACGCGGAACAGAAATGCTTATGGTCCCTGGCATGATGTTTACCATCGAGCCAATGGTCAACATGGGCAAGCCGGATGTCTTCGTTGACGCAGATGATGACTGGACTGTATACACGGAGGATGGCAAACCATCTGCCCAGTGGGAAATCCAGGTTCTGGTTACGGAGGACGGCTACGAAATCATCGCATACTAAGCACCAAATTATATCGTGATCCGAATCCCATCCAGGGCTAAAATATCTTCTTCCTGATGTGTGCTGAGAAGCGTAAGCTTCCCGGCACTCTTTTTTTGTAAATAGCGGATTACATCTGCCTTTGTTCCTGCATCCAGACCGGTAAACGGCTCATCCAGGATCAGAAGCTCGGACGAGGCGCAAAGGGCACGGCAGATAGCCACTCGTCGTTTCTGGCCTCCGCTCAAGGTAGCTGCAGGCCGGTCCAGCACCTCCTCCGGCAAAAGCTCCATAAGCTCTCTCCTCGCTTCTGCACGGCTCACAGATGAAGGGGATGTCATGAGGACGTTATCCACTGCGGAAAATGATTCACACAGGCGGTCCTCCTGAAAAACCGCTCCGATCGGTACCCGCTCCATATAAAGCTGGCCGCTGTCTGCCGTTTCCAGCCCCATCAGAATGCGAAACAGTGTGGTCTTCCCTTTCCCGGATGGTGCCGTGAGACAGTAAATATGCCCGCTCTCCAGCTCCATGGAAACATGATCCAGCACCGCAACACCGTCAAATTGTTTACACAGGTCACAAATCTGCAGTTTCATGTGTCGTCTCTCCTCTCTGCGGGCAAAGCCTGGAAATCAGAAACAGCACCATCTGCTCAAACACAGCGCTCACCAGAATGATCACCAGAGTCCAGGCAAACAGATTGGCCGTTTCCAGATAAATCTTCGCCATATACAGGTGTTCGCCGATGGAGTGCTCCGGCAGACCGATCACCTCTGCTGCCGCGCCGGATTTCCAGCTCATGCCAAGGGCAATGCGGCATCCGCTTACCAGATATGGCACCAGCGCCGGAAGATAGATAAAGCGTATTTTCCGCCAGACCGGCATCCGGAACACCACGGCCATTTCCAGAAGCTTCCGATCTGTACTTTGCAATCCGGCCAAGGTATTGACATAGATCACCGGCAATACTACCAGAAACGATATTACCACGGAGAGGTTTCTGGAACCGGCCCAGATCAGGACGAGAATCACGAAGGAGGCTACCGGAACTGCCTTGAGAAACAGCATGAAGGGCTCCAGAATTTCTTCCAGCAGTGGAGCTGTGTATGCAAGGCTTCCAAGCAGTATTCCAGCTGCAAATGCAAGCAGGAAGCCGGTACTGATGCGTCCAAAGGAGCCGGCAACAGAGCGCCAGAAATCCGAGGACGGAAGCAGTGACCACAATGCCTGCAGGGCCTCAAAAGGCCCCACCAGCATAATGGAATTGTGGACCAGCACAGCTGCAGTCTGCCAGAATGCCAGCCATAGACAGATGATAAACGGCTTTCTCAACCTACTCATGCAGATAATAGAAACCATCATCCGGCATCTGTCCGCCTACAGCAGACGGATCCATCTCATACAGAGCCTCCAGATAACCAGACAGTCTGGTCTTCATATCTTCACCATCAATGCAGACAATGCTGCAGTACGGAATCGCTTTTGCAGCGATCGGAGCCTTCTCGATGATTCCTGCCGCTGCTACCAGCTCTGCGGCATCGGTCACATTGGCATTGACCCATTCAGCGGATTCTTCATGCTCCTTCACAAACATCTCTGCTGCCTCCGGATTCTGTTCCAGAACCTCTTTACGGCATACTGTAACACCGGTAACCAGGGAGCTGCCATTTTCCGGCTGGGTCTTATCCCACTCCTCTGTCAGATCCAGCACCATTTTTAAATTCTCATTCTGCGCCATAGCGGCAGTCACAAAGGGCTGTGGCAAAAGACCAATAGCATCTTCCTGTTCCTTTAATACCGCAGCAACCTCAGTGGCCTCAGACTTATATTCAATCGTCACATCATCGGTACTCAGGCTGTTGGCCTTTAAAAGATACTGCAGCACATAATCCGGCGTAGTTCCCTTTCCGGTCATATACAGCGTTTTTCCCTTCAGATCCCCGATATTGTGGATGGAATCATCCGCAGAAACCACATAAAGCACACCCAGTGTATTGATATCAATGACCTCAATGCCCTGTTTTGTTTTCTGGTACAGCACACTGGCCAGATTGGCCGGAACAAGCGCAATATCCAGATCACCGGAAACCACCTGTGCCGCAAGTTCAGAAGCATCTGCTGCCATTGTAAACTCATAAGCCCCCTCCGATTCCCCGTTTGAAGCCTTGTCCATCAGGGAAACCAGTCCTATGGTGGTAGGCCCCTTCAGGGAACCAACGCGAAGAGGCTCTGTAGCTGAGTCTGGCTTTACTGCCTCAGAAGTCTCTTTTTCCGATGCGGTTTCTGCCGCTGTCTCTGCTGCGGTTGTCTCCTCCACAGTTTCCTTCTCTGCCGCTGTCTGAGTCTTGTCTGCACCGGAGCATCCAGCCAGAGATGCCGCAGTTATGGCACACGCCAGGAGCATTGTCATTGTTTTCTTCATATCATTTTCCTCTCTTTCCGCATTCACCTTTTCTGTCAGAAGCCCGGCACTGATCCATCCAGTTTCTTCCAAATTAGCACAAATACGATTCCAGTATAGCATAAAATAAAAAAAATTCCTATGTATCTTCAGAAACACTTGCTGTTTGGAAGATTTGTGTTATAGTAGGGTTGAACGTTATTCTTAGGAAAATGTATCAAATCTCAGTTCGGACGCAGTCTTCTGCGCCCTTTCATAATCTGTCCAGACAGAACCCGTGCAGACCATTCCGGCTGCAACAATTTACTCTGTCAGCGACATTTCTCAGGGAGCAGTATCTTGATACTTCTGCCAGGTCCGTCTGCCTTTCTTAAGATTCCGTTCATTGTATCCCCACTCAATATCAAAATGCTGAAAAACAGGGGGACACCGGTCCGGCTGCCTTTGTGCGCAGCAGATCATGCCGTTTTATCAGCGAAAGAAGGAGAAAACAATGAAAACAGCAACAAGGAATCCAATCAGTTCAGAACTTTCACACACCCGGACTTCATTCATGGTGAAGCTGGCCCTTATGGTAGCGATTATCTTCGTTATGGCCTTCTCACCGCTCGGTTACTTACGTACTCCGGGACTTACCATCACCTTTTTAACCGTTCCGGTTGCCGTCGGCGCCATCATTCTTGGACCGACAGCCGGTGCGATCTGCGGCGCAGCCTTTGGCCTGACCAGCGTAGTTATGGCATTAACCGGCGGCTCTGCATTCAGCGCAGCGCTTCTGCAGATCAATCCGTTCGGCCTGTTATTTACCTGCCTGGTTCCGCGAATCCTTGAAGGATGGATCTGCGGTCTGATTTTCCAGCTGGTAAAGAAATTTTCCAAAAACGGTGCATTCATCGTGGCAAGCCTGTCCTGCCCGTTGTTAAACACTCTGTTTTTCATGAGTTCTCTGGTTCTCTTTTTCTATAATACGGAGTATATCCAGGGCCTCGTTACCAAGCTCGGCGCAACGAATCCGCTTATTTTCGTGATTCTGTTTGTCGGTGTTCAGGGTGCGATTGAGGCAGTTGCCTGCACCATTCTGGGCAGCGCCGTATCCCGCGCACTGGCTGCAGCATTCCGTCAGTAAAAACGGGCTATATATAATAGAAGAAACACGATTTCATAAGCCGCAGGATCCCTGCGGCTTAACTATTTCAAACATGGAGGGTTCATCATGAAATTATTCGACTCTGTCAGAGAAATTCCCATTACTGATCTTGAGGGTCTTCGCATCGGCAACGCCCAGGATTATGAGGCCATGACCGGTGTGACGGTTCTGCTCTTCGACCACGGTGCAAAAGCCGGTATTGATATCAGCGGAGGTGGGCCTGCTTCCCGGGAAACTCCACTCACATCCCCCATCACCGCCGACAATCCGCTCAATGCCATTGTACTCTCCGGCGGCTCTGCCTTCGGCCTGGCTGCCAGTGACGGAGTCATGCGCTATCTGGAAGAACACGGTATTGGTTATGAAACCGGATTTGCGAAGGTTCCGTTAGTCTGCCAGTCCTGTATCTACGACCTGAGTATTGGACGTTCTGATATCCGCCCGGATGCTGCTATGGGTTATGCTGCCTGCCAGGATGCAGAACACCCGCATCCGGTATCCGGCATCTTAGGCGGAGGCACCGGCGCCAGTGTTGGCAAAATCTATGGCCGCGACAAAGCCACCAAAACCGGTCTCGGCATGTATGCAGTCTCCATCGGTGACTTAAAGATTGCCGCAGTTGTAATCTTAAATGCCTTCGGCGATGTTTATAATCCGGCTACCGGCGAAAAAATTGCCGGTCCAAGAAAACCGGATGGCAGCGGATTCTTTGATACCCTGGAAGAGCTTTACAAATTCAGCCAGAGAACCGACCAGTTCCAACACGATCCAAACAGCAAAACCAACACCACCATCGGTGCCATTATCACCAACGGCGCGTTTTCCAAAGCAGAATTAAGCAAAATTGCTTCCATGGCCCGCAGCGGCTACGCGCGCTGCATCAACCCGGTAGGCACCATGGCCGACGGTGATTCCATCTATGCCGCCTCTATTGGAACCGTAGAAGCAGACTTAAATGTTGCCGGAACACTGGCAGCAGAAGTTATGGCAGAGGCAATCCAGAACGCAGTAAAGTCGGCAAAATAGAAATAACGAAAAAAATCCATGCTTCTTACGTTTACACGCAAACAGCATGGATTTTTTCTTTTCTATTTTGTTTTTTTAGAACACGTTATGCCTGCTCCGGTGCTTCCTGTGCCTCTGCCCGGTCTTTCAGGATCTTATCAATACTTACGATCTTCGTGCACAGCGCGAACAGATCCATTGCCAGGATCAGATCACTCAGCGGCGGATAGGACGGTGCGATTCGGATATTGGTATCATGCGGGTCTTTGCCGTACGGATAGGTTGCTCCGGCACCGGTCATAACCAGACCGGCTTTCTTACAGCGCGCTACAATAGCCTTTGCACAGCCGTCCAGGGAATCGAAGGCGATAAAGTAGCCTCCCTTTGGCTTGGTCCATGTTCCGATACCGAGGCCACCGAGCTCACGATCCAGTGTATCAATGACTGCCTCAAACTTCGGCCGCAGGATATCTGCATGCTTGCGCATATGCTCTACCATACCGTGAATATCTTTGAAATAACGGACATGACGCAACTGGTTTACTTTATCATGACCGATGGTCTGGAATTTTAACTGTTTCTCAATGTCCTCCAGGTTATTGCGGGAGGTTGCGATAGCCGCAATACCAGAACCCGGGAAGCTGATTTTGGAGGTGGAAGCGAACTTGTAAACCATATCCGGGTTGCCTGCGCGCTTACACTCTGCCAGAATCTCGATCAGGTGGTCCTGATCGTGGTCGTATAAGTGATGAACACCGTATGCGTTGTCCCAGTAGATACGGAAATCCGGAGCTGCCGGTTTCAGTCTTGCAAAACGGCGGACGGTCTCATCGGAATAGCTGGTTCCGGTCGGATTGGAATACTTCGGCACGCACCAGATACCCTTGATGCTGTCATCCTCTGCCACAAGTCTTTCCACCATATCCATGTCCGGGCCATCCGGAGTCATCGGAACATTGATCATCTCAATGCCGAAATACTGGGTAATAGCAAAATGACGATCATAACCCGGTACCGGGCAAAGGAACTTCACTTTATCTAATTTGCACCACGGAGTACATCCCATTACACCGTGAGTCATGGAGCGGGACACGGTATCAAACATAACATTCAGGCTGGAATTGCCGTAAATGATGATGTAATCCGGAGCTACCTCCATCATGTCTCCGATCAGCTCTTTGGCTTCCTTGATTCCGGTCAGGACACCGTAGTTGCGGCAGTCGGTTCCGTCTTCGCAGGTTAAGTCATCGCTGCTGCTTAATACATCCATCATTCCCATGGAAAGATCCAGCTGCTCTACACTTGGCTTACCTCTGGACATGTCCAGTCTTAAATCCTTTCCCTGAAACTCTTTGTACTGGGCAGAAAGCTGCTTTCTGAGCTCCTGCAGTTCCTCTGTGCTCATCTCTGCATATGGCTGCATCTTCTTTTTCCTCCTCATCAGCTGTGTACTCCCTTTCTTCACCTGGGCACTGACACCCTGGATTCTCGGTTTGCATTCCATTCTACACGAAATATAGCGGTATTACAATCGCATTTTTCACAAATTTAACAGAATATCTATTCTTTTTCCGTCTCTGTTTTTCCTGCAAAGACATCTGAGTGAAAACTGTCTTTCTCTTACCGTGACATCAATTCGCGCACCAGCTGGTTCACCACAGCCGGGTCTGCCTTGCCCTTCATGGCACGCATGGTCTGGCCTACGATAAAGCCCATGGCTTTCTCTTTTCCGGCCTTGAAATCTGCAACAGACTGCGGGTTCTTCTCCAGAAGCTCCTCAATGGTCTTTGTCAGCGCATCGGTATCATTTATCACCTTTAAGCCGTGTTCCTCAACGTAACGTTCCGGATCCACATCTTCCTTAAACACAGCCTCAAACACATCCTTCGCAACAGTACGGTTAATAATGTTCTTCTCTACCAGGCTGATGAGCTTTGCCAGATTCTCCGGGGAAAACTTCATGTCTTCCGGCTCCTGCTCCTGCTCTTTTAACAGGCGCATGGCCTCCGTCATCAGCCAGTTGGAAACCTCCTTCGGCTTGCCGCAGATTGCTACGGTCTGCTCAAATACATCAGCCAGATGCTTGGAACCGGTCAGGATTTCCGCATCGTACTGCGGCAGTCCGTACTCACTCTCATAGCGTGCCAGCTTCTCGGTGCGGAGCTCCGGCTGCGCTGCCTTCACCCGCTCGATCCACTCATCCGAAATCCATACCGGAACCAGATCCGGATCCGGGAAGTAACGATAATCCTGCGCATCCTCCTTGGAACGCATCGCATGGGAGGATTCCTTGTTGTCATCCCAGCGGCGGGTTTCCTGGATGACCTTTTTGCCATCCTCGATCAGCTCGATCTGACGGACGCGCTCGCCCTCAATGGCACGGGCAATGGCCTTGAAGGAGTTTAAGTTCTTCATCTCGGTTCTGGTGCCGAACTCCGGCACGCCCACCTCGCGGACGGACAGGTTGACATCTGCACGCATGGAGCCCTCCTGCAGCTTGCAGTCAGAGGCACCCAGATACTGGATGATCAGACGAAGCTTCTCCAGGTAGGCAATGACTTCATCGGCGCTTCGCATATCCGGCTCGGATACGATCTCGATCAGCGGCACACCGCTTCGGTTGTAGTCCACCAGGGAGCAGTCCTCCCACTCGTCATGAACCAGCTTTCCGGCATCCTCCTCCATGTGGATCTCATGAATGCCGATTTTCTTTTTGCCTGCTGCGGTGTCGATCTCTACCCAGCCGTCGTGGCAGATTGGCAGATACAACTGGGAAATCTGGTAGTTCTGCGGGTTATCCGGATAGAAGTAGTTTTTCCGGTCAAATTTACAGTACTGGTTGATGCCGCAGTTGGTGGCAAGTCCTACCGCCAGCGCATATTCTACCACTTGCTTGTTCAGGACCGGAAGGGAACCCGGCATACCGGTGCAGACCGGGCAGGTGTGGGTATTCGGTGCTCCGCCAAACTCGGTGGAACAGCCGCAGAAAATTTTGGTTTTGGTGGCCAGTTCTACGTGAACCTCCAGACCAATGACGGTCTCATACTGTTTGCTCATGTTACTGTGCCTCCTTTTCTGCCTGTTTTGCCAGTTCCGGCGCTTCGTAGGTTCTGCTGCACTCGTAAGCATAGCCTGCGCGGATGATATTTTTCTCTTTGAAGCAGTCACCGATCAGCTGCAGGCCGATGGGAAGCCCCTTTTTATCTTTTCCGCACGGAACCGTCATGCCCGGAAGGCCTGCCAGATTTACGGAAATCGTATAGATATCGCCCAGATACATCTGGAGCGGATCACTTAAGGACTCGCCCAGCTTCGGCGCAGTAGCCGGGGCAGCCGGTCCTAAAATGACGTCGTATTTCTCAAAGGCCTGATCGAAGGCTTTCTTGATGAGTGCCTTGGTACGGAGTGCCTTTAAATAGTAAGCATCGTAGTAACCGCTGCTCAGCACGAAGGAGCCCAGCATGATACGGCGCTTTACCTCCGGGCCGAAGCCCTCGGAACGGCTCTTCTTGTACATATTATGAAGACCCTCGTATTCCTTCGTCCGGTATCCGTACTTTACGCCGTCGAAACGGGATAAGTTGGAGCTTGCCTCTGCGGAAGCAATAACATAGTAAGCTGGAATTGCGTATTCTACCAGGCTTAAGTCAAACTCCTCTACAACGGCTCCCTTCTCCTCCAGAACCTTTGCTGCCTTCAAAATGGCATCCTTTACTTCCGGGTCAAGACCCTCGCCAAAATAGTCGCGCGGAATACCGATGCGCATGCCCTTTACATCGTCCACCAGGGCAGAGGTAAAATCACAGTCCTCACGTTTCATGGAGGTGCTGTCTTTTTTATCATAGGAAGCAATGGCCTCCAGAATGGTAGCGCAGTCAGTCACATCCTTCGCCACCGGTCCGATCTGGTCCAGGGAAGAACCATAAGCGATCAGGCCGTAACGGGAAACAGTCCCGTAGGTCGGCTTGATGCCGGTAACACCGCAGAAAGAGCTAGGCTGGCGGATGGAACCGCCGGTGTCGGAACCCAGAGCAAAGAAGCATTCATTGGCTGCCACTGCCGCGCAGGAACCGCCAGAGGAACCGCCCGGCACATGCTCCGGGTTCCAGGGGTTTTTCGTCTCGCCGTAAGCGGAAGTCTCGGTGGTGCTTCCCATGGCGAACTCATCCATGTTGGTTTTTCCCAGGATAATGGCTCCTGCTGCTTCCAGATTTCTGACTGCTTCTGCCGTATAGGTCGGTTTAAAATTATCAAGGATTTTGGAGCTGCAGGTTGTCAGCAGTCCCTCCGTACACATATTATCTTTGATCGCCACCGGAACACCGGCCAGAGGACCGGTCAGGGTTCCGTCTTCAATCTGCTTCTGTACTTCTTCGGCGCGTTTTAAAGCGCCCTCTTCATCTACGGTCACATAGCAGTTTAAAACCGGCTCCAGAGTCTTGATCTGGGCCAGGGCTGCCTTTGTGGCTTCCACGGCCGTGATCTCACCGTCTTTGATCTTTTTTCCAAGCGCTACCGCTGTTAAATCCAGGATACTCACGTTGTTTCCTCCATTCATATCTGTCATACTGGCTGTTTTCCACAGCCTTTCCGGAATCCATCCGAATTCTCCACAGTTTTTCGTTTTCTTTTCACTTATTCCACAGTCTTCGGAACCTTGAAGGCTCCATCCTTCTGCTCCGGCGCATTCAGCAGGATTTTGTCCCGCTCATCCCCGTTGGTCACCACATCTTCCCTGAATACATTGGTCATCGGAAAAACATGGGACATAGGCTCTACCCCACTGGTATCCAGTTCATTTAACTTGTCAATATAGTCTAACATCCGGCCCATATCCTTCTTGGCCGCCTCTTTTTCCTCATCTGAGAGTTCCAGCTTCGCCAGAATTCCTACATATTCAATGGTCTCATCACTGATGATATTTGCCATGATTTTTCTCCTCCAACTCCTAGTTTACGGTTCCAGTCTGGTCACATCACGCGGGAATAACGAAGTCTCGCGGACGTTCTGCTCGTCTAACAGGCGCATGGTCAGGCGCTCCAGGCCGATTCCCAGGCCACCATGCGGCGGCATGCCATATTTGAAGATCATCAGGTAATCCTTGATATCCTCCGGATCCATTCCGCGCTTTTCCATCTTTTCCAGGATCATCTGGTAATCATGGATTCGCTGACCGCCGGTGGTGATTTCCAGCCCCTTGTAAAGCAGGTCAAAGCTTAAGGTAACACTGGTATCTTCCGGGTCATCCATAGCATAAAACGGTCTCTTTTTGGACGGATAATGTGTAACAAATACAAAGTCACTGTCGTACTCTTCCTTGAAATAGCGGCCGATCAGCACTTCCTCCTCCGGCTCCAGATCGAATGGGTTACGGATCTTCCGGTTGTATTTTTCCGATACCAGCTGTTTCGCCTCAGCAAAGCGCACGTGTGGGATCCGGCTGATGGAAGGAAGATCGATGCCAAGCATATCCAGTTCCTTTTTGTACTCTGATTTTAACAGCTCCATGGTGTATTTAAGGAAACCGGTCTCCATGGCCATGACATCCTCAAAGCTGTCGATGTAGCCCATCTCAAAGTCCAGGCCAATATACTCATTTAAATGACGGGTGGTATTGTGCTTCTCGGCACGGAATACCGGAGCCACCTCAAATACGCGGTCAAACACGCCTACCATCATCTGCTTGTAGAACTGGGGGCTCTGTCCCAGCTCTGCTTTTTTGTTGAAATAGTTTAATTTAAAGACATTCGCTCCGCCCTCTGCGCCGCGGGATACGATCTTCGGAGTATGAACCTCTGTAAAGCCCTGGGAGGATAAAAACTCCCGAAAGCCTCTTACAATGCCTTCCTGAATTTTGAATTTTGCGCGCTCCCGGACATTTCTTAAGGATACCGGGCGAAGGCTCAGTCTCGTCTCCAGAGAGGTATTCATTTTCCATTTGTTGATGGCAATCGGCATGGTTTCTGCCGGCTCAGACAGCACCCGGATGCCGGTAAGACGAAGCTCAAAGTCCTGGGGCGCACGCTCTTCCAGCTCTACCACACCAGTGACTTCCACGGCAGATTCTTCTTTCAGATTCTTTAAATCAAACTCCGTTTTTCCCTCTTCATACACGCACTGCACCAGGCCTTCTGCCTTTCTGAGAATTACAAATGCAAACTCTCCCATATCGCGGATGTTGTGAACCGCACCGTTCATTTTTACGGTTTTTCCTACATAATCCCCGCTTAAAATCTCACTGACACTGGTTGTTTCCTTCTCCTTGACACCTGTTAAAAATTCCATGCTGCTCTCTCCTTACCTGAATGTGAAGTTTTTCATATTCCGGGACTTTTCGGGAATAAATACAAAAATCCCGTCCACGGAATACGGTTACATATTCCGGGACGGGACACTATACTCTTGTTATGTTCCGCGGTACCACCCGCATTGAGACCTGCCTCCTGCTCCCCTTTGAGCAAAAGCGTCTCCACTCTTTAAGACACGTAACGTGTGCCTGACGGATACCCCTACGGACACGACCTGCTTTTTGCATATCCATGTCTTTCGAAATACCGGCTCCGGAGTGTTCCCTGTGAGCCAGAGTCCAACCTGACGGCGCTCTCAGTCGGTGACGCCCTCTTCCTGTCGAAGTCCTGCTGGCAAGAGTCTCTTTCACTGCCTTTATATGGTTAAGATTCAGAGATGAACCTCTGAAAATTGTCATCATAATAGCACATGTTTTTCCGGTTGACAAGACCCCAATTTTATTTTTTTATGAAATTTTTTCAGCCCATACCTGTTGCCATTTTTCTTTTTCTGCAGAAATTCTCATGCCCAGGAAGCATTTTTCTCCGGTCTTTCGCACAAGATTCCACGTTTCAGACAGATTTTTAAGATCTTTTTTCGAAGTCTCATCACCCTCATGGCTATGGCGCTTTCCCGCAGACAGCTCCGCTTTGCAATCTCCCGATAGGGCAGTTTCTGGACAAAAACCTGCTGCAAAAGTTCCCGTTCTTCGGTACTCAGCAGCCGCAGTGTGCCAGCCACGTTATTCTCAAAATCCAATTGTTCCACTACGATTGTTTCTGCGCTGCAGCTTTCTGTTTTCAGCTTTTTCTCGTAACATTCCACCGTTTCCAAATACTCCCTGTGGCGCTTTTCCCGCCGGATGATATCGATCATCCGGTGTGTCAGGCATGCCATAAAATATGCCTTTGCCTCAGGCTCCGTAAGATGTTCAAACTTTGCCAGGCAATTCTCATCCGCTATCATGCTCACAACGACATCATGAATTACATCTTCCGCATGAAACGCAAGTCCCATTCCATTTATTTTTCTGCTTAATTTCCAGTAATAATACTGCTTGTGCTTCTTATAGAATTCGCCTAGATCCATTGTAAAACAGCCCTTCTTTTTTCTCTGACTCTGTCCATTTTTCTATGCAACTCAATATAGCACGCATTATTTTCCCAAACTACAAAAGTGGCATATTCCGCCATGTTTTTGGCGAAATATGCCACTTGGTTACGAAAAAACAGATTCTGCTTTTCACCGTTTTCCGGTCAGAAAACAACATCTGCGCTCCTTACGCAAGACTCTTCAGCGCCTTCTTAAACTGTCTTCGAAACAGCAGGGCTGTAAAAGTCACGGCAAGAAAATCTGCCACCGGCTCTGCCGTATAAACCGCAAAGGTCCGGTTGCCGGTCAGCACATGCGGCAGAATATAAATGAGCGGAATCAGCAGAATAAATTTCCGGGTCACCGCCACAATGATGGATTCTTTTGCAAAGCCAATCGAAGTAAATGCCATCTGGCAGGCAATCTGAATTCCAAACATAAAGACACAGGCCATATAAATCCGGAGCGCCCTGGAAGTAAATGCCAGGAGTTCTGCATCCGAGGTAAACATGCCCGCAAATGCCTGCGGAACCACCTGTACAAACAGCCAGATCAGCGTGGAATAAATCAGGCTGACCTTCAAAAGAAGCTGAAACGCGCCCTTCACACGGTCTGCGTTCCGCGCGCCGTAATTATAGCTGATGATCGGCTGCGCACCCTGTCCAAGGCCCTGCAGCGGCAGCATGGCAAACTGCATGGCACTGGTTAAGATCGTCATGGCTCCCACCGCAATATCACCGCCGTATTTTAACAGAGATGAGTTAAAGCAAATGGAAATAATACTCTCACTGGACTGCATGACAAAGGTTGCCGCGCCCAGCGCTACACACGGCAGGATAACCGATGGAGTCAGGCCCATATTGCGCAGACGGATTTTCAAACGAGTCTTTTTTCCGGCCAGGAACGCCAGCACCCAGATGGTGGAACAGGCCTGGGAAATAACCGTTGCAAGCGCTGCTCCGCGTACGCCCATATGCATTCCGAAAATGAAAACCGGATCCAGCACAATGTTGCAGACCGCGCCGATCAGCACGGAGAGCATGCCGGTTTTCGCAAATCCCTGGGCCGTGATAAACATGTTCATGCCCAGCGTCAGTTCCACAAAAATGGTTCCCAGCGAGTAAATATTCATGTAGCTGACTGCATATTCAATCGTGTTTTCACTTGCTCCAAATGCCAGAAGGAATTTCCGGTTAAAGCAGAACAATACCGCCGTGAGGATAGCCGAGATCACCACCTGCAGCGTAAAGCAGTTGCCGAGAATCTTCTCTGCCTGATCATAATCCTGCTTTCCCATATGGATGGAAGCCCGCGGCGCTCCGCCGCTTCCCACCAGGGCCGCAAACGCTGAAACGATCATGATCAGCGGCATGCAGACTCCCACGCCAGTCAAAGCCAGGGCTCCGCTCTCTGGAATATGGCCGATGTAAATGCGGTCTACAATGTTATAAAGCATGTTGATAAGCTGCGCGGTGATAGTCGGAATAGCCAGGGAACGTAACAGCTTCCCAATGGGTTCCTTCCCTAAAAAATCTTTTTCGTCATTCATGTGCATTCCTTCTTTCTCTCATTTTTTGTGGACAAGCGTCGGACATTTTCCATGATCCGCTCATGAAAACCGGCAAAGCATTCCATCTCTTTCTCTGAAAATCCATCAAAGATGCCGGCAAGAAACTGCCGCTGGATCGCATCAATGGAATCTGTTACCGGAATGCTTTTTTCACATAACAGGAGATGGATCCGGCGCCGGTCTGAGGCATCCGGCTGTCTTGTCACCAGCCTTTTTTGGACCAGTGACTCCACTGCCTGGGAAACCTGTCCCTTGGACAGCATCCGCAGCTCCGCGATATCTGCCGCTGTATCCACACTGGGATTATTTCTCAGAAAGGTGATGATGGTGGCCTCCATCATGGAAAGCTGGTGTTCCCTGCAGATGCTCTGGATGCACGCCTCATGAGATTTAGTAATAAAACGCATGAGACGCAAAAATTCTGTTGCCTGAAGCATGTGTACCCCTTCCTTCTGTACTTTTCTTTTCCCGTCATTTGTTTTAGCATAAAACTGTTCTTTTTTGAACTATTTATCATTTTCATTATACACATTTTATAAAGATCCGCAAGCTGTACTTTATAAAATTGTATTTTTCCGAAGAATTTTTCCCGTTTTTTTAAAATATACTTGCTTTTCAAAAGTAAATCGTCTATGCTTCTCTTCAAGAAGCAAACTCTGGAGAGTCTCATGTATGGAGCGCCGAAGGTGTACGGCACAGAATGTGCCAATCTCTCAGGCAAAAGGACAGAGCAGTCTGATGCAGCAATGCATCCGTCTTTCCACACTCTTTAGAGGGAGTTTTTCATCTGCGAAGATGCAGCTGGAATACTTCCTTTTTTGTTTACAAAAAACCGGTTTTCTACTGGTTTTCTTCCCCCAGAGCTTCTATATAAACACCCCCACGGGAGAAAGAGTGAGTATTATGTTAAGTAAAGTAAGTGCGTTTCTGAACTGGCTGGATGGTTTTGTATGGGGTGTTCCCCTGATCGTCCTGATTCTCGCAACCGGTATCTTCTTAACCATCCGTCTGCGCGGAATCCAGTTCCACAAGCTGGGCATGGCCTGTAAATACATGTTCCAGAACGAAAATGAAGGCCACGGTGAGGTCAGCAGCTTCGCGGCTCTTTGTACCGCCCTGTCCGCCACCATCGGTACCGGCAATATCGTCGGTGTAGCCACAGCGCTGGTTTCCGGCGGTGCCGGAGCACTGTTCTGGATGTGGATCGCGGCCCTGTTCGGTATGGCCACCAAGTACGCAGAGGGTGTACTGGCCATCAAGTACCGCACCATTGATGAAAATGGCCATGTACTTGGCGGACCGTTCTATTACATCGAAAATGGTATGGGCAAAAACTGGCGCTGGCTGGGCAAGATTTTCGCCTTCTTCGGTGCCGGTGTCGGTCTTCTCGGAATCGGTACTTTCACCCAGGTCAACGGCATCACAGCCGCAGCCGGAAACTTTTTTGACCAGAACCGGGAACATGTGATAAACTTATTTGGAAATGATTACAGCATCGCAGTTGTCGTAACCGGCATCCTCCTGACCATCTGTGTCGCTCTGGTGGTGCTGGGCGGCATTCAGCGTATTGCAAGCGTTTCTTCCGTTATCGTTCCATTTATGGCAGTATTTTACATCATTGCCTGCATCGCGATCCTGGTATTAAACGCTGCCCGCATCCCGGCTGCGTTTGCTGAGATCATCCAGAGCGCCTTTGGCCTGCGTGCTGCTGCCGGCGGTGCCTTCGGTGCCGTGCTCATCGCAATGCAGAAAGGAATTGCCCGAGGTATCTTCTCCAATGAGGCAGGTCTGGGAAGCGCACCGATCGCTGCCGCTGCCGCTCAGACCAACGAGCCGGCACGTCAGGGTCTTGTTACCATGACCGGCACCTTCATCGATACCATCATTGTATGTACCATGACCGGCCTGTGCATCGTTCTGACCGGTTCCCACACCGCAGGTCTGGAAGGTGTCGCCGTTACCACCCGCGCATTCCAGATGGGACTTCCGGTACCGGCACAGTTTTCCGCATTTCTTCTGATGATGTGCCTGATCTTCTTCGCCTTTACCACCATCATCGGATGGAACTACTACGGAGAGCGCTGCCTGGAGTATTTATCAAACGGAAGCCATGGCGCAGTTATGGCATACCGTTTTCTCTACATCCTGGCCATCTTCATCGGACCGTTCATGACCGTAGAAGCCGTCTGGACCATTGCAGATATCTTCAATGCCCTGATGGCACTGCCGAACCTGATCGCACTGCTGGCATTAAGTGGTGTGGTAGTGGCAGAAACCAAAGACTACTGGACGAGAATCCTTGGAGATAAGATCAGCAAATAACAATTTAAGAATAATCACAAAAGGTCCGAAGCAGGCCGGGGTGGTATCCCGCTTCTGCTTTCCTGGCTATTCTACGGTAATAAAAAACACAGCCAGAATGGTACTGGTAAAAAGCTGAAATTCCCGGCTTTTTATCAATACCGTTCTGGCTGATTTTATTTCTCTCTTAGCGGGAGCAATACAGCAGAAGCCG
>ERZ773164.2162-NODE-2162-length-16998-cov-7.609691_pt1 | contig 16998 bp, 19 predicted proteins | sample MGYA00511917_ERZ773164 | MGnify/ENA primary metagenome ERZ773164 (study PRJEB29015, sample SAMEA2737847) | human gut metagenome | biome: human gut; feature: human-associated habitat; material: faeces | place: China | collected 2012 ...
ATCTGCCGGATATATGTTACGCATTGACTGTAATAAGGCAGAGGATGGACTAAAAGCCACTCCCCGCTCACAGTATTCGTTATATGCACTTGCTGCTTTCCAATGGGGCAGTGGAATCAATAATCTGTCTTCCGATTACTTTTTCAATCTCTAAATAGTTCATAGCGATATCTCCTCATATTTACTCAAGAACCAATAACAGTGCCATTTTGAACTGCTTTGTTGCACTTACTGAGTGCTTTCCAAACTTATCAAACTTAAAAGTTTCTCCTGCGTGGATCACCTGCTCCTGTCCCTCATATCCAATCACAGCCTCTCCATCAAGTGCCATCACAAGGGCTTCTCCCGGAGCTGCATGCTCTGAAAGACCTGTTCCTGCATCAAAACTCATAACAACAAATTTCATCTTGTCATTATGCGCCAAATCCATATTTACAATCTTTCCTTCCTGATATGGAAGTAACTCTGCTAACTTAAATACTTCTCCCGCCTTGATTACCTCGTTCATAATAGTCTCCTTTCGAAATTCAATCTCTTTATATATAGAATCTTTTATTGCACTAACTCCAACCGACCGTTGAATAGGTGTTAGAATACTTTCTCCAGGCAAAAAATTGATATCCCTGTGCCATTCTCATGATAGATTTGCTTCGAGATGGTACACCCTGGCACTGTTCTGTTTTCTCTTACAAAATCTATAATTTTTCCAGCTTGTTCTTTCATCGTTACCACCTCTCTTTCTCTTCTTTACATCTATTATTTTATCCATAGGCCTCTTGTTTTTCTGTTGCTGTAGCAACAATATCGATGATATGATAAAATTTCATTTGAAAGGATGGTAATAAGCATATGAAGAAACTAGATGATTATCAGAAGTATCTTCCGATACTATCGAAAGCAAAGCTATTTGAAGGAATTCCTCTTGAACACTATCCGCAAATTTTCAACTTCCTCCAGGCCTCAATTCTCTCTTTTGAAAAAGACGAATTAATTCAACACCTAGGAGAACCTTTGTTATATTCCGGAATTGTGCTTGATGGAACAGTTGAAGGATCATTTATCAATGAAAACTACAGCAAAATCAATATGAATCATTTTGAACGTGGTCGATCATTTGCAGAAGCCCTGGCATGCGTGCAAACACCATACAGTCCAATACAGCTAAAAGCATTGACTAACTGCACCATTATGTTAATTAATCTTAAAGGTATTATAAGCGGTTCTTCCTGTCCATGCTCTTACCAACTGAATTTAACCACTAACATGCTCAAAATACTTGCCTCACAAAATGTTTTTTCAAATCTAAAACTAAGAATTGCAAATCAGAAATCTTTAAGAGATCGAATTCTAATCTATTTGCATAGTTTAGCGCCAGACTCAGAAGGGTATCTCCATGTTCCCTTTACACAGACAGCACTTGCAGAATTCTTAGGTGTAAACCGAAGTGCACTGTCCAGAGAACTTGGTCGTATGCAAGATGAAAATCTTATAGAAGTTAACGATAAAAAAATGAAACTTTTACTATAGAAAAAAGGGGATGCGCCCATCCCCTTTGCCACATACGCTGTATGCGATTTCACAACAATTTTATTCCAATGCCTCTTCCAGCACTGATTTCAGTGTTTCAGCTGATTTGTGTAATGCCTTGATTTCATCTTCAGATAGTGAAATGGGAACCTTTGATATAAATCCTTCTGCACCTACAATACTTGGCATAGACAGAACTACATCCTTGATTCCGTATTCTCCATCCATCATTGTTGAAATTTGAAGTATCGAACGTTCATCTCTGATTATAGCTTCACATATTCTCTTTACCGACATTGCTATTCCATAATAAGTAGCACCCTTCCTTTGAATAATTTCATAGGCGCTGTTTTTTACTTTCTCCGCAATTTCTGACGTAGCTCCTTCATGGTCATGATGCCCTCTCATCTCGCAGAAATCATGGAGTGGAATACCTGACACGTTGGCACTTGACCAAGCGGCAATCTCACTGTCTCCATGTTCTCCAACAATAAACGCATGAACACTTCGACTATCTACTTCCAGATGCTCCCCGAGACGTTCTTTTAGTCTTGCTGTATCCAGAACCGTTCCTGATCCAATCACACGATTCGGTGCATATCCGCTTAACTTTAGGGCTGTGTAAGTAAGAATATCAACCGGATTTGCTACTATAAGAAGAATTCCTTGGAAGTCTCTTTTCACAATTTCAGGAATAATCGACTTAAAAATATTAATATTCTTATGCACAAGATCTAAACGCGTCTCGCCCGGTTTCTGTGCTGCTCCTGCTGTAATAACTACAATCGCTGCATCTGCCAGGTCATCATAATCACCAGCATAAATTTTTATTGGCCGTGTAAATGGAACTCCATGAGATATATCAAAGGCCTCTCCTTCTGCCTTTTTAAAGTTTGCATCAATGAGTACCATCTCTGAAAACAGGCCACTTTGCATCAGTGCAAATGCTGATGCTGATCCAACAAATCCACAGCCAAACCACTGCTACTTTTCTTGGATTCATAACTACTTCATTCTTGCTCATATCCTTGCCCTCCTTATTGTTCAAAATGCTCTTTTGCAAACTGCATATCCTGTACTACTTCAACCGTTCCAAGATAATTGCCTTTCTTATCTCTTACTGCCATATATGTTACAAGGAATGGTTTTCCATTCTTCTCCATCCAAACTGGAACTCTGTCACGCTTATTATTTCTAAAATCATCTAAAATTGCTCGCACCATCGGTTCTATCTTAGGTGGATGGCAAGAAAATACTTCCCTGTCAATCGCCATCTGAGGGCGTTTGAACACCTTTGGTCCTTCGTTGAAGAAGCGATTGATATTATTATCATCCACAAATGTAATCTCGATAGGCAATGTATTGAGAAGTGCTTCCAGCTGTGGAACTGTCATATGACCACCACCTAATATGATTTCTCCATCGCTTAGAGCCGCCTCTGTTCTTGCTTTTTTATCAGCACTATATTTTTCTGCCTCATCCCAGATCATTTCTACTCCAAATACAGGTGCATAGTCCTTAGCATCCTCGTAAATGCCATACCACTCTTCCCTGCTGAAATTCACTGCGCAGATAGGGTATAAAATATTATTTTCTTTATAGATCATCTCATCTGCTCGTTTGAGAACTGTCTGAAGTCGGTTCATCCATTCTTCATCATAATCTGATATTTTATCAAGTGCAGCTAGCTCATCACGAATTTCATCATCCACTGTCCACATCACATCCGAAGGTCCTGAGATCTCATAGCGTACCTTTAATACCGGATAGACAAGATCTCCTTTTTCTGCATAATGAATAGAAATCTGTCGAAGCTCAGATAGCTTCTCTCCTACATCATTCCCAGACTCAATATCTCCTTGAATTTCATGAATCAATGCGGCTATCTTCTCGTTTTCAAGAGCCCATCGATACATCGGATGTCCAACAGTTTCTCTAAGAGTCTTTGCTGCAGCATGCTTCTGATTGTATGCATCCGGCATCAGTTTCTTAGATGTCTCCTCTTTCTTAAGTGACTCTTCTACTGCTTTTTCTGCATTTGCAATCTTTTCTTCCTTTGTTGCACCGTGAAATAAGGCACTGTGAACATCGCACAATTTCTGCACTTCTGTGATTGGTGTGCCTTCCTTAATTAGCTCCTGCTCAGCTTTCATAATTTCAGATGCCTCTACCTCTGAAAAATTCTCTACGAAGTCTTTGCGCACACTCTCTAAGTCTTCGCCTTCTCCAAGTCGCTTTAAATAGCTCTTTATCTTTTCTCTTGTATTTTCCTGAAAAGCCCCATCTTCACTGCTGGTCTCGTCTCCTGCATTATTCTTTCCAAGTGCAAAGATATTTGGCATCTTCCCAATAAGTTCAAACCCATTACTCATAAGTGCCGGCACAACCTTCATCATGGATATGTTTCTCATCTTAGCTCCCTTTGGAATTGTTGTGATGCGTCCCACAGAGTTAAGCATTGCAGGCTTTGTAATCTCTGAAAATCCTAAATCCTTTAAAACATCTACAAGCTCAGGATATTCCTGAACCAATTCAAATACTGGTTTGTTTAAGTCTAATTTCTTTGCCATATAAACATCCACACCTTTCTATCTTTCCTTGTTACAAAATAAAATAACCTAAATTCCCTAAAATAATCTGTTGCTCCAGCAACATTTCTCAATGTCTCTGTTGTGTGTCCAGCACCTCCGACAATAATATTTTTCTTTGCCACTTCGTTCTGAATGGCTTCAGCAAGAATATCACCACCGGCTATAATGCTTCCTCCAAATAAAACCATTACACCAGCCTGATTGATTCCAATTTTTTTCTAATACATTTTGTGTAAATTCTTCTATATCACGCTTGCCACAAAATTCTCCCAAAATATTAATTGCTTTTGCTTTTTACATAACTCACCTCATAAAATTCCGATTGAGATTTCACCTGTTTTAAGAGATTTAATAACTGTTATATTTTATTTCAAAATATATGTTTATGAAAAACACTCTGACTACTAATAAGTTGGAGTGTTTTTATAATTCATATTATATTTATAGATTTACTCTCAGTGCTACACATTCCGGGGGTTGAGGCCGTCCCCAAAGTGCGTTTTGATATCCAAACGCTATGCTTGCCAGATACTTCCGAACACTTTTTAAGGAAACCATACCATCCGTCCAACCATTTTATATTAATTCTCATCCATATTATCTTTCTTCTCCATCAGCTGTTTCAGCTTTTTATTTATTTTGCTTCTATTCTCCTCCTGTAATTTTCCGCAGAATAGATAGCAAAATTTCAGTGCAAACCACCAGATATACAAAGCTTTAAAGCTCTGGAATGCCTGATCATCCAGCATTCCATGTGCCACATTGTTGCGCATGTTAAATCCAAATTTTGAACAGAAAATCGTATTTAAAGCAAATATAAGGTCTTCATCCAGGCTTTCTTTTACTCCTTCCAATTCTAAGACAGCGTGCATTGATTTTATTTCTTCAATCCCTTCTTCATTCATGTTGTAAACAGGTTCTCCACATTCCACTGCCAGATATCTTACTGCATTTTCTATCTGTGGAATCAGGATACTTAGCGCCGTCAAAAAATCTCCTGAAAAGCCAAACATAAGACCCTTGGTATACGATTCTTTTCTCCCCTCCGGAATCGCACAACTTACATCTACAATCTTTTTTACATCACTCTCTTCGATCACAAATCTGGAACGAATATATTCAAACGTATTTCTCACCAGGATCTGTGCAAAATAATCCATCTCCATGGCTGCTGTCCGCTCCATATTATCCTTAAGCGCACCTTCATCGATTGTTCCATCGGGCTTTTTCACAGGCCCGCTTTTAGCAATTAATTTTCCTCCTTTTCCAAGGATTGCCGCTGGAAATATCGTGTTCAGGATCCCAGTCCTATTTAATACTTGATTCTTTACCTTTTCTCTTACCGGAATCGGAAGAAATGAAGCAAAATAACATAATGCCTCTTCTTTATCAAGATCTTCCAGTTGGCGGAACAGTTCTTTTACAATGCCGCTGGCATCCTGTTTATCACTCCATACCATCATCTCCGAAAGGGAAGCTTCTTCTATCTGTGCTATTTCCTGCAACAGTGCCTTTCTTTCTTCTTCCGTACCTTGTATGGTCTTTAACAACTGAATAACCTCTTTCAAATTGTGAATCTTTCTCATTAAATTTCCTTTGGAAGAGGCCCCGGCATATTCAGCCTCCATCCGGACAGCCTGAATCTTACGTCTTCGTATCGCAATCAGTTTAGGTTCAGTAATACACTTTTTCTTCTGCCAGTTATTTTTTCTGCAATAGAGTTCTTCCAACAGATCACAAAACTTACCAATGAGCGGTGCATCACAGCTATTATCATCGTAAGTTTTCAAGATATTTTCCACATAAGGGATCAGATATCCTGTATCCACTTTTTCCTCCATGGCAGTTTTTATCAAATATCCAATTTTTGCGTGGCTGCTGTTATCATACTCTTCTAATACTTTTATCAGCAGATTCTTTCGCACCTCTTCATTGATTTCCTTGCTTCGGATTTTTTTAGAGATAAACAAGATCCGGTTTATAGCCATGATATGATCTGCAAATGCACCGGTGTTCTTCAAGTGTTCGCAATAAGCCGTTTCTGCTATTTTTGCATTTGAAAAATCATTTTCCACAACCCATAAAAAATCCGATATCTTTGCCTTGTTGATCGGTGCGATGGGATAGCTTCGGATTTCCTCCAGCAATGCCTGATACTCTTCTCTATTTATATCTTTCCGATTCCAAATGCTGCGGGCATAGGAAAACGGTACGTCTTTAGGCGTATCAATCCATCGTTCCACAATAATATCCACCAGAAGATTCCTGAATTCCCCATCCATCGTTCCGCAGAAATCTGTCAGTGCTTTCTCTGCCGTTTGAAAATTAGATCCTTTTAAAATCTCTGAGATCCGCTCTGCCATTTTTTCTGCCATACATATTCCTCCAACCTTTTTCTATAGGAAAAGTATAACGTATTTTTCTTTTTCCTGTAAAGCAGAAAGACCTGAAATTCCAGGTCTTTCTGTCATCATTGATTAGAAATTGAAATTGACACTCTATTTTATATCCTTGGAGCCCCTAGAAGCCGCCCATCCAGCCTGAATCCTTTGTATTACGCTGCCATCCCGTGCATCGATCGTAAGGAGTGGAACGCCTGCATCATCCATCGTCACGTCTCCCATGACCAGTCCATCCTCCCCATTTCCGTACTCATACTCTGGCTCTTTGGATGTCCAGGTTCCATAAAAATCCCACACCGGGATCAGGACTGCTTCGGTATCGCTGCCTTCACTGTCTGGCATGCACATATAACCCAGCTGTACCTTTGTTATGGTTATCTCCGCACTCTGTGCATCAATGGACGGATAACGGTAGTGGCTTCCTCCATCGACAGAGATCAGCCGATTCCTGTCTTCTGTCATGACCTGCAAAGTGATCGTTTTTTCAAAGATATCCTTGACCTCATCAAAAGGAAGTAAGAACAGCCTCTCATCGGAAGCATTCGATGCTTCTATGGGATTTCTGTGCAGAAAACTCTGAAGTGTCCCACTGCAAAAGTCCATCGTCAATACTTCATTTTCCCATCCTTCAGACTGTCCTTCATGAAGTGTTCCATCTTCGTTTTCCCATTCAAGAGCCTGCTCATTAACAGGCAAAGAGGTTTCCCTCACATAATTAACCGGAACCCCGTCTATCATCCGTTCAAAAATGAAGTCATCTTTTTCCAGAGTAGTGCTTCCTTCAGTAAGTGCTTTTGAGGAACTTTCAAATATCTCCCAGTCTCCGGAAACAAGGCCTGAAACCTTCTCCTTTGCTTCCTTTTCAGAGATTTGGCCACTTCCTGCCTTTATATAATTTTGAAAGCGTTCTTCTCTTTCTTTTTTCTCACTTGATGCCAGGGTCATGTCCCCACAATCATCAAAGCTAAACTTCGCTATCTGAAATCCAAGTTCCTCCACATCCGATACCTGCTCGCTCTGTACATAAGAATACCGATAGGTCAGTCCATCTACTGTATACGTCCCCGCCTGTTCGTTCTCATTCTTCTCTTCCTGCATGGGCTGTCCCTTTCCGAAGGCGTCTTTTATCTTGTTCCGTTCTTCTTCAGAAATCGCCACTCTTTTTACTTCTTTTAAACAGATTGCATCCACATCCGGTACTTTTACCGGTGCATCTGCTGTCAGAGTGAACTTCATCGGGGTTTCTTTATCCTCCCGATCCGCCGATCTTAGATCCGCCTGGATCGTTGTCTGGTATGTTTCCGGTGCCTCTACCTGTTCTGCAACGGTTTTCTGAACTGTTTCCTTTTTTTCTTCTTTTTTCTGTTCTGTCTGATTCTTTTCTTCCACAACAGCAGACTGGACAACACGGTCACATCCGGATAATGTCAAAAGATTCATACACAGAACGGCTCCCATCAACATTTTTATTTTCTTCATCCTTTTTCCATCCTTTCCTTTCGGTATTAAAAAAGGTACCCTCTTCTTATGAGAAAAAAGTACCATATTGCTTCGCCGATGTATTCATCAAGATGTAAACAAATTGTAAATCAGAAGATGGCTCTTACCGTGGTCCCCTCTCTCTGTCTGCTTTCGATTTTCAAGCATCCGCCATGGATTTCAGCCACCTTCACACAGAGTGCCAGCCCAAGTCCGGATCCGCCTTCTTTTCGGCTTCGTGATTTGTCCACCATATAGAATGCATCTTTGGCCCGTCCCGTCCTCTCCTGCACCTTCTCAATGCGTACCAGAAGTTCCAGCATCTCAAAAGGTTTTACCATATAATCTTCCGCACCCAGCTTTAATCCCTTCACCTTGGAAGCCACATCATCCTTTGCAGTCAGGTAGAGCACCGGAAGCTCCTTCTTTTTAAAATCCTCCATCAGTGCAAACCCGTCTTTTCCCGGCAGCATGATATCCACCACTGCCAGGTCCGCGTCCTCCTGCCATAAGAGCAGCCTCTGAGCTTCTTCCCCATCATACGCTGCCACAGTCTCATACCCTGCTGCCTCCAGGTTCATGCACAGCAATTCTGAAATTGCACGGTCATCTTCTATCACCAAAATTTTATTTTTCATTCCCGATGCCACCTCTAACGCTTTTTCTATAGTATAGCTTTTTCTATAGTATAGCTTTTTTTATATCCCAAGTCTACATTGCATTTGTTCTTGCCTTCTCATCATTTATACGCATCAAGACACGATAATGTGACCAGCTCAATTCAGGACACAGTGTGTCTTAAATTATAAATTCCGAACCCAATGAAAACTCCTATGAATGAACCAATAACGATGTTTAAAAAACAATTCAACTTTCTCAGCATGGCAGTGCACCCCTTTCTAAATTCCAATTTATTTCTTCTCATTGTTTTTGATAGCTTTTAGAATACAAATCCCCATTGCCAAAACAGGAAGCAGCTCCCTAAGAGTCCAAAATCCTTGAGGATCACCAAAATCAATATTTACATCTATAAACAATCCGATAAACCATGATGCTACCATGATTTGAGAAAATGTCCAATAATAAGGGAACAGCATTTTAGATGTGTTCATAAATGAGGGAACTCAAAATATATCGTGTCCACGGTTATGGGTGCATTATAATATGCATAAAACACAGACTTACTAATTCCATTATTTAGAACTTGAAATGTCTGGATTATTCCCTCACATTCATGCAACAACAAATCTAATCTTTCAGACTGAACCATATATTTTTTCATGCTAATATGATAATACACATTAGCATGAAAGTAATCACAAATAACACCCATGAACAAATCTAATTTTAAAAATATCCTTTTGCAAATGCTTGTTTTATTTCTTTCATTATGGAATACTATCGAAAGTAGACATCTTTTTTTGTGCAAAACCACGAACTTGTCCATTTATAAGAAAAAGAATAAATTATTAGGGATATTTTTGATTTCTGCACGTCTAATAGATGTAAAGAAAATGCTGGCTGGCAAAAAAAGAGGTGGTGTTTAAATGACAAAGGAACAACTTGGATCTCTGATCCTAGATTCAGAAAGACAATTATACTCAACTGCAAAAACAATTTTATTTAGTGACTATGACTGTGCAGATGCTATTCAGGAAACAATTGTGAAGGCTTTTTCCAACGTCGGTACATTAAAAAACGATAACTATGCCCGGACCTGGTTAATCCGTATCTTAATCAACGAATGTTACAGTCTTGTGCGTAAATCCAGTAAATTTATCCCATTGGAAAATCTAGCTGACAGACAGGAACCGGAATCAGAAAAAACAAAGAATTACAGTGAATTGTATACAGCCGTAAATTCCTTAAAAGAGGAACTGCGTTTACCCGTTATTCTATACTATATAGAAGATTTCAGTGTAAAAGAAATCGCCCAGATCCTTGAAATATCGGAAGGTGCCGTTCAAAAGAGACTTGCAAGGGCAAGAGGAAAATTAAGGCAGGAATTACAGGAGGTGTCAATATGAGATTAGAAGATATGAAAAACGATATTCCCGAAACACCGGATTTTATCCATAATATGATTCAAAATGAGGTGGCAAAGCAGCTGGCAGATAATAAAGTGTCGAATCTGCGAAGAAGAAAACGATGGACAGCTCCGAAAGTTGCCGCAGTGGCAGCTGCGTGTGCACTGGCAGTTTCCACGGCAGTATATGCAGGAGTAAATCTGTATCACTGGTTTTTGGAAAAACAGGGTTCTTATGGTGTTTCAGTCAAAATTGATGCTGGTGATGCAGCAAAGAAGACCGTGCTTCCAGATGAGGTCCCAGAGGTAGATCTGTCTGCTAAATATGTTCCGGAGGGCATGAGCTGGATTGACGAGTACCATCTCCAATATCCTGAGCATGACCTGACTGGCGGGTTCAGTTTTTCATTTGTCCTGTTGGATAAAAATGATCTGGGACAGGTAGTACAGGATCAGAATGTTATTGATAGTGAAGAGCGTACATTTGGAAAATACCAGGGGATATATCTCAAATATAATAGCATTACCGAAAGCGGGGCTCTTAACCAGAGAATTTATCTTGTCTGCCCGGATTTATATCGTGTGCTTATGATCCACATCGGAGATGATGTGCCAAAGGATGAAGCCATAAAAGTTGCAGAGAATCTGGTGATTGAGGGAAACACGACTATGGTAAAGACCGCCGGATTGCCTACATGGAGCGGAGAGATGATATCTGAAAAGACAGAAGCTGATAATGATGAAATAAGTACTTCTGTAAATGAGAAAAAACTGCCCATTTACCAAATTGGTGACACCTTTGATCTGGATGTGATTGGTGAAAACACAAATGGTGAATATCTGGAAAAAACGATTTCTGCAAAGGTAGATTCTGTTCAAATTTCTGATGATCTTCAGCTTCTCGATCCGGACAAAATACCACAAGAATGGGCGGAAGCCATTGATGCTGATGGAAAGCTATCTACAAACACATTGAATTATGTGAAATCTGGCGACGGAATCGATTCCCTGGATGAAATTGTAAAGTCAGAGGAAGTGAATCAGAAACTGGTCTATGTTACAGTTACCTATACCAATCATTCAAATGAGGAAATCGACCATATGCTTTATCTTGGTGCTTTACTGACCCTGACTAAGGAAAATGGAAAAGTACAGCTTTACATTCCAACAGAACAGGCCGGCGATGGCTATGACTACATTAGCTGGGCCGGCGTGGCAAAGACAGGAGGAATGGTATATTATAGCGTCTCTGAAAATTATGGCAACGGTGGAAACTACATTTCCTCTATAAAACCAGGCGAAAGTGTGCAGCTGAACATGGCCTGGATCGTAAATGAAAGCGACCTTAAAAATCTGTATCTGAATGTGACTGGGGACGGAGCTTCGTATGAGTTCTCTGAATATATACTGAAAAAGGGACTGGTAGATATTCGCCAATAATGTGTCATCGTTTATAATCCCATTTTTTATATGTCATATATGAAAAAAGCGTTTTTCGATTCCTTTTGGTTTCGAAAAACGCTTTCTTTTATTCTGTATAGATGTTCCCATTCTCATCCGTCCAGGTGCCGTCACCATTGTCTGTGTATCCGACCCCATCTGCGTCACAATAATAATAATCTCCGTTTGTTGTTTCTATTACATTAACAGTACCGTTACTGCCCTGAAGTTCATGCTGTTCCAGTTGGTTTCCGAAATGATAACCTTCGTCATTCCAGGTACGATATGAATTTCCATTGGCATCTGCCCAGTTTCCATCTCCCTGATAACTGTATCGGTTCCCATAATCATCAGAATAGGTCCCATCTCCATTATCGTAAAGAACTCTGGATTCTTCATCTCCTCCACCCGGTGCTACAATTGATGCTACACCGGAAGTAGTAGTGAATCCACTGGTATATGGTACGCCTGCTGGCAGATTTTCATAAGATGAAACAGACCCGTTGTTGTCAGAGGTAATTCCATCATCGGTCGTTTCACTTACCTGTCCGCTGTTTTCCATGGCAGGTTCATCATTTGTTTCCGCATCCGCTTTTTCCTCTTCGTCTACAGAATCCTCTGTATCTGTATTCTCTGTCACTCCTCCTTCGTCCTGTGTTTCAGCAGCTTTCTGCATAGTTACCATTTCAGAAAACGGTGCATAATCCGGTACATTATTTTTCTCTGGATCTGCATTTTTTTCAATACCAGACTTCTCCGTCTCTACTGAAACTGTATCTGTCCCGGCAGAGACATTAAATACCAGATTACCGCCTGCAAGCAGCAGCGTCACAAGAATTCCCGGAAGAATTCCTTTGCGGAGTTTCCGAATGTTCACCATATACAGAATCCGATCTTTAAACACCATTTCGCTGTCATTAAGACTTGCTGTCACATATGGAATCTGATTTTCCATGGCCACTGTCCTGAGAAGCAGCTGTCGATATAATTTATGTTCCTTTTTATTAACTCTGCGAACAACTGCTGTATCACACAGATTCTCAATATCCTTATCCGCTTCTTTCAGCATGATAAGAAGAAAGGGATTGAACCAGTATATCGATGCACAGATTCGAAGGAGCATCTTATACCAGAGATCCCGATGGCAATAATGTGTAAGTTCATGGTAAAAGATAAGTTTTCTTTCTTCTGCTGAATACCCGGTTGCTGGTAGATACAATTTTGTATGTAAAAGTCCTGCAAGAAGCGGTGTGGTAAGACCTGCGTTTTGCCTGAGTTCCGGTATTCTGCGTACGTGCTTCTTTTGACACGCTGCACGGTACATCTGAATACTCACCGTATCACTTACCTGCAGACTCATCCGTTCCAGATTCCTTATAGAAAAATAATATGCCAGCAATTCTCCTGTCAGTTTAAGTACCGCTACGCTCGGCCAGACAGCAGCAAAAATCAAAGCCACAATTCCCAGCCATTTATCTGATTCGTACCTGACAGTTCTCTTTTGTTCCGGGATTTCTGTCAGATTTTTCATGTCTTTGCTCGCAGATGATACGTTTTCTGTTATCTTCTGACTTTCCTCTGGTCTGACTGCGTAATCCGTTATCTTCGGGTTTTGCGTATTCTGTTGACTGCTTCTAAGTACTTTGAAATCCACCAGTGCCAGATTCGCCGGAAGGCGCACCGGAACACAAAGGCTTATCGTAATCAACAGCCAGATAAGGTACTTCCATCTCGCTGATACACGTCCTTTAAACAGAGTCGCAAGCACTTTTACCAGTAAAATTACTACTGCTGCAATAATGTTCAGTTTCAGAATGTGCAGAATGAAAACCTCCATAATTCGCTATTCCTCCCTGTCCTCCAGGTTCTTAAGAAATTCACTGAGATCCTGGACTTCTTCTGAGCTGATCTTCTTTCCATGATAAAGTGAAGTTACAAACTTTTTTAGTGAATTCCCATAAAGTTTCTCAAGAACACTCTGGCTTTCATGTGCCTGATAATCTGACTGCGAAACCAGGGGTGTATACAGATTCATTTTTCCCTGTTTCGTCACTTCCACGAAATTTTTGTTCTCCAATCTGGTCAGCAATGACAAAATTGTTGTTGATGCAAGATTTTTCTTCATATTGATCACTTTCTCAATCTCCGGTCTGGTCATCGGCGGAGTATTATTCCAAAGAACGAGCATAATATCCAGCTCTGATTCCGGAAGTCTCTGGTAAGTTTTTTTCACTTTTTCACACCTCCTGTTACATATTTTCTACAAATGTAGGAATAATTCTATTTTACCACGGTTCACGGAAATGGCAAGGGCTTTTGCACAATTTGCAAATGCCCTTGCCATTCCTGCAGCTACTGACCACTATCAGTCTATTTCTGTATAACTGTTGCCATTTTCATCACTCCATGTCCCGTCTCCGTTGTCCGTAAATCCTGTACCATTTTCGTCCTGGAAATAATAATCACCATTTGTAGTTTCCGTAACCGTCACAGTATTACCGTTTGCATCCTGAAGATCATGCTGCTCCAATGTATGTCCCAGATGATGAGTGTCATCATTCAGAGCTGAGTAGGTATTTCCATTTTCGTCGGTATAAGTTTCATCCCCATTATCGGTATAGTTCATTCCATCATCTCCACGATATTCACAAGAATAATCTTTGTGAAGAATGTAATTAATCTCAATGGTATTTCCATCACTGTCAACTAATGTCATTGGTGAAGTAGTAAGGATATCGGAATCATCATTGCTGTCCGAGGATTTTGTAGAAGCATTTTCTTCTGTATCGGAGGAATCTGAATCTCCTCCTGACTTCTGACTGGCAGTATCTGTAGTTGCCTTATCAGAATCATCAGAAGAATCATCTGTCTGGTTTTCGTTCTCCTGTCTGGTAAGTGAAGGATTTCCAGGATAAGAAATATATTCTACAAATTTTCTGACGTCACTGATGTCATCTGCATCTTTTGCATATCCCACTGCCATATACAGGCTGTTTCCCTCTGAATAAATTGTCTGATAGCAGGCATCGTATGTGTCATTGCATTTGGCAATCCCTGTTTTGACATCCTCCAGTGAGTATTTATAGATATTTACATAATCATTTCCGTTCGTATAGCTTGCATAGGTACCTTCCGTATCTGCTTTTTCCCATTCAGATCCAGCCGGCGGCTGTGTATAGAAATCGTTATTTCCTGCTGCCATAACCGTTGCAGCTGAAAAAATCCCAAGTGTTGCTACCGTCATAAGTGTCATAAATTTTGTCTTCATCGTGGATTCTCCTAGAATTTTATTTTCTACATCTGTAGAAGTTAATTGTATTCTACAACTGTAGAATACAATTGTCAATTCCTTTTTTATATTTTTTTATCATCTCAGTTTAATTTCTATTTTTCCTTCCACTGGGCTATATAAATCCAGAGGATCTTCATCACTTTCATAAACACGTCCTTCGCCTTCTCCAAATGATTTTCGGCATACTGGACATGATAGCCAGAACTAACATTTTTTTATTTTTCTGCAATCGTATTTCCATCAAAAGTTCCGTTTTACAACATTCCTGCAGTAAAAAGAGGCCTTCCCGGATAGACCATTATTGTTCCTGTCCATCCAGAAAGACCTGAAAATTAAAATGTTATATTTCTTAGAAATTTTCCATTAAATTTCTGCAAGCATTTAAATAAAATCATGGGTTTCGTTTTTCGCAAACTTCCCATCTAGGAAAGCAAAAGTTTTGTCTTTCATCCATGTTCCCATAAATGCTCCAAAAAGCAGGATAAAAAGAGACAGGATACCATATCTCTGGATCCTGTCTTTAAAAAAATCCGGTATATTCTGATAATGTGTTCCAAAATCTTCCAAGCATCTATACAGCCTGTGCCAATACGGATGTTCCGTTTGCTTCAAGGCAGTCCTCCCTTCTTATGTTGTCAATCACAAGCTGTTTCTTATAGTAAAGCTGCGCTACACGGCTTATAAATTCCCGTTGTATCTGTTTCTGGAGGGAATCTGCTAAATGGGGTTCCCTGCTTTTTGCCTCTTCTTTTAAACATTTCAGGTGACAGGAAACATCCCCTTCTCTTTGAAGATAGGAAAGTAGCTGGTATTCCTCTTCTGTAAGCAGCGGCTTTTTAAAAGCCCTCAGTGAAAACTTCAGTCCTTTTCCCATGGAAAGGGCTTCCATAAAATGCTTCATGCGTTCTGTCCGTGAAAAGGCCATGGGAGCCATGACTGACCGGCTGATAATGCTGTATACAGCTTCCTCTCTGGTACATCCTTCTGTCAGCACAACCAGGCCCCGCTTTACCAGACGGTTCAGGCAAAACTGAAAATCCTCTTTGTCCGCCCATTCCTGTGCCTGTTTTTCTCCAAGGCTAAATACAAGAAGACGATGCATCTGGGAGTGGACCTTATCCTCTTCACAGAAAGACCAGGTGAGCGCAGCCCACAAAATAGTTTCCATTTCTGTAAGTACTTTTTCTTCCCCATCTACCCAGACACAAAACCTTCCATCTGCATCATCTTTTTTCATTCCGATTGCTGTATACCATCTCATGACATTTTTCCTCCTAGCCATTTAAGCTCTTTTTATCTCTGCTTCTGATCTGTTTTCTTTCATAACTTGTTATCCATACATCATCATTTCCAGGAGTTTTGGAAGTACATACCCCAAAAGCATGCCTGCTGCCGTACAGATTCCGATATTCGGCCGCCGCAGTTTCCATACTTCCTGTGTTTTGGTCCCGATAATCCTTGTTCTTCCCGGTACGATCCACCTGAGTTTCCGATAAAACTCCATGAATCCCTGATTGTCAAAGCCAAAGGATCGTACACAGAAAACATCCCGTTCCTGTTCTTCTTCATCCAAAAGGAAAAAGCTTTTCTGTTCTTTCCCTTCTTTTCGGATCACGATATAAAATTCCGGAATTCCCCGTCTGGTTCCTTCTACGATCTTATCCATCTCATCGTAAAAGATCCTGCAGGACTCATATTTTCCGTTCTTTTCCGGCTGGCAGACTGCCAGGCTGTCCTCTTCAAGTGCCATATAACAGTTTTCTGCCTCCATGATCCTCCGGCTGATTTTTATGGCCTGACGAAGAAGCAGGATTATCGCAAGCACCAGTGCAGTACACAAATATACAAGATCCCAGCATCTTTTCTGGTATATGAAAAAGTATGCGCTGATTCCCTCTGCCACACTGCATATTGCTGTCATAATAAAATACTGTTCTTTAAGGTCCATCAGATGATATACATCATCTTCTGTCGCCTGTAGTCTCAAGGGCATCCATCCTTTCCGTCATGCCACGCTTATTTTATCCGGGGATTTCTTTTTTTCCTCTCGGCTTTTTATATAGTCTGTACATTCCCGGATGGTCTGTTCACACAGGTAATAAGAAAATTTCCCGATATGTGTGTCCTTTTCCCGGAGATTCAAACGGTTCTGAAGCCAGATATATGTGCTGTGTTTGGTCATATAACCATTTTTCCAGATTGCATCCAAAGCTCTGTGTGCTTCGATCCGCTTATTACGCA
>ERZ773164.2186-NODE-2186-length-16880-cov-31.892481_pt1 | contig 16880 bp, 10 predicted proteins | sample MGYA00511917_ERZ773164 | MGnify/ENA primary metagenome ERZ773164 (study PRJEB29015, sample SAMEA2737847) | human gut metagenome | biome: human gut; feature: human-associated habitat; material: faeces | place: China | collected 2012 ...
TCAGAAACACTTCCTGCTGTCGCGATATTTTCACCCCAACAACTACAAATTTCACTCCATAAATTTCATCGGATCTACCGGCTCTCCATCTTTCATTACCTTAAAATAGAGATTCGGTCCTTCCACGCTATAGTATTTTGTAGGTTCATTCAACAGACCGATCGGCTCACCTGTTGCAACAGTATCTCCTTCTGATACGGACAGGTCTTTTAACTGGCCGTAAACAGCCGCATATCCATTTCCCATATCCAATGTAACGGTTGTTCCCGTCTGTGCTGTCTCTTCAATACTGCTCACTGTTCCTGTCGCTGATGCCTTGATGCTTTCCCCGACTTCACCACCGATGATCATTGCCGGATTGTACTTATACTCTTCTAAAGTAGGAAAATAAACGGTCTGATCCATACTGTACCCGATCAGCGTTGCCCCGCTTGCCGGCCACTCCAGTATGCTTGCTTCCGTAAACCATGCACCGGAACTTCCCTGTGCCGCAGTCTCATCCGTCTCCTGACCCTGCTGCTGTCCATTTTCTGCCTCTGTTCCGTCTGTGGAGGATGCTCCTTCTTGTTCCTGACGATCCGCATGATCTGTCTGTGACGGTGTTGCATCTTCCTCTCCCTCCATTGGAAGTACATCTTTTGAATTTGCCGCTGCATCATTTTCTTTTGTCAGTTTTTCTGTCTCCTGCTGAACCTTTGCAATCTGCTCATTCATATTCTTTTTGTAATTTCTGAATGTAACTGTCCCCACCATTGCAATGACTGCCACGAAGCAAAGTACGATTCCAACAGAAGCTCCTTTTCCCTTTAAAAAGGAAAACTTCTCTTTCTTATTCATTCATCATCACCTCTGACTATAGCATTGCCAGAATATGTGACTTCTATTCGGAAAGAATTCTATTTTAATTCCCTGTCGCTTCTTTTTCGTCAAATTCTTTATTTAATGTTGTTCCTTCAAAAAAGAACTGCAGGATTTCTTCATAATTTTTCTTTTCCTTTGCCATTTCATTTGCTGTCCACTGACTCATTCCCAGTCCATGTCCTTTTCCGATGGTCGTGATCTTCAAACCTTTTATACTCTCGTAAAATGAAAATGCACTGGAAGACAGGGACAATGCATCCCGAAACTGATCCCCGGTACAGACTGTATCTCCCATCCTCATCTGTCGCACATAACCGGAAGAATCCATTTCCAGTATTTCAAAGTCAGCAAAGTTATAGCCTTTTTCTGCACTCTCCGAATTTTCTTCTGCCACCAGAAAATCTCTGCATAACTGTTGTATTTCCTGATAGTCAAAAACTGTTACCTGAATTTCATCCTCAGCCGCTTTGTCCAACGGGCATTCTCTCTTACAGATATAAGGATAATCTTCTGTTCCAAGAACTTCTGATGCGTTCCGTGTCTCACCGTTACTGGACTGATGATATGGTGTCCATGCACAAGCCTCATTATACCAGACCACTGTTCCTTCTGTATCTTCCACTGCTTTGGTATATTTTTTCAAATATGTATCAAAATTGGCCGCTCCCCATTTCCGTTTCATTTCTGCATGAGTCAGATATTTCTCTGTTGCCGTCTTCTCCTCGTTTTCTGCCAGTTCTCTGCACAGGCTTGTACGCAGCACCACGGCCTGTGCTTTCAACGCTTCCAATTCGTAAGACTCCGGCATTTCATATGCAAGAACCCCGATCAGATACTCTTCCCAGTCCAGATCAAGATCCAGTTCCGTTCCATCTGGGTCTGTTCTTGCAACTTTTATTGTAAAATGACCGCTCCCATTTTGTAGATTCACATCTTTTCCATTTACAAAAATAGAGACAACATATGGAAGAAATATGAGGATGATCAGAAATGCAGCTATATTTTTTATTTTCTTTTTTGCTGAATAAAAGCTCATAAAGACAGCCCTCCATACTTTATTATATGAAGGGCTGTCTTATTTTAGAACCTGTATTAAATTTTATCTTTACGCTTTATTTTTCTGCACTATTTTCTGTCGGTTCTGCTTCTGTACTCTGTGCATCTTTTGCCAGGTTTTCTGTTCCCTGAACCTGCATCGGATTCACATACGGATTCTGTGCCGATGACTCTGTCGGAGTTACCGGAACCTGCTGTACCGGTGCTTCTGCTGGCATCGGAGATACAGATTCTGCCGGAGTTTCTGATGCTGCCGGTGATACAGGCATCGTCGGAGGAATCGGATTACCACCGAAATTTGGTGCCTGCGGTGGAAGATTTGGCTCCATTCCCGGGTTATACGGCTTCTTGCTCATAATAAATAAGCAGATTGCTTCGTACATTGGAATAAATATACCAAGAACACTATGGATAATCGCCATATTATGGGATGTCAGTCTATGGTAAATATGAAAGTTCACCAGTACATCCAGCACCGCTTCAATCGCCTGAAGTGCTACTACTGCAATAATCAGCAGGAAAACTATCACCCAGATCAGTGTCAGACTTCCTACACCCATTCCGGTGGAATAGCTCAATGCAGTTCCAATTCCTGCCACAACAATGAAAAGGAAATAAAGTCCTGCGATTACAGCCGTTCCGATCAACGGAATAAGGACTTTCCAAAGTCCCGGACTCTGAAGTCTTCTTTTCTTTAAAGGCATACTGCCTGCAAGATCTCCCTGAAGATAAGATCTCGCAAACGGTACCCATGCCATCCACGGATTTGCATTTCCTGTTCTCTGTGCCAGACGGTAAAGTGCAATGGATTTAAATACATATTTCACAATACCAATCATCACGGCTGCCACGATCACCAACAGATAAACGGTCATGATCACTGAAAATATATTTGATCCACTGCTGCTCATTGTCGGACCATCCGGAACTCCGTATGAAAAATCAAAATCATTTCCATATTCCATCTGTCATTCCTCCTGTCTTAATCAAAAAGATCCTGTCCTGAAGGTACTTCTACTTTTTCAAGATGCCAAATATCCCGTACATACTCTTCAATCGTTCTGTCTGATGTAAATTTACCACTGCATGCAGTGTTGAGCATTGCCATCTTAGACCATTTCTGCTGATCTCTGTAAGCTTCCTCAACTCTCTTCTGTGCATCTGCATAAGAACGGAAATCTTTCAGAATGAAGTAAGTGTCTGCTCTGTCTGTACACTGTGTATTTAACAGTGAGTTGTACAGATTGATATACATATTGTGGTCACCATTGGAGTAAGTTCCATCCATAAGCTGGTCTACTACACGCTTGATCTCCCAGTCATTAAAGTAAATGTCAACCGGATTGTATCCACCATTGTTCTCATAGTTGATAACTTCCTGTGAGCTTAATCCGAAGATAAATGCATTCTCCTCGCCAACTTCCTGAACGATCTCTACATTCGCTCCATCCATTGTTCCAAGTGTCGGTGCACCATTAAGCATAAATTTCATATTACCTGTTCCTGAAGCTTCTTTAGAAGCTGTAGAAATCTGCTCGCTGACATCTGCTGCCGCAAAAAGAATCTCTGCATTGGATACTCTGTAATCTTCAATAAATACCACTTTCAGCTTACCATTGATACTTCTGTCGTTATTTACAACATCTGCTACGGAGTTGATCAATTTGATCGTCTCTTTTGCACGAAGATAACCTGCTGCTGCCTTAGCTCCGAAAATAAATGTTCTCGGATAGAAGGACATCTCAGGATGCTCTTTGATCTGATTATACAGATACATGATGTGCAGTACATTCAGAAGCTGACGCTTGTACTCATGCAGACGTTTTACCTGAATATCAAAGATAGAACGCGGATCTACATCAATTCCATTATGCTCCTTGATATACTTTGCAAGGCGAACTTTATTCTGGTATTTGATCTCCATGAACTCACGTCTTGCCTCTTCATCCTCAACCAGTGGTTTCAGCTTGGAGATCTGAGAGAGATCTGTAATCCAGCCATCACCGATCTTACTGGTGATCCAGTCTGCAAGCAGCGGATTTCCATGAGCCAGGAAACGTCTCTGCGTGATACCATTCGTCTTATTGTTGAACTTCTCCGGCATCATCTGATAGAAATCTTTCAGTTCCTGCTTCTCAAGGATCTCCGTATGAAGCTTTGCAACACCATTAACAGAGAAGCCTGCTATGATCGCCATATTTGCCATACGAACCTGTCCATCCATAAGGATTGCCATTTTCCGTACTTTCTCTTCATTTCCCGGATACATCTCACGAACCTGGATCACGAAGCGGCGGTCAATCTCCTGTACGATCTGATAAATACGCGGAAGCAGTTTTGAAAACAGGTCGATCGGCCATTTTTCAAGTGCTTCTGCCATAATCGTATGGTTTGTATAAGCACAGGTCTTGCTTGTTACTTCCCATGCCTCATCCCAGCTAAGTCCCTCTGCATCAATCAGAAGACGCATCAGCTCCGGTACAGCAACCGTCGGGTGCGTATCGTTCATCTGAATGACAACTTTTTCATACAGCTTTCTGATGTCTCCATGCTTCTTTTTATATTTTGCGATCAGTGCCTGAAGACTTGCAGAAATGAAGAAGTACTGCTGCTTCAGACGAAGCTCTTTTCCTGAATAATGATTATCATTCGGGTAAAGAACATCTACGATCAGTTTTGCAAGGTTCTCCTGCTCTACTGCCTTATGATAATTTCCTCTGTCGAACTCATCCAGTTTGAAATCCGTGATCGGCTTTGCATCCCATACACGCAGTGTATTTACTACGTGGTTGCCATATCCAACAACCGGCATATCATACGGAACTGCCATAACAGACTCATAATTTTCCTGAATAAATTTATCTTTTCCTGTAACAGGATCTTTCTCGAAACGGATATTTCCTCCGAAACGTACTTCCTTTGCATACTCTTCACGACGGATCTCGAACGGATTTCCTTCTTTCAGCCAGTTATCCGGTACTTCTACCTGATATCCATTTTCAATTTTCTGCTTGAACATACCGTAACGGTAACGGATTCCACAGCCGTATGCCGGATAATTCAATGTCGCAAGAGAATCCAGGAAACATGCTGCAAGACGACCGAGTCCTCCATTTCCGAGAGCCGCATCCGGCTCTTCATCTTCGATCACGTTGAGGTCAATATTCATCTCTTCCAACGCTTCTTTTACCTCTTTATATGCTGTCATATTGATGAGGTTGTTACCTAATGCACGTCCCATCAGGAACTCCATGGACATATAGTAAACAGTCTTTGCATCTGTCTCATCGTAACGCTTCTGCGTCTCGATCCAGTCATCAATAATAACATCCTTAACTGCATAAGAAACCGCCTGAAATAACTGCTGAGGTGTAGCCTCATCAATCGTCTTTCTGTAAAGCGTCTTTACATTTTCTTTCACTGCTGTCTTAAATGCAGCCTTCTCAAATCTTTTACTGAACATCCTTTTATTCTCCTTTTTTCTCGACACCCATCGTAACTGCTTCACCGTTGATCTTCCACTCTTTTACATGGCCTGCAGGCTCTGCCTTTACAACTTCTGTGGCAAGTACTTCTCCACCGATCAGGGTGCTGTTCTTTTCAAAAACAGCTTCTGCTTTTTCACTGCCTTCGTACGTAACACGGATCTTGTCCATCACCTCGAAATCAGCTTCTTTTCTCATCGTCTGGATCTTGCTGATGATCTCTCTTACAAATCCTTCTTCCAGAAGTTCCGGTGTAAGATTCGTATCCAGTACAACTGTGATTCCATTATCATTGACAGATTCATATCCTTCAATCTGAGCTGTATCAATCAGAAGGTCTTCTTTGAAAAGTTCGATCTCCTGACCATTTACATCCAGTTTGAGTACGCCAGTAGTATTCAGCTCATCCATTGCTGCATTTCCATCGATGTCATTGAGTGCTGCTTTGATACCACCTAACATTTTACCATACTTTGGTCCAACTGTCTTCAACTGTGGTTTAAAACTATAAGAAGTAAAGTCTCTTACATCATCTGTAAATTTAATATTCTTAACATTCAGCTCGTCTGCTACGATTTCCTGATAAAATTCAGAAAGCTCAAAGTCTGCTTTTACAAACATCTGACCGATCGGCTGACGGTTCTTGATATTGGATGCGTTACGGCATGCACGTCCCATTACTACAAGGTCAAGTACGTGTTCCATATTATTCTCAAGCTCTTTGTCAATCTGCTCTTCATGAACTTCCGGAAAACTACACAGGTGGATACTCTCCGGAGCATCCTTGTCAATGCTGCGAACCAGGTTCTGATAGATCTGCTCTGTCATGAACGGAATCATCGGAGCTGCTGCCTTTGATACCGTAACAAGGGCTGTATACAGAGTCATGTAAGCATTGATCTTATCCTGCTCCATTCCCTTTGCCCAGAAACGCTCGCGGCTTCTTCTTACATACCAGTTACTTAAATCATCTACGAAATCCTGAAGCACACGTGCTGCCTCCGGGATTCTGTAATTACCAAGGTTGTTGTCCACATCTTTTACCATGGTATTCATCTTGGAAAGAATCCATTTATCCATAACCGGAAGTTTATCATATTCCAGTGTATACTTTGTAGCATCAAAATTGTCGATATTTGCATACAGTACAAAGAATGCATAAGTATTCCACAGAGTTCCCATGAACTTACGCTGTCCTTCCTGTACTGCTTTTCCGTGGAAACGGTTCGGCAGCCACGGTGCACTGTTGATGTAGAAGTACCAGCGGATCGCATCTGCTCCGTATTTCTCCAGTGCATCAAACGGATCAACCGCATTTCCTTTGGACTTACTCATCTTCTGTCCATTCTCATCCTGTACGTGTCCAAGCACGATAACGTTCTTATACGGTGCTTTATTGAACAGCAGCGTTGAGATGGCAAGCAGGGAGTAGAACCATCCTCTTGTCTGGTCAACAGCCTCGGAAATAAAGTCTGCCGGGAACTGCTTCTCGAACAGCTCCTGATTTTCAAACGGATAATGGTGCTGTGCAAACGGCATAGATCCACTGTCAAACCAGCAGTCGATAACTTCCGGCACTCTGTGCATTTCTTTACCACAATCCGGGCAGTTGATTGTTACTGCGTCAATGTATGGGCGGTGCAGCTCAATATCATCCGGGCAGTTATCGGACATAGATTTCAGTTCTTCAATACTTCCGACAGAATGCATACATCCACACTCACACTGCCAGATATTCAGCGGAGTTCCCCAGTAACGGTTACGACTGATTCCCCAGTCCTGAACGTTCTCAATCCAGTCACCGAAACGTCCCTTACCGATACTCTCCGGAATCCAGTTAATTGTATTATTATTTGCAATCAGGTCATCACGAACTGCTGTCATCTTGATGAACCAGGACTCACGTGCATAATAAATCAGCGGAGTATCACATCTCCAGCAGTGAGGATAGCTATGCTCAAACTTCGGTGCATCGTAGAGAAGTCCCCTTGCATCCAGATCTTTTAATACTTCCGGGTCTGCTTTCTTTACGAACAGTCCTGCAAACGGTGTAGACTCTGCCATGTTACCCTTTTCATCTACAAGCTGTACAAATGGAAGATCATACTTTCTTCCTACGTTGGCATCGTCTTCACCAAATGCCGGTGCGATATGAACAACTCCGGTACCATCTGTCAGAGTTACATACTCATCACATACAACGTAAAATGCTTTCTTACGCTGCTTTGCAGCCTCATCTGCCGCACACTGGTACAGTGGCTCGTATTCTTTGCCCTCCAGTTCTGTTCCCTTATACGTTGCAAGTACTTCGTAAGCGTCTTTTCCTTCTTCTGCAAGTCTTCCAAGAACGGTATCAAGCAATGCACATGCCATATAATAAACTCTTCCGTCTGCTGCCTTTACCTTTGCATAATCCTCTTTTGGATTTACGCAGAGTGCAAGGTTGGATGGAAGTGTCCATGGTGTTGTTGTCCATGCAAGAATATACGCATCCTCATCTTTGACTTTAAAGCGGACGATTGCAGAACGCTCCTTGACATCCTTATATCCCTGTGCAACTTCCTGTGCAGAAAGAGGTGTTCCACAACGAGGGCAGTAAGGAACAATCTTGAATCCTTTGTAAAGGAGTCCTTTATCCCAAATTTTCTTCAAAGCCCACCACTCAGACTCGATGAAATTGTTGTCATACGTTACATATGGATGCTCCATATCAGCCCAGAATCCAACTGTGCCGGAGAAGTCTTCCCACATTCCTTTGTATTTCCATACACTTTCTTTACATTTCTTGATGAATGGTTCAAGACCGTATTTCTCGATCTGATCCTTTCCGTCCAGTCCGAGCATCTTCTCAACTTCCAGCTCTACCGGAAGACCATGCGTATCCCATCCTGCCTTTCTCGGAACCATATAACCTTTCATTGTGCGGTATCTCGGAATCATATCCTTGATAACACGGGTCAGAACGTGTCCGATATGCGGCTTGCCATTGGCTGTCGGAGGTCCGTCATAGAAAATATAATCCGGGCATCCTTCTTTTTCATCCATACTCTTCTGGAAGATATTTTCGTCATCCCAGAATTTTTCAACTTCTTTTTCACGCTCAACAAAATTCATGTCTGTTGAAACTTTCTTATACATAGCTTTGATCCTTTCTTAAAATATATTTTGGAAAAGGAATCTTCTAAAATAAAGAAAGACCTCCGTCCGTAATAGGACGAAGGTCTGAAATTCCTTTCGTTGTACCACCTGTTACAGCATACTTGGATCTTCCCGATCCGCATATGGTATTCTTTAACGCAGAACTCACGTCAACCCTTACTCCTCGAAATCTGTCTCACCGGAATCACCGGTATGCCTGTTAAATGCTTCCGTTTCAGGGGTTGCTGCTCTGGAGTGATCTTCAGAAATCTCTTACTGATACCGGGCTTACACCTTCCCCGGCTCGCTGGGATGTTCAGATAAATCCTACTCTCTCCGTCATCGCTTTAACCTGTAGTCTTCCATACAGAATTATTATAAAGAGATTCTGCCTGCTAGTCAAGGTTTTTTCTTTTTCTGCGATGTCTTTTCCGCCTGTGCCGTCTGCTTTTTGCCTGCTTATATTTTATCCATGCAACCGCTCCCGTCACAAGTACCAAAACCACTGCGACCACAGCGATAAGCACCACCGGCCTGCTCTCTTTCTCCTTCCTGTCTGTCGTTGTGCCAGTCTTTTCTGTTCCTTTTGTTATTGTCGGTTTCTCTACCAGCTTTTTATTATCCAGCGTTACATCCGCCTTTCCCATGATCTGTCCCTCATAGGTATATGTAACCGTTCCCTCATTAACAGAACCGTCCTTACTTTTAACTTCCGCTTTCAGATCTGAAAATTTCACATCTGACGGAAGCACTACATAAACATTTTCCTCATCCTTATATTCTTTCACTCCGTCTGCTTTTTCCTGATCTTTCAACATTATCTTTGAGAAATTATTAAACCCATAATCAAATATCTCCCGGGTATCTTTATACGCATCTGATCCAAAATCATACAGCACCACTGCAACCAGCTGCATCTCTCCATTGTCTGCCATCGTCACCAGGGTCGTTCTCGCCTGATCTGTATAACCGGTCTTTCCACCTTTGCAATACTCATAATAATTTGCATTCTGAGGCCAGAGCATCTTATGCTTCTGATTGACAGTTCTAACCTCGTTCACCAGATTGGTTGCCGGAATCTGATGCGTGAGCGTCTGAGAGATCGTACGAAATGCTTCCTTCTGATATACTGCCGCCCCAATCAGTGCCATATCGTAAGCTGTCGTATAATGTTGTTCATCATGAAGACCATTTGCATTCGTCCAGTGCGAACCGGTACATCCCAGTGCTTTCGACTCTTCATTCATCGCCTCTATAAAAGTATTGTAGTCTCCACCCATCTCTTTTCCAACACTCTCCGCAACTGCGTATGATACTTCATTGGCGGATGCAAGCAATACGGCATATAAGGAATCTTCCAGCGTCAGTTCTTCTCCCGCACGCATCCCGATATGAGCGTCTCCATATTGCAGGAAAGAAATACTGTCCTGTGAAAATTCCACCTTATCTGTCAGTTTCGCATGATCCAATGCAACAAGTGTAGTCAGAAGCTTTGTAATACTTGCCGGATAATGCTGCTTATCAATCTGCTTTCCATATAAGATTGCACCACTGTTCATATCCATCACGATCGCTGAATCTGCATAAACTGCCGGTCCCTGCGGCCAGTTCGTCAGTTCATTTGAGTCTGTTGGTTCTGCATAACAGGTCTGCCGCTGGATTTCCCGGTCTGCCGCTGTATCCCCTTCCTCAGCAAATGCCTTTACTGCCGGGGTCAGAATAAACGCCGCAGCCAGTATGGCTGAAAGACAGAGCGATCCATATCTTTTTATATTTATCATAAAAGAGTTCCTCCGATAATCTTCTTTATTATAAATCTCGGCTCTTACTTTTTCAACTCTTTCTGACTACGATGTTTTTATCATTCAGATAATTTCAGACACCTGGATCCGTGTCTGAAACAGATTCTTCCTCTGTCAGCGTCTATCGGCAAATCAATTGATATTCTCTATCTCCAATCCACTCTATTTCTCTTTTTTATGATGATTTTACGCAGTTCCAAAATAGTTTTAAGCTATATCAAACCAGTAGTTTTAAATATTATACAGAGATTTCTTTTTCTGTCATAATAAAGGCACAATATCAACCAACACAATTTTTTAAATGTAAATTCACAAAGTATAATTTCAGGAGGTACAAATGCATGATAAATTTAACATATGACATTGTAGGGTCTTTTCTCCGTCCGGAAGAAATCAAAGAGGCACGTAAAAATTTTAAAGAAGGACAAATTTCCCGTGAACAACTGACACAAATTGAAGATCACGCAATCGAACAACTGGTAGAAAAAGAAGTTGCTCACGGTCTGAAATATGTTACGGACGGTGAATTTCGTCGCAGATGGTGGCATCTTGACTGGCTGAAGGAATTTGATGGTTTTGATACCCTGCATTTTACAAAAGAAATTAACGGAACTCCCAACGAAATCGAGCTTGGAACTGTTACCGGAAAGATTTTCTATGACAAAGAAAAGGTTCACCCGGAGCTTCGTGCATGGGATTTTCTTCATTCTCTTGCACAAAAATATGACGGTGTCATTGCCAAAAAATGCATTTCCGGTCCAAATATGATCTTTATTGATCATTTTCTTCAGCTCGGAAATAAAGAAACTCCTTATTACGGAACTGATATTACAACTCTGATCGATGATGTTGCCGAAGCTTATCAGGATGCCATCCGTGATTTTTATGACCATGGATGCCGCTATATCCAGATTGACGATACTTCATGGACTTACCTGATCGATGATAATTTTCTTGCAAAAGTAGCGTCTCTCGGCTATACAAAGGGACAGGTTCTTAACTGGTTCCAGACCGTCTCTACAAAAGCTCTGCAGAACAAACCGGAAGACTGCTTCATAGCCACACATTTCTGCAAAGGAAATTTCAAGGGAAATCCTCTGTTCCATGGTTTCTATGACTCGGTTGCACCGGTCATTGCAGAAATCCCTTATGATGCATTTTTCGTAGAATATGATGATGCCCGCTCCGGTTCTTTTGAGCCATGGAAAGTTCTTCGCAATAAAGATGCTGTTTTTGTTGCCGGACTTATTTCCACAAAGAACCCGGTTCTTGAAGATCATGATGAATTGAAAGCCCGTTACAATGAAGCCAAGAAAATCGTGGGGGATCAGATTGCCCTCTCCCCACAGTGTGGATTTGCTTCTGTCGAAGAAGGGAACTGCATTGATGATGAAACGCAGTGGAAAAAGATTGATCTGCTCGTTTCCTGTGCTGATTTTATTTAAAAGCCTGTAATGGTTCATGTGATTTAAATTGTTTATTTTATATGTATTTAATTTGCTTTATGCAAAAAGGTGACGGAAATCTCTGTTGATCGCCGTCACCTTTTTATCTTCATATTTTCTATTTTTTACTGATTGTTTTTTCAGATTTTCATTCATATTTCCATGTGATCTGATATTCTGTTCCTGTCGTTTCTCCGAGCTGCATGATATAATTCTCAATCATCTTTTTTGCCCGCTCCTGTGCATTTACAAGAAGTGCTGTATTCTTTTCTGCTGTTTTTATCATTTCATTTCTGGCATTTTCCACCGCACCGGTTGCATCTTCCGCAGTAATCTCATTTTTATTAATCCCATCTTCACTAAAAATATAGGAATCAGAATTATATGAATCATCATCTACATCTACCTGTTGTACTTCAGCTTCAGGAATTGTAACCGTTACATTGGTTCTATCTACTTTCATCTGCACTTTCGACATATCAATACCAAGTTTGACCGTTCCGGTATATTCAATCCAGAATTGCCTGTCCTTTTCTCCCAAATGCCAGATTCCCGTACCTGCCGACTTTTCGGATTTTGCCACATTATGATAATAACATTCTACTGTTGCAAGTTTACAGATGGAACGGATCTGCATAATATCCGGCTCTGTACTTTTTGCTTCCTCTTTATCTTCTGACTTTCCGCATCCACTTAACAGACTGATCAGCAGAATCCCGATCAGGGAAAGATTTATGATCTTCTTTTTCATTTGTATCCACCTCACTTAATTATAACTGTATATTTATCATCCACCTGATTAACCCATGGTTCAATCAGACCGGAAATTGCAGAAATCGCATTTTCTTTTGCAAGCTCTGTAATCCTGGTTTCTTCATTTGCTTTCTTTTTCAGATCTTCTTTGCTGACTTTGTACGCATCAGCAGAAATTGTTGCAGTATTATATTTATCTTTCTCGAAAATATATTTCAATGATCCTTCATTTACGCTACAGCCCAGAATTCTTGCCTCTGGAACAGTAATCCTTATTTCCTTTTTGTCCGGATTCACTTTCACTTTCAGTTTATCAAAATCAATTCCCGCACTCACAGTTCCCTCATATGCCACATGATACAGAAGCGTCTTTCCGTCTTCATTATAACCGGCTGCTACCGCATTATATGTATACTCAAGTGTAGATAATTCACTGATATCTAAAATTTTTTCAATCGATGACTGACTGATCGTCGTCACCTCTCCCTCTTTTGAATCAAAAAATCCTTTTTTTATAACAAATACAATCAGCACGATCACTATAATTCCTATGACTCCTTTTATCAATCCTGGAATGGAAGTGAGTACTTTCAAAGGGCTGATCTTTGGAACAGCATCTTTCTTTTTTCTACTTTTATTGTTCATTCTTTTTTCTCCCTCATAAGTTCTTTTTCAAATTTGCTTTTTGAATACTTACATTTTTCATATTACTTGCTGTTCCGGATTTATTCAAGTATAATCAATATCAAATTATAGATACACTTCTGGAAAGCAGAATTATTTCAATGTATTTTTCATATTTTGTGATAGAAAAGGGAGAGTTTATCATCTGAAGGCACATTGAAATGAATAACTTCTCCTAAAGCACCAATCTGCCAGCTTTTAATGAATCAAAAACGGCAGTATTCCGGATTAGAGGCACTTTTTCTTAAAGCTGTGATTTGAACTTTGACATGGGAAATGTAAGCCGCATGATCTTTTCCTTTGTAAAATACACTGGTTTTGATTTTTCCTTTACGGCGATTACGCAATTCTGTGGCAAAAGTCCATTTATTGTGATAAAGAAGTTTACGGTTTGATTTTAATCGAATTACCTAATCCTTTTCTGTTGAAGAGTGTATTTTTGAAAATATACTCACCGGATGATGATTGGTAGTAAGGACACAGGCTTCTGTTACGTGGTAGCCTTTTTTATAAACTTTTTTAGTAGATGTGCTTTCGGAGCCATCACGAACAATGCCAGGCGATTCAAATCTGTAACCATCTGGTTTTACAACATCGTTATCATCAATGTGGATGACAGGTTCTGCTGGAATCCATTTTTTAATCTGTCTAAGATAAGCAGATGTAGATTCCGGAATCAAGTATGTCATAAGTAATATCGGCAGTAAATTTACGTTCGGGTTTAGAAAGCCGTTTCGAAATTTTATTTGTAAAAGTCAAAATTTTTCGTTTCAATGTATAAGTATTTGATGTAAAATTAACCATAAGGAATCCCTTTTTTTGTTTAGTAAGATTTTGGCTTGATCACTTTAATTTTACATCAAAAAGGACTTGGATTCCTTATATTTTAAGCATTTCTTGAAAGTTGTTAATAACTATATATAAAAAAGAAAGCCATTGTGGATAAAACTGCGGAAACTCAAGGAATTTTGCTATTGAGAATCACTTGATTTTATGATAGAATAAGCGATAACGAGGCGTTCCCAAAATTGGGGAACGTTCTAACGTTACCAAATCAAAAAAATCTGTAGATTGACAACTCGAAAAAGAGTTGATAATCTTATATATGGCCGAAGGGAAAATTCCCAGAAACCCAGTAAAATCAAGGGTTTGCGTCATGTGTCGTCATAGCTCAGTTGGATAGAGCACTCGCCTCCTAAGGGACAGGTGGAGCAATCCCCTTTTGGAAGCGATTTATGAAATAAATTTGAAAATTGCTCCATGAAAATTAAATACGTCTCAGTACCTCAGTAGGATAGAGGGTTCGCCTCCTAAGAATATGTTATAACGACCGCCTTTCGGGCAAAGGCGATTGACATTGAGTAAGTTTAAGACTAAAATTGAATAGATTTTAAAGATGTTTCCGTAGCTCAGCTGGATAGAGCGACCGCCTCCTAAGCGGTAGGTCGGGTGTTCGAATCACCTCGGGAACGCCAAAAACTCCGCCGGAAAACCCAGTAAAATCAAGGGTTTCCGGCGTTTTTTCATTTTTACGGAAAAAGTGAAAAATCGTAAAATTCACAGATTTTCATTAGCAAAATCTCCGTCAGCTAATGGAAATTAGGACGAATGTCGTCCGCCTTTCAGGTGAACGACTTGCTAATAAAAATTAGCAGGATTTTCGCTATTTTGCTAATGAAAATGCCCTCTCTGCTAATGGCAGAAAAATTCGAGCAAAATTCCTGCTAATGAATAAGGCGTTCGTTACCCTGTTAATTCGTTCATTTAGGGGTGGTCAAGCGACAATCGCACACTACTTCTATGCCATTTCTTATTATATAATTGCGGTAACAGGAGGTGGTTGTTTTGAAAGAACAAAAATATCATTTATACCTTTCATGGGCTACAGATTAACTCAATGATGTTTCCCATATTTCTTTGCATTTGCTAATACCCTGCTAAAAGGAAGGCAAAAAACCACGAAAAATTAGCAGGTTTTGGACGAGAATTTACTAACAGTGAAATCCCAGAAAAGCCAGTAAAATCAAGGATTTTCGGGGATTTGTAGGGAGTCAAAAATGCCCCTCGGGGGCTTCTCCTAAGCGAAACGTCGCAGGTTCGATTCCTGTCTGGGACGCCAGCAAACAACGCTGAAAGCCTTGATTTATCGAGGTTTTCAGCTTCTTTTGTTTTTGGCTTATAACCTGTCGGATAAGAACATATTCAATTTATATTTTGCAATTTCTTTTGATTTTCAGAATTTGTAATTCGATATTTTTATGACTGTTTGAGTAGAAGAGTTTGCTAACACTTTTTTTATTTTGAAAAAATATCAGCAGATTTTTGAAGATTTGCTAACACTTTTGAAAAATTACTTTGAAGCTGATTGTTTCAAAAGCATTGCTTTCATCTCTGGCGTAAGTGATTTTAAAAGCTGTAAAAGCTCCATATCACTGTCTGATAAGCCGTTGTTTTCTGGCTGAACTTCCTCATTTTGTGGTTGCATTTCTGAATCATGGTTTAGAGTGGAATAAAATTGTTCGTCCATCTTTTGAGCATTGTAACGTCTATCTTCATCTATGATTTCTGAATAAACGTCTGTAACCATTTCTGCTTCTGCATGACCTGTATCGCCTTGTACTGATTTTACATCGCCGTTGGTCATTTTCAATTTGTATCCTGTGGATAAATGACGCAGACTGTGGAAAACAACTTGTTCATAGCCATTTTGTTCGCATAACTTTTGAAATCTGTCTCTCACAATTCTACTCTCAACGGGATTCCCATTTTCCAAAGCTATAACAAGGTTGTAATTGTTATAAGCGTCTCCTAGAAATTCCTGTAATTCCTTTTGGTCTTTTTGATATTGCACCAGTAATTCTGCAACCGTCTTTGGCAACCATACGGTACGATTACTTGTTTCTGTCTTTGGTGTTTTTAATACAAGCCTTGTCGTGCAATGTGGCTTTTGTGTTGGAAAAATCTTGATAATATCTTTTTCCTTTAATTTCTGCATAGCTTGTGCATTTACTCTGGAAAGCTCTTTGTTGATGATTACCCTTGCGTTATTCGTTGCAATGGATTGTTCATCAATAACTACATCTTCCCATGTAAGACCTGTAATTTCTCCAATACGCATTGAGCAGGAAAATGCCAAATGCATACAGATGGTTAATAAATCGTCGTCTGACTGCTGAATTGCTTCACGAAATGTATCTACACTCCATACTTTTCTTTTTACCTTAGGAACTTTAGGAAGCGTTGCTAATGAAGCAGGGTTACGCTTGTTGGTATCAATATATTCCCAACGGATTGCTTGATTTAATGCACAGCGTATAATGTCATGTATTTTCTTGATATTGGCAGGTTGTACGCAACGTCCAGTTGCTTTTCTGTTAGCTCTGGGTACTTCTGGAACACTCAATAAATCGTTGTAGTAGGCAGATAATTTCTTTGTGGTAATCGCATTTAACTTCCAATCCCCGATAAGTGGATTGATGTAATTTTCGATAGTACCGACCTTACTACTAAATGTACTAGGCGACCATTTTGACGTACCATAGAGATTGACAAATATTTTTAAAAAGTCACAAAGCGTAATATCTTCATCGGTACTATCAAGTTCTTTTTTCGATTCATCAATCTGGCGTGCAAACTGTTCCTCTAAGGGAACAATC
>ERZ773164.2192-NODE-2192-length-16846-cov-3.355905_pt1 | contig 16846 bp, 14 predicted proteins | sample MGYA00511917_ERZ773164 | MGnify/ENA primary metagenome ERZ773164 (study PRJEB29015, sample SAMEA2737847) | human gut metagenome | biome: human gut; feature: human-associated habitat; material: faeces | place: China | collected 2012 ...
TCCTTCGCCAGCTCTGCGCTCATCATGACAGCAGCCGGTGTCTCGATCATAATACCCTGCTTCGGTTCTCCGAAAGCCACACCCTGTTCTGTCAGTTCCTGCTTTACCTCTGCCACGATTTCCTTGATCTGATGTACTTCCTCCACACTTATAATCATAGGATACATAATGGAGATATTACCAAATGCGCTGGCGCGGAACAGTGCACGGAGCTGTGTCTTGAAGATCTCCGGTCTGGTCAGACAGATACGGATGGCACGGCATCCCATGGCCGGATTTTCCTCCGGTTCCATTTCGAAGTAATCGCACTTCTTGTCTGCACCGATGTCCAGTGTACGGATGATCACAGGCTTTCCCGCCATGGTCTCCGCCACAGTGCGGTAGATCTGAAACTGTTCTTCCTCGGTAGGGAAGGTTTCTCTCTCCAGATATAAAAACTCACTGCGGAACAGGCCGATGCCGCCGGCATCGTTCTGCAATACGGCCGCCAGATCCTTGCTGTTACCTATATTAGCATAGAGCATGATCTTCTTACCGTCAATAGTGATATTTTCACGTCCCTTTAAGGTCTGGAGCAGTTCTTTCTTCTCCTGCTCCTCCTGCTTTAGCTGCTGCATTTTCGACAGAGTATCTTCATCGGGATCCACATAGATGCAGCCGTTTCGTCCGTCCACGATACCAAGTTTTCCGTCTATGGCATCGGTCAGAGGGATATCGGTGCCGATCAGTGCCGGAATACTCATGGTGCGGGCCAGGATCGCCGTATGGGAATTCACAGATCCATGTACCGTTACAAAGGATAATACCAGATCCTTGTTCAACTGTACCGTCTCGGAGGGTGCCAGGTCGTCTGCCACAATGATCACGGGTTCTTCCGATGCTGCCATGCCTGCCGTTCTGCCACCCAGCACGCTTAATACGCGCTCGGAAATGTCTTTGACATCCGCAGATCTGGCTCTCATGTAGTCATCCTCCATAGAGGCAAACATCTGTGCAAAATTGTCTCCGGTGGAAGCCACCGCATACTCTGCATTCACCTGCTGCATATGAATGATGTTCTCAATGGACTCATTGTAATCATCATCCTCCAGCATCATCTGATGAATCTCGAAAATAGCTGCATTGGCTTCTCCCACTTCTTTCAAGGCTTTCTGGTACAGATTCTGCAGCTGCTCCATGGCGGTTTGTCTGGCCTGTCTGTAACGGGCGATCTCCCGGTCGGGATTCTCGATCTTCACACGCTTTACCTGCTGCTCATCCTTCTTATGAACACTGATCCTGCCAATGGCAATTCCGCCGAATACACTTTTTCCCTGGTAGACTTCCATGACTTTTCTCCTCTCCTGACGATAATATTATGATTACTTAGAGGTTTGCTTTCACAAATTCCGTAACAGCTGCATAAGCTGCTTCCTCATCCTCACCGTCGAAGGTCAGGGTGATCTCGTTGCCGGCCTTAACAGCCAGACCCATGATGCCGAAGATTCTCTTGCAGTCTCCGGTCTTGCCGTCCTTGGTCAGAGTGATGACACTCTGGAATTCCTTTGCTGCCTTTACCAGTTCTCCTGCGGGGCGAGCATGGATACCTTCGGGATCTGTGATAACATATTTAAATTCTTTCATTTTCTTATCTCCTCTTCTGATTTTTTATATTACGATAACTATTCAGCACCCGCATTCGCAAAACCGCTCTTTCAGAGTTTCCCTTTTGCTCATGTGGTTACTTTTTTCTTCAATACACCCAACAGCAGTGCGGACACTACCGTACCTGCCACCAGTGCCACCAGATACATCACTGCGTTACCTACTACAGGGAATACGAAAATTCCGCCGTGAGGTGCCATCAGTGTGCAGTGGAATGCCATGGACAGGGCGCCTGCCAGTGCCGAACCGATGATGCAGGAAGGAAGCACATGCAGAGGATCGGATGCTGCAAAAGGAATCGCACCTTCGGTGATGAACGCCAGGCCCATGATGAAGTTGGTGGGACCTGCGTCTCTCTCTTCCTTGGTGAATTTATTCTTGAATAACAGGGTTGCCAGTGCAATGGCACAGGGAGGAGTCATACCTCCGATCATAACAGCTGCCATGATATCGTAGTTGCCTGCGGTAATTGCTGCGGTTCCGAATACATAAGCTGCCTTGTTGAAGGGGCCACCCATATCGATAGCCATCATGCCGCCCAGGATCAGTCCCAGTACGATCCGGCTGGAATCACCCATACCACTCAGGAAATTATTCAGTCCTGTATTGATGCCACCCATGATCGGTTCTACCACGAAATTCATTGCCAGTCCCATGATCAGGATACCCACTACCGGGTAGATCAGTACCGGTGCCAGCTTTTCAATGGCATCGGGAAGCCTATCGCAGATCTTGCGAAGTCCCAGGATCAGATAGCCTGCCAGGAAACCTGCTACCAGTGCACCCAGGAATCCGGACTTTCCGTTGGCTGCCATCATGCCACCTACAAAGCCAAGTGCCAGTGCCGGTCTGTCACCGATGGCCATTCCGATGAAGCCCGCCAGTACCGGAAGCATCAGTCCGAATGCCACGCCGCCGATATTCTTGAACATTGCCGCTACCGGAGTGATCGTACCGAAATTGCCTCTCTGATCTGCCGGAAGTGCATTGATGTCAATGCTTAGGCCATCGATCAGGAAGGCAATGGCGATCAGGATACCACCGCCGACTACGAAAGGAAGCATATGGGATACGCCGTTCATCAGCTGGGTGTAAATCTTATGTGCTACACTCTCCTTACCGGTCACAGCTGCCTTTGCCTCTCCGTTCTCACCGTGGAAGACTTCCACATTACCGTTTACTGCCTGTTCTACCAGCTGGTCTGCCTTGCCAATACCGTCGGATACCTGGCAGCTGATGACTTTCTTGCCGTTAAAGCGGTCCATGGGTACTTTGGCATCAGCCGCCACGATGATGCAGTCCGCTGCAGCAATCTCTTCTGCAGTCAGTACATTTTTTGCGCCTGCGGAGCCTCTGGTCTCAATCTTAATCTGACAGTCTGCTGCTTTTGCTGCCTTTTCCAGAGCTTCCGCTGCCATATAGGTATGAGCGATTCCGGTCGGACAGGAGGTCACTGCCAACAGCTTAAAGCCTTTCTTCTCCTCGGTGGTAATACCGGTATCACTTAATCTGTCATCAATGCTCTTGGCACTTTCATCTGCTGCATCAATGATCTGTAAAAACTCATCTACGCTTTTTGCGTTTCTCAGGGAAGTGGTAAAATTTTCATCCATCAGCATCACGGACAGTTTGCTCAGCACATCCAGATGTACATTATCCTTTGTATTCGGTGCTGCAATCAGGAACAGTAAGGTCACCGGTTCCCCGTCCAGGGATTCATACTCCACACCGTTTTTGATCACCATGGCTGCCAGGCCAGGGGCCTTTACCGCATCACATTTTCCGTGAGGAATCGCAATGCCCTCGCCGATTCCTGTAGTGCTTTCTTCCTCTCTTGCATAGACCTGTGCACGATACTTCTCCACATCAGACAGCTTTCCGCTTTTTGCCATCAGCTCCACTGCCAGATCCAGTGTTTCCTTTTTGTCAGCCGGAGCCGCATTCAGGGAAATACTTCTTTTGTCCAAAAGATCTGTAATTCTCATGTTGAAACCCATCCTCTCTTTTTATATTTATCATTGTTATTGTTCTACCTGCTGTAATACCTGCAAGACTTCTTCTCTGGTGGCCAGATTCTCGGAAAATGCACTGGCGCTTCCTGCAGCAATTCCCATATGGAACGCATGTACATAATCTTTCTTTTCCATCCATCCTGTCAGGAAACCTGCCACCATGGAATCGCCTGCACCCACACCATTGACCAGTGTTCCCTTCGGTGCCGGAGCTCCCATGCTCTGTCCGTCCGCTGCGATCAATACTGCTCCTTCGCCTGCCATGGAAATCAGTACATTCTGTGCTCCCATCTCCTGCAGTTTCCTGCCGTATGGAACCACCTCTTCCCTTGTGGAGAGCTTCACACCGAAGATATCCCCCAATTCATGGTTGTTGGGTTTTACCAGAAAAGGATGATACGGCAATACCTTTACCAGCAGGTCTCTGGTGGCATCCACTACGGTGAGAACACCTCTTCCCTGAATTCTCTCCAGAATTCTCTGATAAATGTCATCCGGCATGGTATAAGGAATACTTCCTGCCAATACCAGGACATCTCCGTCTCCCAGTCTGTCAATCTTTTCCATCAGCTGTTCCAAAGCTTTTGCATCAATATCCGGGCCACAGCCATTGATCTCTGTTCCGTCAATACTTTTCAGCTTCAGATTGATTCTGGTCATTCCGTGATCGATTTTGATGAAATCAGCATTTACGCCAAACTCGTTCAATCTTCGGATCAGTTCCTCTCCGGTGAATCCCGCCGCATATCCCAGGGCTGTGGAATCCAGTCCCAGATTCTTCAGTACAATAGATACATTGATTCCCTTTCCTCCCGGAAGAATCAGCTCTGATGAGGTTCTGTTCGTCATCCCCAGCTGAAAGTCATCCACGGACACGATGTAATCCAGTGACGGATTGAAGGTCACGGTACAAATCATTTCTATCCCTCCTGTCTGTCATCTTTCTTGTTCTTATGATGATATTATATCTTCATATTCAGTCAAATTCAATCAATTTAATTCACAAATATGGTGCTTTATTTTGGTTGAATTTGCACAAAATAAAAGGATGAAGTATTTCTTCATCCTTTTTCAATGTTTCTTTCACTATAGCATTTCCCTTATCTGGCTTCTTTAAACCCGTTTGCCTGTTCTTTCATTTCCTTTGCATTGGAAAGCGCCGCTTCCGTCAGTGCATCACTGCCTAACAGTCTTGCCAGCTCCGCCAGGCTTTCCTCTTCTGCCACCTTGTGAATGTCCGTAATGGTCATATCATCGGTACTGCTCTTTTCAATAATGAAATGCACATCCGCCATGGCTGCGATCTGAGGCAGATGAGTGATACAGATGACCTGATGGGCTCCTGCCAGAATACTCAGCTGCTCCGCTACTTTCCATGCGGTTCTGCCGCTGATACCGGTATCGATCTCATCAAAGATCAATGTATCAATGGCATCTTTCCCTGCCAGTACCGTTTTGATCGCCAGCATCACCCGGGACAGTTCACCGCCACTGGCCACCTGGTTCAAAGGTTTCAGACTTTCTCCGGGATTGGTGGAAATCAGGAATTCCACATCATCATAGCCTTTTGTTGTAATGGCCTGACCGGGTCTGACTGCGATGTCAAATTCCACCGTCAGGAAATTGAGACCTATCAGCGCATCTTTCAATTTCTGCGTCAGTACCGCTGCATTTTTTCTGCGGATCTCAGACAGTTCTTCACAGGCTTTCTTCAGTAACGCCTGCTTTTCCTCCCACTCGGCGTTCAATTTCTGCATATAGGCATCATAATCCGCCAGTTTTTCCAGATAAGCTTCTTTTTCCTCTTTGTACCGCAGGATCTCTTCGATCGTGTTGCCGTATTTTCCCTTGAGGTGATTGATGGTATTCAGACGATCCTCTGTACTGCGAAAATCCTCTTCATCAAATTCCAGATCCGACATATATTCGGAGACATCATGATTGTAATCTGACAAAAGACTTTCCACCTCTGCCAGCTGTTCCTCCATCTGTTCCAGTGCAGGATCATACATGGTCACACTACGCAATGCCCGCAGTGCCCTGCTCAAAGAATTCCCGGCACCGTCTTCCGCATCATTGCCACTGAGTTGATAGCTCTCCGCCAGGCTTTCCGCAATTTTTCGGCTGTTGGACATTTTGCGGTACGCCTGTTCCAGTTCCTCATCTTCTCCGGGCTGCAGGGAAGCATCCGCGATCTCCTTTTGTTCAAATTCCGCCAGAGACTGTTCTCTGCTTCTGGAGGTATCATCCAGAGTTTCCTCTGTGATCTTTTTCTCCAGGGCAGTACACTCATGATAAAGTGCAGCCACCCGCCCTGCGCATTCTGCAAATTCCGCTCCCGCATAGGCATCCAGGATCTCCATATGTTTTTTCTTGTTTAGCAGAGACTGGTGCTCATGTTGTCCGTGAATATCGATCAGCAGCTCCGAAAGTTCCTTCACCTGCTTTGCCGTCACGGTCTCTCCATTGATGCGGCAGATGCTTTTCCCGGAGGAAAGTTTTCGGCTCAGGATCACGGTTCCGTCTTCCGAAGGTTCCAGATCCATGCTCTTTAATTTTTCCGCCAGCCTTTCTTCCTCGCAGTCGAAGACCAGTTCCACCAGACCGTTCTCTTCTCCCCGTCTGAGCATGTCTTTCTCGAACTTTCCTCCCAGTGCCAGATTCACTGATCCAATGAGTAATGATTTACCGGCACCGGTCTCACCGGTCAGTATATTCAGTCCTTCTCCGAACTCTACCTCTGTCTCCCGGATAAGAGCCAGATTTTTCACGCGTAAACTACGAAGCATGTATTTCCCCCTGTCTTACCTTTCTATCATCAGATGGATCTTGTCCATAAGGATCTGGGTATCTTCCACGGTCCGCACTGCCACCATGATCGTATCATCTCCGGCGATACATCCCACCACTTCGGAGAATTTCAGGGCATCCAGTGCCGCCGCCACTGCCATGGCCATGCCGGATACGGTCTTGATCACCAGAATATTCTGTGCCATATCCATGGAGATAAAACCGTCTCTGAGGACGCGGATGTATTTATCTCCCATATGACTGTCATCCTGTTTTAAAATGACGTATTTCTGTTTGCCGCCACCGGTGGGTACTTTGGACAGCTTCAGTTCTCTGATATCTCTGGATACGGTAGCCTGTGTCACAGCAAAACCGGCTTCCTTCAGATAGCCCGCCAGTTCCTCCTGGGTCTCCACATCTCTTTTTTCTATAATCTCCACGATCTTGCGATGTCTTGTTTTCTTCATCTTGACCTCATGCCTTTCTCACAACAATTCGTCAGGAATCTCTCATTTTCCGATGCAATACATCCAGGAAGCTTACCTGATTCAGCTGAATAAACTCGGTGATCTTCTCCGACTGCACAATACGGATCCGGTCTCCGGTACACATGGTCACTTTGTGGCTGCCGTCATAATTGGCTTCCACGGTCTGGCTTTTGCCCTCTCTGCCACCGGGAATCTCTATAACGATCTCATCTTCCGGGGACAGGATAATGCTTCTCTGGTTAAGGCTGTGGGGGCAGATCGGTGTCAGGGTGATCAGTTTCGCCTTGGGCTCCACCAGCGGCCCGCCCGCCGACAGATTATATCCCGTGGATCCTGTCGGTGTAGTCACGATCATTCCATCTGCCTTGTAATGATTCAGAAGCTGTCCGTTGACATAGATGTTGAATTCTATGATCTGCAGGGATCCGCTTCGGGAAATGACGATGTCATTCAAAGCCCAGCCTTCCGACACGGTTCCATCCGCACAGCAGACTTTACCGTTTAACATCATTCTGCGTTCTTTCTTAAAATCATCCCGGATCAGGCGGTCCAGGGATTCCTCTAATCCAGACAGTTCGATCTCCGTCATATAACCTACGGTTCCCAGATTCACTCCGATGATGGGGACAAGGATCTTCTTCGTCTCTCTGGCTGCCTGCAGCACCGTGCCGTCGCCGCCCAATACGATCATGCAGTCCACATCTAACGGAATGTCCGTTGCTTCCTCTTCCGCCACGGAATCCGCTTCTTCCTTCCAGTCGGATTCCTTGACCTTTAATTTCACCGTACAGCCTTTGGTTTCCAGATAATTCTGGATCCGTTTCGTGGTCGCAAGCTTCTGATCCTTATGCTTGTTGGTATATATCAGAAAATGCTTCATAGCTTCGCACTCCTTGTCTGTTACAGGGTATGAGAGTTGTCTACGATACCTTTGATTACGGCATCCCATTCAGGGGTATAGGACAGTCCGGCCTTTTCCTCTATAATAGTCTGTAAGGCGCTCTCCGCTTCATGCTCGGTCAGCGCCAGCTTTTCTTCGGAGATCTCCTCCGGCTTACGGATATGCAGCAGATATTCGATATTGCCCTCCGGTCCCTTGATGGGGGAATATTCCAGATGCAGTACTTCGAAACCGATGCTGTCCGCATAATCGATGATCTTGCGGATCACTTCCTCGTGGATCTGAGGCTCTCTCACCACACCGTTCTTGCCCACCTTGCCTCTGCCGGCCTCGAACTGGGGCTTGATCAGACACACCATCTGTCCGCCGGTCTTTAACAGATTTCTCGCCGGGATCAAAATCTTGGTCAGAGAAATAAAGGACACATCCACGCTGGCGAAATCCAGAGCATCCGGGATATCCTCCGGGGTCACATAACGGAAATTGGTCTGTTCCATGCATACCACCCGCTCATCATTCCGCAGTTTCCAGGCTAACTGCCCCTGTCCCACGTCCACGGAATACACCTTCGTGGCTCCGTTCTGGAGCATGCAGTCCGTGAAGCCTCCGGTAGATGCACCGATATCCATGCAGATCATGCCGTCCAGCAGAAATCCCCACTGTTCCATTGCCTTTTCCAGCTTCAGGCCTCCGCGGCTGACATATTTCATGGTATGATTTCTGACTTCCAGTTTGATCTTGCTGACATCAAATCCGGTGCCGGCCTTGTCTTCCTTCTGTCCGTTGACATAGACATTGCCGGACATTATGATGGCTTTTGCCTTTTCTCTGGAAGGAGCATACCCCTGCTCTACCAGAATCACATCCAGTCGTTCTTTCATCTTCGTCTCCTAATTATTTATAATCTTTCCAGAATTTTCTCCGTGATGCTTTCCGCATCCAATCCGATCTCCTTTTTCAACAGCTCTACATTTCCATGTTCCACATAAGCATCGGGAATGGCTGCCATGACACATTTGATCCGTTTCTCGTGGTCATTCAGACAATCCAACACCTTTTCTCCGAATCCTCCGCTTTGGACATTTTCTTCCATGGTCACGATCATCTCATGATCTTCACAGGCCGAAAGTACTGCCTCTTCGTCAATGGGCTTGATAAATCTGGCATTGATGATACTTGCCTTGTAACCCTTTTCATGCAGAAGCTTCTGGACTTCCTCCGCTGTCTTTACCATACTGCCTACAGCAAACAATGCGATACCGCCCTCTCTTGCGATCCACTCCGCCTTGCCCAGTTCAATGGGGGCACGGTGTTCGGCAAGTCCGGCATAAGCCGTTCCTCTGGGATATCGCACCGCAATGGGCGCATCCAGTGCCACGGCAAACTTCATCATATCCGATAATTCCCATTTGTTCTTCGGCGCACAGATATGCATATTGGGAATTCCCGACAGATAGGTATAATCAAAAATACCCTGATGGGTCTCACCGTCACTCCCCACCAGCCCTGCACGATCTATAGCAAACACTACCGGCAGATTCTGAATACACACATCATGCAGTATCTGATCGTAGGCTCTCTGTAAAAATGAAGAATACACCGCAACAATAGGCTTCATGCCTCCTGCTGCCAGTCCTGCTGCGAAGGTCACCGCATGTTCCTCCGCAATTCCCACATCAAAGAACCGGTCCGGGTACATATTCCGGAAACGCTTTAAGCCGGTGCCGTCCGGCATGGCTGCCGTAATAGCCACTACCCGTTCGTCCCGCTGGCCCAGCTTGCACATAACAGTGGAAAACACATCCGTATAATTGGCCACGGTGCGGGGATGGGAAGGAATTCCCGTCTCGATGTCAAAAGGCTCTGCCCCGTGGAATCTGGCAGGATGTTTCTCCGCCGGTCCATAGCCCTTGCCCTTCTGGGTAATCACATGCACCAGTACAGCTCCCTTGACTCTCTTGGCTTCCTCAATGACCTTGATCAGGCCTTCGATATCATGTCCGTCTACCGGGCCTAAATAAGTCACTCCCATATCCTCAAAAAACATCCCGGGGATCACCAGCTGTTTGAAGCTGCTCTTGGCCCGGCGGATACTGTTAACAATACCGTCGCCACCGGGTTTTCTCTTGAGAGCGTTGTATATGCCCTCTTTCAGATCCAGATAGCCGGTCGCCGTACGGATATTGTTCAGATATTTGGAAACACCGCCCACATTTTCGGAGATGGACATATTGTTGTCGTTTAATACCACAATAAAGTTCGTCTCCAGTTTGGCTGCATTGTTCAAGGCCTCGTAAGCCATGCCTCCTGTCAGAGAGCCGTCTCCGATCACGGATACAATGGTGGTCTTCTCCCCTTTGAGATCTCTTGCCTTCACCAGTCCCAGTCCTGCGGATATGGATGTAGAACTGTGTCCGGTATCAAATGCATCATAATCACTTTCTTTTCTCTTGGGGAACCCACTCATGCCATGGAACTGGCGTAAGACATCGAAACCGTCCTTGCGGCCCGTTAATATTTTGTGGGTATAAGACTGATGACCTACATCCCAGATGATCTTGTCCTCCGGGAGATTCAGAGCAAGATGAAGTGCCATGGTCAGTTCCACCGCTCCCAGGTTCGAACCCAGATGTCCCCCGGTCACACTGATCTTTTCGATCAGGAACTGCCGAATCTCCTCCGCCAGTTCCCCATAGTCTGATTTATCTATTTTTTTGATATCGTTTGCTTTCTCGATCTTATCCAGTAACATTGGCTTTTCCTCTGCTATTTCGTTCTATGGACCAGGTGCAGCAACAGCTCCTTCAGGAATTCATGTTCTCCCGAAAAGCTGTCCAGAATCGCTACCGCTTCCCCGGTCAGCCGTTCCACTTCTCTGCCGGATTCTTCCAGTCCGTGTAAAGTCACATAGGTCTGCTTATGATTCTGTGCATCACTTCCGGTAGCTTTTCCCAGCTCCTTGCTGTCCCCTATCACATCCAGAATGTCATCCTGGATCTGGAATGCAATGCCGACATTGTAGGCACACAGTTCCAATGCCGCAATCTCTTCATCGGTTGCCCCTGCCAGCGTAGCTCCGATAGTCATGGCCGACTGGATCAGGGCTGCCGTCTTGTTGGCATGGATGAACAGGATCTGTTCTGTGGTCAGAGGTTCTGCCTGTTTCTCCGCTTCAATGTCTGCGTTCTGGCCGCCGATCATCCCATAGATTCCTGCCTTGCGGGCTAAAATATTCAGTGCCGCCGCCACTCTCGGGTAATTCGGATCTACCGGTTCTCCCGATGTGCATGCCGGAAAAGCACGAAATGCAGTCTCAAAGGCATAATTGAGCAGTCCGTCTCCTGCCAGAACTCCCATTCCGTCTCCGTACACAGACCAGGTGGTCTTGCGGCCTCTGCGGTACTCGTCATTATCCATGGCCGGCAGATCATCGTGTACCAGAGAATATGTATGGATCATCTCGATCGCCGCCATAAAAGGCTCTATAATATCACCGTCGCCGCCGAACATCTTATAGGTCTCCTGCATCAGCATGGGACGCAGACGCTTTCCGCCTGCCATAAGGCTGTAATTCATAGCTTCAATAACGGTCTTCTGGTATCCTTCCTCCGCCGGAAGATATTCCTTAAGCAATTCTTCGATTGCTGCCGTTCTCTTCTGCAATTCCTGTCTGAATAACGTTTCTTCCATGTCTGATGCCAACCTTCCTCTACCTGCCGGTATACTTGTATGCTTACTGGGGATCCAGCGGTTCCAGTCCGCCCTCTTCGTTCAGCTTCATGACCTGTTTTTCCACCCGGTCGATCTGTTCATTGCACTGCTTCAGCAGACTCATGCCCTTACTGTATGCGGTAAAAGCCTCCTCCAGGGAAATATCCTCTGCTTCCAGCTGTCCGATCAGTTCTTCCACTGCGGAAAAATTCTCTTCCAGGCTCTGTGGTTCCTGTGCTTCTGTTTTCTTTTTTCCTGCCAAAATAGCACCTCCGTCTGCTGCCCGCATCTATCTGCATCCCCCCGGATACCGGTAAATGCTATCCGGGAAGTCTTTCTTCCTTCTGTATCTGTTCCACCCGGGTATCGATCACGCCGTCACTCACCCGGATCCGCAGGCGCTCCCCTGCTTCCACCTGGGTCACGGAACGGATATTTTTCCCATCGGTATCCTCCACATAGGAAAAACCACTGTTTAACTTTTCCAAAGGAGAGACCGCTTTCATTCTCTCAATATACAATGCCAGATTATGTCTGCGTTCCCGCAGGATCGCCTGCAGCCGGTTCTGCAGCCGGTCTTCCAGCTGTATGCTGTAAGTCCTCTTCTCCCGTATCCGGCTGGCGGGGCTTAAATATTTCAGGCGCATTTCCATCTGATCCGCCTGCTGCCTCTTATGCTGAAGCACTCGTCCCATCCGCTGATACAGCCTGTCCTGTCTGTCCAGAATCTCATTCTCAATATCACTGACCTGTGTCACTGCCAGTTCTGCCGCTGCCGACGGGGTCGGTGCCCGCAGATCCGCCACATAATCAATGATCGTGGTATCCGTCTCGTGTCCAACCGCCGAAATAATGGGAACAGAGCAGTCGAATACTGCCTGTGCCACCATTCTCTCGTTGAACGCCCACAGATCCTCAATGGAGCCGCCCCCACGTCCCACGATCATGACATCCACGCCCTGTCTCTCCAGTGCACGGATTCCGTTCACAATGGAAGGCGCCGCCGAAGCTCCCTGTACCAGCGCAGGATACAAAATAATCTGCACGAAGGGATTCCGTCTGGAGGCGATCTGTATGATATCCCGGACTGCTGCGCCGGTATCTGCCGTGACTACCCCAAGAGTATGGATATACTTCGGAATCTGCTGCTTATACTCCGGAGCAAACATGCCCTCTTCCGCCAGTTCCCGTTTTAGCTGTTCGTATTTTTCATAGAGGGCTCCGGCACCGTCCTGCGTCACTTCCTTCACATACAGCTGATATCTGCCGTCACGCTCAAATACACTCACACTGCCCTTCGCAATTACCTGCTGCCCTTCCGTCAGCCGGAATCCCAGACCTCTCCGGTCTCCGGCGAACATAATGCAGTTCAGGGCACTGGCAGAATCCTTTAACGTAAAATAAATATGTCCAGAGGGATGGTATTTACAGTTGCTTACCTCACCCTTTACAGATACCATCTGTAAAAAGTAATCCTGCGTGAACATATTTTTGATATAAGTATTCAGTTGTCGTACGCTGATTACGTTCTGTATCCTACTCACCGGATTTCATGATCTTGGCAAGGATCGCATTGACGAATCCGCCAGAGCTTTCCTGTCCGTACTTTTTGGCAATCTCGATTGCCTCGTTAATAGCAACGCCATTCGGGATATCGTCATCATAGCGCAGCTCATATGCACCAAGGCGCAGTACTGCAAGCTCCACCTTTCCCATACGGGTGGTATCCCAGCCTTCGGTATTCTCATTCAACAGCCTGTCAAGCTCGGGGATTTTCTCCCTGATCTTCTCAAAGCGGGCCGCAATGGCATCTGCATCCTGCCAGGAAGGAACTTCCTCATTATTCTCGCGGAACAATGCGATCTGTTCCGGCATATCCTCCGGTGCATGAAACTCCACGCGGTATAAAAGTTTGAAAACCTGTTCTCTCTGCTCGTGTCTTCCCATAATATCTTCCTGTAATTCCTCTTATTTATCCTTCTTCATGTTCACACCGGCAATACGGATGTTCACATCAGAGCAGGTCAGTCCTGTCATATTCTCAATGGCATTTTTCACCTTCTGCTGTACTGCCTGACAGGTAGCGGGAATATTGTAACCGTACTCCATGGTCACAGTCAGATCCACGGTCACATTCTTGTCCAGCACCTCTACTTTGACACCCTTGGTCAGGCTCTTAACGCCTACCTTGCTCATGAGTTCGTTGGTAACATTACCAGCCATGGCGCTGACACCGTCTACCTCGGTAGCTGCTAAAGATGCGATCATAGCCACTACATCATCGGCGATCTGTACGGTACCGATGCTCTCGTCTTCCCTTAATACCAGGTTCTTCTTATCTATTTCTTTTTCCATGATAGCTGATCCTCCTAATAATAACTAATTAGTTACAGTATACCAAATCCTTATTCATTTGTCACCCAAAAAGTCAAGGATAATTGTTTCCCGTTCTGGGCATAAGTGACGGTATTGCTGTTCCCCTGTATCTGCATATAGGAAAAAATCTCCTGCTCATCGATCAATGCATGACAGATTTCCTGATAACAGAGTTCATCTGCACATTTTATCGTCACTTCCGTTCTGCCGCCCTCTATGGCTCTGTCGAAGACCGCCTGCATCTGTTCATGGTCATAGGAAGTAAAGTAGGAACCTTCCCGCACATAATAATTTGCTTCCGTCGCCGTACATTCCGGCATAGGGATCACCGCTTCGATACGATGCGTCCGTAGCAGATCCTCTGTAGTCACGCACAGATAATCATAATTGATCTCCGGCAGGCTCCTCTGCTCGCTGCCATTCTCCATGCGGTAAGAGGCATCTCCCCAGGTGGTATCTACATAATAATAGTCCCCGTCCACCTGTACCAGATTCCAGGCATGAGCTTCTCCGGTATCCACCGTTCCCTGCACCAGGGTGCACATCACCCCCAGATGATTCAACAGATACTGGGTGGCTTTGGCATATCCCTGGCAGACAGAAGCTCCTCCCAAGAATACCGAGGCAATGTTCTGATTATCCGCCGCACTCAGATCATAATTTGTGGAAAAGATGACCGCCTCATACACCGCTTTTACCTTATCGTACTCAGAAGCCGCCTCTTCCATACCGGACAGCCATTCCGCCGTCACACTGCGAATGGCCTCCGCCCGCGCTACGGCCTCTTCCTTCGTCTGATCGTAAGTGCCTGCGAAGTCGATTCCTACGGTTTTCTCCCCTCTGGAATATTTGGTATAAGTATATCCTGTGGTGTAAAAAATCTCCGGATGATCTATCAGCACGCACTGAAATACTTTGTCAATGTCCTGTTCATCCATTCCCTGTTCCAACGGTTCCGTGGACAGTTTGATCGTGTCATCCATAGACCCAATCGCCTGCTCGATCTCCTGATACCAGATCTGTTCCTGCGCATCCAGACTCTCATATGCAAAACGAGAGCCTCCCTCCTCTAAAAGGGAAAAGCTCTCTGTATTGTCATTTTCCGCAGCCGCCGTCTCCTGCACAGGCATGGTATCTATCTGTGACTCGGGCAGCACGATGGTCTGGGGTACTTCCTGCAGAACCTCCTGTGAGGAGCATCCTGTCAAAAGCAGTAACATCAGAATTCCGGCACATAACTTTTTCTTATTCCGCATTCTATCCCCCTACACACTTTTTGTTTCCATATAATTACTAATTGCGTCCGAACTCCGTCAGCACCAGTCCCTTATTACGGTCCAGAGTCATGCCAATGCTCCAGGAATTCACAAACAGCAATAAAGGATTACCCTTCATGTCCTTGACCTTCTTCATATCGGAAGTACCGGACAGCTTGGCCAGGTCGATCTCATCCTTATTCTCGATCCAGCGGATATGCTCATAAGGAAGCGGCTCAAGACGGATTTCAACATTATATTCGCTTTCCAGACGGAATTTTAAAACATCAAACTGCAGGACGCCGACAACACCGACGATGATCTCTTCCATACCGGTATTGAACTCCTGAAAGATCTGGATGGCACCTTCCTGAGCGATCTGCTCTACGCCCTTGACGAACTGTTTTCTCTTCATGGTATCCACCTGACGCACTCTGGCAAAATGCTCCGGTGCGAAGGTCGGAATACCTTCATACTGGAACTTCTCCCTGGGCATGCACAGTGTATCTCCGATGGAGAAAATGCCGGGATCGAAGACACCGATAATATCACCCGCATAAGCCTCGTTTAAGATCTTACGTTCATCCGCCATGATCTGCTGGGGCTGGGATAATCTCATAACCTTATTGCCCTGCACATGACGCACTTCCATGTTGGCATCGAATTTACCGGAGCAGATACGCATGAATGCGATACGGTCTCTGTGAGCCTTGTTCATGTTAGCCTGGATTTTGAAAACAAAGGCACTGAACTCATGCTCCGTCGGGTTGATCATGCCGATGTCTGCTTTTCTTGGCAGCGGCGTGGTAGTCATATTCAGGAAATGCTTTAAGAAGATCTCCACACCGAAGTTGGTCAAAGCAGATCCGAAGCATACCGGGGTCAGGTTACCCTTCTGCACTTCCTCCAGATCAAACTCTGCGCTGGCACCGTCCAACAGTTCCACCTCGCCAAGCAGCTTGTCCGCTGCATCCTCTCCGATCAGTTCCTTCAGATGTTCTTCGTCCTGAATGGGGATCTCGGTGGAAGTTCCTTCCTTCGTTCCCTTCTCCGTATCGGAATATGCGATCACACACTTTTTCTCACGGTCGTAGACACCCTGGAATTCCTTACCGGAACCGATGGGCCAGTTGATGGGGCAGGTGGCAATGCCAAGCTCCTTCTCGATATCATCCAGCAGTTCAAAGGTATCTCTTGCCTCACGGTCCATCTTGTTGATGAAGGTGAAAATAGGGATCTTGCGCATCACGCAGACCTTGAACAGCTTTCTCGTCTGGGCCTCGACACCCTTGGAAGCATCGATGACCATAACTGCGGAGTCCGCTGCCATCAGGGTACGGTAGGTATCCTCAGAGAAGTCCTGATGTCCCGGGGTATCCAGAATATTGATGCAGTAACCGTCATATTCAAACTGCAATACGGAAGAGGTAACGGAAATACCTCTGTCTTTCTCAATCTGCATCCAGTCGGATACCGCATGTCTGGCCGTTGCCTTACCCTTTACGCTTCCTGCCAGGTTGATGGCTCCTCCGTAGAGCAGGAACTTCTCGGTCAGGGTCGTCTTGCCGGCATCCGGGTGGGAAATAATGGCAAACGTCCGGCGGCGGTTGATCTCTTCTGTATAATTATTACTCACTACTATAGTCCTCCAAATATATCTCTTATATC
>ERZ773164.2193-NODE-2193-length-16840-cov-4.343044_pt1 | contig 16840 bp, 15 predicted proteins | sample MGYA00511917_ERZ773164 | MGnify/ENA primary metagenome ERZ773164 (study PRJEB29015, sample SAMEA2737847) | human gut metagenome | biome: human gut; feature: human-associated habitat; material: faeces | place: China | collected 2012 ...
GGGGTAAAAAAATGAAATTTAATGTAAAAGATTTCTTAAGAAAGTATACAATGGTCATTGCACTGGTGATCGTATTTATCCTGTTCTGTGGATTGACAAACGGAAGACTCCTGTATGCACAGAACATGTCAAACTTAATGCTTCAGAATGGTTATGTTCTCGTTCTTGCCTGTGGTATGTTATTATGTATCCTGACAGGTGGTAACATCGACCTTTCTGTTGGTGCTGTAATCTGCCTGGTTGGCGGTCTTGCAGCAGTACTTATCAGCAACAAGGGAATGAACCCATATCTGACCATCATCATCTGCCTGGTTGTTGGCCTTCTGGTAGGTATCTGGCAGGGTTACTGGATCGGTTACAAACGTATTCCTCCATTCATCACAACGCTTGCTGGTATGTTCATCTTCCGTGGATTTGGACGTCTGATTCTGGACAACAAAACTGTTTCTATCCAGAACAAAGATTTCCTGAAAGTATTTACTTCTTATATTAATATTCCTGGACTGGATGACACTGCAAACTATTCAGCACTGATTGTTGGTATTGTTGTTGCTGTATATGTAATCTTCAGTGTAGTTCGTTCCAGAGCAAACAAAGCGAAAAAAGGCTATCGTCAGAATACAGCATTTTCTGATTACAGCAAAGCAGTGATCATTGCAGTTGTTATCCTGTGGTACTGCTACAAACTGTTCCAGTACAAAGGTATCTCCGTTATGTTCATCTGGGTAGTTGCAATCTGCCTGATTTACAGTTTCATTACATCCAAAACAGCATTCGGACGTTATTTCTATGCAATCGGTGGTAATGAGAAAGCTACACAGCTTTCCGGTATTGATACAAACAAAGTTTACTTTATTGCATACGTAAACATGGGACTTCTTGCAGGTCTTGCAGGTCTTCTCTGTGCAGCACGTGTAGGTTCTGTAAATGGTAGTACAGGTACATCCTTCGAGATGGATGCAATCGGTTCCTGTTTCATCGGTGGTGCTTCCGCATACGGCGGCAGCGGTACTGTAGGTGGTGTTGTAATCGGTGCACTTCTCCTTGGTGTTATCAACATGGGTATGTCAATCATGGGTATCGGTGATTCCTGGCAGTATGTAGTAAAAGGTGCCGTACTTCTGATCGCAGTAGTATTCGATGTATTATCCAACAGAAAGAATGGATGATAGAAGCAGATAACAAATCAATAAAATGAATGACGAGGGTCATTGCGTGTGACGCAATGGCCCTTTTTATAACTGGATATGAAATGGACAACAACACTTTTGCACTATGGAGTGGAATATGTTACACTGATATCTGGTAAAAATAAACAGAAAGAATGAAAGCTATGAAGAAATTTACACTGACAGTTTTTTGTATCCTGGCAGGCTGCATCTTTTTTCTTTCCGGTATCTGGATTTATTTTCAGAAAAGTCTGGACAGAGTAGAGCTTGGAGAAGGGGAGCATGCGGCAAGCTATCAGAGACATTATCTGATGATCTCCAATGATAAAGATACTGGTATGTGGCAATCGGTTTATGAGAGTGCATCCAAGGAAGCAGAAGAGAAAGATGCGTATGTAGAACTTCTTTCTCCTGAACAGATGAACGGCTATTCTCAGGCAGACTGTCTGAAAATCGGAATTGCTTCCCAGGTGGATGGAATCATTCTGGAAGCGGATGGAAGTAAAGAAGAGCAGCATCTGATCAATGAAGCATTGAAGGAAAAAATCCCTGTAGTAACGGTTATGACGGATGATACTGCAACAGGCAGGATCAGTTTTGTCGGCTTAAACAGTTATCAGACGGGAAGTGCTTACACAGAGCAGATTAGCGGCATGCTGAAAGCGCAGGGAACTACCAGTGTCATGTTTCTTTCTACATCCAGTTCCAAGACACAGGAGACGAATCTTGTCTATTCGCAGGTCAAAAAGGAACTGGAGGCACAGAAAAAAACAGGCCAGTCTGTAGACCTGACGGAATACTGTGTAGACAGCAGTGCAGATTTTGATACAGAAGAATTTGTACGTGACATGTTTGTAAATGATGAAAATCTACCTGACGTTCTGGTATGTATGGACGAAGTTGTGACAGAGTGTGTTTATCAGGCACTGATCGATTATAACCAGGTAGGTAATGTCAAAGTGATCGGATTCTACTATTCAGATGTGATTCTGGATGCCATCGATAAGGAAATCATTTCTTCTGCGATTGCTCTGGATATGGACGAGATTGGCCGATACAGCGTCAATGCACTGGATGAGTATCTGTCACTTGGACATAGTAATAACTATTATAGTGTAAACCAGCATGTGATCACAAAGGAGAATACAAAGGATTACAGGACGGAGGATGAGAAATGAGACAGGGAAAAGAGATATCTTCCGTAAAAAACTCTATACAGACCCGACTGAGCGGAGTTATGCTTCTGGTTCTTGTGTTTGCGCTGGGAATCAATGTGTTTATCTTTAAGCAGATTCATACAGCGGTTACAAGAATTGATGCAGTCTTTTCCAGTAATACGGCTGTGAATGAACTCTCGGAATCGCTGGAGCAGGTAGAGAGTACGGTTTATGAATATTTAAATACCAAGAGCACACAGGCTCTGGAAAATTATTATCGTTATGAACAGAATTACAAGAATCTGATCGAAGAACTGAATGACCGAAATCTGGATAATGAAGTGAAAATGCTGGAAAAAAATATCCGGAGAATGTCAGAAAGTTATCTGGAACAGACAAATGAGACGGTTCAGGCAAAACGAGGAAGAAATGTAGAAAAATATAAAACTTCCTACGAAGATGAAAATGAGCTTTATGAATATATCAATGTCTATATTTATAAGCTGAATAATTTACGATTTAAAACGAACTCGGCAAATTACCAGCTGCTGCTCTTGGCAATGAATGTACTCTATAAACTCTGTATTTTCGTTATGCTGGTTGTATATGCACTTGGTCTTGCAGTCACAACGCTTCTTGTCCGTAATATGATCCGTCCACTTACAGCATTGTCCAATACAGCGCATGAAGTTGCAAAGGGTAACTTAAATGTACCTCAGCTTCCGGTAGTTGTTGAAGATGAGGTTGGTGTTGTAACACGAAGTTTTAACCAGATGCTGGAAAGTATCCGGCAGAATATTGAGCAGCTTAAGGAAAGCATGGAACGTCAGGCACAGATGAAGGAACGGGAGCTTCTTATGGAAACCCATCTGAAGGAGGCTCAGCTGAAATACCTTCAGGCGCAGATCAATCCGCATTTTAACAGTCTGAATGCAGGTGCACAGCTTGCCATGATGGGGGATGCGGATAATACAGGAATTTTTCTTGAAAAGATGGCAGATTTTTTCCGTTATAATGTACGTAAGATGGAGGAAGACGCCATGCTCTGGGAGGAGATTGGGGCGGTAGATAACTACATTTATATCCTGAATGTCCGTTTTGCCGGAGATATCACCTATATTAAGGAAGTGGATGAAGGTATTGATAATATTCGTATTCCGAGTATGATTCTGCAGCCACTGGTTGAAAATGCAGTGCAGCATGGAATTCATGACTGTATGGAAACGGGATGGATCCGTATGGAAATTCACCGAAATGGTGAGATGTTGGATGTTACAGTAAGCGACAATGGTGCGGGAATGACAGAAGAAATGATAGCCAGGGTTATGGCCGGACGCGCAGATCAGAATGAAGAAGACCGTTTTTCCACGGGAATTGCTGGTCGGAATGGAATTGACAGACTACAGCTGTATTATAAAGAAGAAAATCTGTTTACGATTGAAAGTGACGGACCAGGGAAAGGGACCAGAGTTCATATCATCCTTCCTGTGTATAAAGATGAACTGGAATGAGAATAATGTGGAAATATTGCATAACAAAGGGGAGACAGAAGAATGTATCGAATTTTAGTTGCAGATGATGAAGGAATCATGCTGGAAGCCTTTAAGAATGTTATATCCAGTACATTTGGGGATTCATGTATCGTAGAAACTGCCAAAACAGGAAGAGCCGTAACAGAGATCGCGGAGACTTTTCATCCGGATATCGTATTTATGGATATTCATATGCCTGGTATTAATGGAATACAGGCTATGCGAGAAATAAGAAAATTTAATACAACAGCTCTGTTTTATGTTGTATCGGCCTATGACAAATTCGATTATGCAAAAGAAGCAATTGATCTGGGCGTAGAACGTTATCTGACGAAACCTATACCCAGAGCAAAGATTATTGCGGCTGTAGAGGAGGCAATCGGAAAAGTTGATGCAAAACGAAATCAGAGAAGCAATCTCTTAAAGATTCAGGAAAAACTGGAGACGGTCATTCCGGTTGTGGAGAGCAGTTTTGTCGGAAGCCTGCTTTTTCAGCAGGAAATGCAGGCGGCAGATTATTACCAGCAGCTTCTGGACATTGAAGACAGTCAGGGATATGTCATGATCCTGCAGTTTGGTCAGTCTTATGAGAATGGCAGACTGGTCAGCCCGATCGGTATGAATGTAAAAGCACAGGAATTTTACGGAGAAATTCGGGATATTGTGAAATCTTATTTTTCCTGTGCAGTTGGTTCTATCATGTCCAACCGTATTCCAATCGTTGTTCCGTGTCCGATTTCGGCAAAGTCTTATGAGGAGAGAATCGACCTTGTAGAAAGTTCGAGGAGTCTGATCTCGAAGCTTGAGGGAAGGATTGAAGCAAAATTCCGAATCGGTATCGGAAGGGTGCGGGAAATGCAGGAAATGGAGCGCTCTTACCGTGAGGCACTTCGTGCATTGAACGGAAGCAAGAGCCGCGTGATACATATTGAAGACCTTTCTCAGAATGGTGTATATGATGAAGAATTTCCGGTAGAAATGGAAAAAAGTATTTTTCGCTATCTGGAAGAAGGGAAAGAAAAGGAATGCGTACAGGAGAACAAAAAGGAATACAACAAGGAATACAACAAGGACGCCATGAGGGAATGATTCTTGGAGCTCTTATGAGTGGAAAAACTCCGGAAGAGGTTGCTGAGATGCTGAATTTGCCTCTGGAGGAAATAAAAAAAGTTCAGGAACAACAGATGACTGCGAACAGATAGTAAAAGAAAATTACTGCTATAAAGTCAATAGGTAACTGAGAAAATTTGAAATTGAGAGAGGCTATGCACGTTATGAGTGTATAGCCTCTTCTGCGTTGGTATTTATGTGTTTTTCTTCCATTGTGATTTCTACTGATGCATTGGCATACATCATTTTAGAACACGAAGAGAAAAATACAATGACTTTTCTATCCGACTAAAAATGGTTAATTCTAAGCGGCTTTAGGTGGTCAATTTTCCCCGCCCTAACAAAAGTATTATTTTGTGTATATTCTATCTTGTTTTGTTTATGGTGCATACACATACTAAATGGTAAAATTAAAGTAAATTTAGATATCATTTGTGACAAAGCGCACTTCAAGTTTATCAGGGCGTGAATAACTTTCTGTATATTCAACTAAATTACCATTTTCATCGTATCCTATGAATTCAATATAGTTGACGATAGAGGTGGCGCTTGGAAGATGAAGGTGCTTTTGAAGTTTTTCGCCAGCTTCTACCATCATCATTGTCTCATTAAATTTTACAGGCAAATGATTTTTGGATTTCATATAATCATAAAGCGATATGTGCTCAAAATTGTAATTATCGATATCTGAAAAAAAATGAAGAGGAACATAGGTAAACTCAATTGCAAGAGGTTCCTTGTTTCCAAGACGAATTCGATGAATACCGTATATTTCATCTTCTTCAGAAAGTCCAAGTTTATCTGCAAAGTATTTTCTGTTTTTGATTATACCTGTGCCTAAGCATTTATTGGAAATTTCAATACCAAAGTTACGAACTAAAGAGGTAAAGCTGGCATTTTTTGATTCATTTAGTACTCCTAAAGCAACTCGATTTTGTTCGGGTTTGCGGACAAAAGTTCCCTTTCCGTGAACGCGAATTAAGTAATGTTGGCTAATTAATTCGTCAAAGATGTCATGAATCAAATATCGACTTACACTATACATTGTTGCAAAATCCCGTTCGCTAGGAAGCAACTCCCCAGGAAGATATTCCTGTGTTTTAATTTTTGTAATGATACTAGATTTTATTTGTGCGGCTAATACATCATCATTGCTCATAAAACTACCTCCTTGATAAAACCAAAACGATCAATTAGCATATTATTTTCAAAAAAGACTGCAAGATGTCCTTGTTTATCATACATGAGCCCTTTGTATTTCATTAAAGGGCTATCAACAGGAATATTTAAAATTTGAGCAGTCTTTGTGTCTGCGTAAAGTAAGGTGACTTTTTGATTCGATTTTGCTAAGGTTATTTGACAATTGTTTGTAATCAAATCAATTGCAGGAGCAGAAGCAGCAATTTGTTGGGTGAGATCTGGATAGATGTATTCAGGAATATAAGTTGTATTGATACAAATTAGTTGAGTACCATCTGAATAAAGCCAAACAATTTTGTATATTTTCGATTTTTCAGGAAGTAACATTTCGCTTGCAAGATAGTTATCTGCTTCTATTTTTTTGAAATCATATAATTCGTAAGTTAATTGTCCGCTATCTTCCTCTGAATGTAAGGAAAAATTACGAATGGATTGTAAAATGCGCTTAGGCGCTACGTAATAACCACTTCGTGGTTTTGAGATAATTGTTTTATCTTGAAGTAACAGATTCAAGGCTCCACGAACAGTTAAGCGTTGTACATGAAACAGCTCTGCCAGCTTTCGTTCCGAAGGCAGTTTGTCACCTGGAAGATAGTGTTCTTCCTTTAGCATGTATTTGATTTCTTTTGATAATGCAACATCTAAAGTTAATAAATTTTTTTTCATAAGAACTCCTAATATTATAATTTACTTGTAAATGATAATCAAATTATACGTTGTCAGTTCTTAAAAAGCAAATGGAAAGGAAAAAAGAAATGAATAAATAAATATAAAAACTGGTATAGTAAATTCAAAATATGCTTCATACCAGGATAAAAGAAATATATGCATTATGTATAAATAAATGCATTTATATTTATAAAAATACAACAATATTCAATATTCTTTACATGAAGTATTGAAAAAATAAAAAAAAGTGGTATACTAAATTTAAAAATAGTCACCAATACAAAGGAAGCGAAAGGGGAAAAAACTATGTTGAAATTTAATGAACAGAAACAGATTGAAAGTGTGAATGGAGCGCTTGCTCTGAGAAATCAAATTAATGAATTGATTGATGGAATTTGTAAAGAAGGATACAAGAATATTTGTTGGCTCGGTATCGGTGGAACATATGCATCTTGCCTCCAGGCAGAGGTTCATATGAAAGAAAAATCAAAACTTTCATTTTTTGTTGAAAACGCAGCAGAGTATTTGACAACTGGAAATAAAAAAGTTGGAGAAGGAACTATTGTAATTATTTCGTCTGTTACAGGAACAACTTCTGAAATCGTAGATGGAGTAAAAAAAGCACAGAAGAGTGGAGCAAGGGTGATTGGTTTTATTGATGTTGCTACTGCAGAACTTGCAAAACTTGTAGACTATGTGATTACATATCCTGCCAATGAACAATTGAAATTTTATATGGTAGCAGATAGATTTATGTACAATGCAGGAGAATTTCCAGAATATGAGGATTTATACAAGGAGTTGGATCAGTATTTGGCAACTGCACTTGTGGAAGTTGAAAAGGAAGCAGATGCTTTCGGAGAAGAATTTGCAAATCGTCATAAGGACGACAAAATTCATTATTTTGTTGGGGCTGGGAACCAGTATGGTGCCACATATTCTTATGCAATGTGTTATTGGGAAGAACAGCATTGGATTCGTACAAAATCTATCCACAGTGCAGAATTTTTCCATGGAATGTTAGAAATAATTGACAAAGATACACCAGTTACAGTATTTATTGGGGAAGATTCTCAGAGATCATTGAGCGAGCGCGTTGCAAACTTCTTGCCACGCATTTGTGGAAAATACAATATTATTGATACCAAGAAATTTGAATTAAAAGGAATTAGTCCAGAGTACAGAGGATATATATCACATTTAGTGATGCATGCGGTAACACAGAGAATTGATGCACATATGGAAAAAGTCAATTGTCATCCTATGGAAATCAGAAGATATTACAGACGTCTGGACTATTAAGGTGGCAAAATGGACAGAAAGATAAGAGTAGCAGCAATAGGAGATAATTGTATTGATTATTATGATTCATTGAATGAATCTTATCCAGGGGGAAACCCAGTGAATGTTGCTGTATACATAAAACGATTAGGTGGAGAAAGTTCTTATACAGGTGCTGTTGGAACTGATTCATTCGGAAAAATCATGATAAGTGCAATTCAAAATAAAGGAGTCGATACTTCTCATATTCAAGTGCTGGATGGAAAAACCGCAGTTACACATGTTGACATTGTAGATGGAGATAGAGTGTTTGGAAAATATGAAGAAGGTGTTTTGGCAGACTTTAAGCTAAGAGAACAAGACATTTCCTTTATAAAGAAACATGATTTAGCGGTTACAGGAATTTGGGGAATGATTGAAGATGAGCTTCCACTTATTTCGAAAGAAATTCCAGTTGCATTTGATTTTGCAAATAAATTTGCAAATCCAATTGTTGAGAAAGCGATTCCATATGTGACATATGCATTCTTCTCTTTTGACGAGGAATCACGCAATGAGTTTAGACAGAAATATCATAGCATGGGCTTAAAAGAAAAAGAAAATTGTACGGAACAATTAAAGGAATTCATGAAAGCAATGCAACAAAAAGGACCTAAAGTCATTATTGCAACATTGGGGAAAAATGGAAGCATTGGGTATGATGGAAATTCTTGGTATCGATTTGGAATCATAGAGTGTAAAGTTGTTGATACAATGGGTGCAGGCGACAGTTTTATTGCCGGATTTTTATATGGGATTTTGACTGGATTGAATGTTCAAGATTCGATGGAAGCAGGAGCTCAGAATAGTGCGGTAACAATAGGCTATCAAGGGGCATGGTAGAAGGAGAATATAACAAATGAGAAAAAAATAGTGGCAATTTTATTGACAGCTGCTATGGCAATGGGTATTGCAGCATGCGGAAATCAAAGTGAAAGCAATAAAGAGGCAAAAAAAGACGATAATACAATTACAGTATGGTGTTGGGACAAAACATTTAATATTTTTGCAATGGAAGAAGCTGCAAAAATTTATCAAGAAGATCATCAAGATGTGAAAATTGATATTGTCGAAGTTGGAGATGTAGATGTACAGTCTAGACTTACTACGGCTGGTACATCAGGAGATCTAAGCACATTGCCAGATATTTTTTTGATGCAAGACCATGCATTCCAAAAAAATGTAATATCTTATCCAGATGTATTTACAGAAATTTCTGAAAAGAAAATTGATTTTTCAGAATTTGCTTCTGGTAAAACAGATTTTTCTGTTGTAGATGGAAAACACTATGGAGTGCCTTTTGACAACGGAGCAGCAATTGCTTGTTATCGTACAGATATTTTGCAAGAAGCTGGAATGACTTTAGAAGATTTTACAGATATTACTTGGGATGAGTGGGTTGAAAAAGGCAAAGTAGTACTGGAAAAAACAGGAAAACCATTATTGACAACGTTAGCAGGCGAATGTGATTTGCTTACGATGATGTTACAGTCTGCAGGAGCATCTTTGTTTAATGAAGATGGAACAACGAATATTGCAAAAAATGACACTTTGAAGAAGGTAATTGATACATATTGTAAAATGAAAGATTCAGGTGTGTTACAGGAAGTAAATAACTGGGATGAATACACTGGCTCAATGTTGAACAGTGAAGTTGCAGGTGTGATTAATGGGTGTTGGATTATGGGAACAATTCAGACAGCTGAGGATCAGTCAGGAAAATGGGCTATTACAAATATTCCAAAACTTACAAATGTAAAGGGTGCCACAAACTATTCAAATATTGGAGGTTCTTCCTGGGCAATCTCAGGGAATTGTGGAAACGTAGAGTTAGCAGAAGATTTTCTTGCGTCTACATTTGCTGGAAGTACAGAGTTATATGATAATATTCTCTCTTGTGGAGCAATTGCTACATGGACACCAGCAGGAGATTCTGATGAATATGCAGTACCGAATGAATTTTTCTCTGGTGATGTAGTGTTTGAAAAAATAGTTGACTATTCAACAAAAGTTCCTTCTATTATTACGGGACCATATTTCCATGAAGCAAGAGACGCAATCTCTGTTGCGACAACAAATATTACAAATGGTGCAGATTTAGAGAAAGAGCTTAAAAAAGCGGAAGATACTGTTAATTTTAATATGGGACAGTAAGAGAGATTCCTATTATACAAGGGGATGGAATGTAGAACCATCCCCCTTATGGATAGAGAGGAGGGGTTTTTGTGTCTAACAAACCAAGAAAAATGACGTTAGAAAAAAAACATAATTTAACAGGATGGGCTTTTTTGGCACCAGCAACATTTTTGATTGCGGTGTTTAGTTTTTGGCCAATGATCAAAGCGTTAGTTTTATCTTTTCAGACAGGGAAAGGTAGAAATATGCAGATGGCTGGATTTACAAATTACATCAGAATGTTTCAAGATGATGTATTTCTTCAGTCAATAAAAAACACATTTTTTTATTTCATTCTTCAAGTGCCCATTATGCTTGTAGTAGCGATGGTGTTAGCTTGTATTCTAAATAAAAAAGACTTACGGTTTAAAGGATTTTTCCGAACAATGATTTTTTTGCCGTGTACAACTTCATTGGTTGCGTATGCAATTATTTTTCGGTCTTTGTTTGCAAATGATGGATTAGTAAATTATGTTCTAGTGAATTTGGGAATTTTGGATAAACCATATAATTTTTTGACACAACCATTTGCGGCAAAAATGGTTATCATATTGGCTCTTTTGTGGAGATGGACAGGATATAATATGGTATTTTTCCTTTCTGGATTGCAAAACATTGAATATTCAGTATACGAAGCTGCAAAAATTGATGGAGCATCAGCAATACAGACATTTTTTAAGATTACTGTTCCATTATTAAAACCAACTATCTTGTTGACAGCAATAATGTCAACAAATGGAACATTACAGTTATTTGATGAATCAATTAACTTGACCGATGGAGGTCCTGCGAATGCTTCAATCTCTATGTCACATTACATATATAATTTATGTTTTAAGTATGTGCCGAATTTTGGATATGCAGCAGCGATGTCCTTCTTTATATTACTGTTGGTTGCAGTATTAGCATTTATACAAATGAGGGTGGGTGATAAACGTGATTAAAAAGATGAAAAATATAGGAATGTATGCATTCTTGATTTTGGTTACTTTTATTTCAGTATTTCCTTTGTACTGGATGGTAAGTGCATCCACAAACAAAAGTGTGGATGTATCAAAAGGCGTATTATCGTTTGGCTCTCATTTGGGAGAAAACTTGAAAAATCTGCTGGCAAATCAAGATGTAGGGGCTGCATTGGTCAATTCATTTAAATATGCAATATTACTTACAATAGTTTCGATGGTGATATGTTCCTTGGCAGGATATGGATTTGAAATTTATCATGATAAAGCAAAAGATGCCGTGATGGGTGTGATTCTTCTTGCAATGATGGTTCCATTTATTACGATATTGGTCCCATTGTTTCAGATGGTTGCAAAAATGAAAATGTTAAATAGTACGTTGGGATTCATTTTACCAACGGTATCAACCCCATTTTTAATCATGATGTTTCGACAGAGTGCAAGATCATTTCCTCGTGATATTATTGAAGCTGCCAGATTAGATGGACTTTCGGAAATTAGAATCTTCTTTCAGATGTTTATTCCTACAATGAAATCAACATATGCAGCGGCTATGACTATTACATTTATGAATGCTTGGAATAGTTATATGTGGCCGAAAGTAATCATGACACAATCCAAGAGCATGACAATGCCAATGGTTGTAGCAAATCTGACAGAGGGATATGTAACAGACTATGGAATGCTTATGTTGGCAGTCTTAATATGTACATTGCCTACCGCCTTAGTATTCTTTATTTTACAGAAGAATTTTGCAGAAGGTATTACTGGAGCTGTAAAATAATAAATGATATCTATAAAGAAAGGGATTAGAAATGGAATATAAAAAAATAAATATGCCAGGTCTTCTGCATGGTGGAGATTATAATCCTGAACAATGGTTAGATAGACCGGATATTCTTGAAGAGGATATCCGGTTAATGAAATTAGCGCATGTAAATAATGTTTCACTAGGAATATTTTCGTGGGCATTTTTAGAGCCAGAAGAAGGAAAATATCAGTTTGACTATTTAGAAGAAATTATTAACCGTTTATATGACAATGGCATCTATACAAATCTAGCTACACCAACAGGTGCAATGCCAAATTGGATGACTCAAAAATATCCTGAAGTAATGCAGACAGATGAAAACGGGATACAGAATTTACCAGGAAAAAGGCATAATTTTTGTTACACGTCTGCTGTTATGAGAGAAAAAACTAGAAAGTTGGATTTGAAATTATCAGAACGCTTTGGAAAACATCCAGGAGTAATTCTTTGGCATATATCAAACGAATACGGAGGAAATTTTAGGGATGCTTCTTGTCATTGCGAAGAATGTCAAAAAGCATTTCGGAAATGGTTGAAAAAAAAATACAAAACATTGGATGCATTGAATCATGCATGGTGGAGTGCGTTTTGGAGTCATACTTATACCGATTGGGAACAGATTCATTCACCTTCTCCGAGGGGAGAGGATGAATTACACGGTTTGAAATTGGACTGGAAAAGATTTGTGAGTGAACAGTTACAGGACTTTTGCAGAGAAGAGATTCGAGCTGTTAAAACATATTCGGATCTTCCAGTTACAACAAACATGATGATGTATTTTTCACCATTGGATTATGATAAATGGGCAGAGGAGTTGGATGTGATTTCTTGGGACTCTTATCCGAGTTGGCATACAAAAGAAGATGAAGTACCGATTGCTGTGTGGGCAGCCTTTATGCATAACCAGATGAGAGGATTTCAGAAGAAGCCATTTTTGATGATGGAATCAACACCATCACTTGTGAATTGGGATGAGGAAAATAATGTAAAAAGACCGGGGATGAATTACTTATCTTCAATGCAGGCAATTGCGTTAGGTTCGAATAGTGTTCTTTATTTTCAATGGAGAAAAAGCAGAGGATCGAGTGAAAAGTTTCATGGAGCGGTTGTTGATCATGATGCGTCAGAAAAGAATAGAGTTTTTCAAGAAGTTGCTTGGATTGGCAAAGATCTAGAAAAGCTAAGCAGTCAAATACTAAGTACATGTAATAGGGCGAAGGTAGCTATTATTATGGATTGGGAAAATTGGTGGGCTCTTTCTGACGCACAAGCAATATCGAGAAAATTTGATTATACGGAAGAACTTTTAAAATATTATCGGGTTTTTTGGGAAAAAGGAATTGAAGTTGATATAATTTCCATGGATCGAGAGTTGTTAGATTATCAGCTTGTGGTTGCTCCGACCTTGTACTTGCATAAAAAAGAGTATATTCATAAAGTAGAAGCATACGTGGAAGCAGGTGGAATATATGTAACAACTTATTGGAGTGGAGTAGTAAATGAAACAGATTTATGTTTTATTGGAGAGAGACCACATGAGAGATTGCTAGGATTATCAGTTGATGAGATTGATGTGGGGAATGAATATTTTCCAAATACTTTCTCCTATAAAGACGGTGTATATAAAGCCGGTGTGTTAAGAGAAGTTGTGACACTTCAAACTGCAAAGCCGTTGGGAACATACTTGCAAGATTACAATGTAAATACTCCAGCAATTACGGAAAATGTGTATGGCAAAGGAAAAGCTTACTATATTGTTGTTCAACCAGATCTGGAATTTTTGAAAGAATTTTTGGGTGATGTAATTGAGGAAGCAAATGTGGAAGCAAATTTGACGGAAACATTACCTTATGGAGTTACTGTTTCAAAAAGAAGTGGAAAAGAACAGAAAGATGATGTATATTTTCTTCAGAATTTTAACAGACATCCTGTGAAGATGGTTTTGAATGAATGTTATACAAATTTGATTACTGATGAAATCCTTACAGGTTCAATAAAACTGCAAACATATCAATGTATTGTGATGCAAAAGAAATAAGATTCCGTAATAGGGAGGAACTCACATTGAAATCAAAGGCAAAGACATTTTTAATTGATATTTTACTTGATATTGTAGGTGGTTGTTTTATTGCGATTGGAGTCTATAATTTTGCAGTGGCATCTGGATTTCCGGTAGCAGGTATATCAGGTATTGCAATCGTGTTTTATTATTTTTGGAAAATTCCAATTGGTACAATGACGACAATTTTGAATATTCCAATTATTTTAATTTGTTACAAGTTGTTGGGAAAACAATTTTTTTTAAGATCAATAAAGACAATGTTAATTTCTAATATACTGATGGACTGGGTTGTTCCATTGTTTCCAGTTTACCATGGTGATATGATGTTATCTTGTATTTGTATGAGTGTATTCTCAGGAATCGGATATGCATTAATTTACATGAGAGATACCTCTACAGGTGGAGCAGATTTTGTTTTGATGGCAATACACAAGGCAAAGCCACATATTTCTGTAGGAAAAATTATCATTGTTATGGATTTTATTATTGTAATTATTGGTGGAATTCTGATGCGTGGAAACATTGATAAGATTATTTATGGATTAATTGGAACGTATATTCTATCATTTGTCGTAGATAAGCTAATGTATGGCGTTGATGCTGGAAAACTTGCTTTGATTGTAACAGAAAAGGGACCACAAATTGCGGCAAAAATTGATGAGCTATCACAACGAGGGGCAACTTTGATTAAGGCAGAAGGAAGTTATACAGGACGTGAAAAAGAAGTATTAATGTGTGCATGTAACAATAAAGAAATGTATACGATTCAAGAAGCTGTAAAGAAAGTAGATTCATCAGCGTTTCTTGTTATAATGGAATCGAATGAAGTGCGTGGAAAAGGATTCAAGCCAATATAATATAAAAATTAAGAAGTTCTAGCATGGATCGGTATAAGATTGGATCCGGAACATTATCTTTGATTATGGAACGTTATCACGCGGGAGGAATTCCGATTGAAGAACTCCAGATGATGCCACCAAAAGAGGTGGAATTACTTTTTTATCCTCAGAAAAATATTAAAAAGAAGGATATTCCACTTCCAGATTTCTAGTACTATTTATACAGGTCATAAGATGATATCTAAAAACAAGAAAACAAAGAAAGAACCAATATCATTAGGAAATGAAGAATAATACAATCAACCTTGTGCCAAGTGGGCACGAAGTTGGCATAGTCACTATGGTGTCAGGAGAAATCCTGGCATCTTTTTTTTATATCTTTTTACACTTCAAAAAATAATTTCAAAAAATTTCTAAAATCATGTCCGATTTTGTCGCTCCCAATACAGAGTATATGGAAGGCAAATTGAAAATCCTCTGATTTCCAAAAATCACAAACGTAAAAGAGGTTCAGACAGTTCTTCCGATTGCACCTTGACAATTGAAGGAGCTGATACATCTTGAGAAACATGCTTACCGGAGTTAATCCGGCTCGTGCAGGCGAAGACTCCTACGGGAAGAGCGAAGCAATAATGATACCACCGAAAGGTACAGGACCTGACACAAATGAAAATGGATCGTTTAGTTTTGGAAACAACAATGGAGATGATCTTATGTATGTTTGAGTCATGTGACACAGAGGAATTTACAGAAATATTCGGCACGCTGCTTCCCTATGCGGTGGAGAAGAACAATGATCTGTTTATTGTAAAAGACTATTTGCTATATATACGACATGATTTCGGGCATGTCAAGAGCAGACGTCAAAAACGTCCTTCTCATCATGCATATAGATTCTGTTATTCTGGGAGTCGTCCCTCATACATAATGCTGAGTTCACCGTAGACCCGTCCCCAGTTTCTAATGCTCATAGTCCATTTTTTTGTGGCTTCAAAAGTTGCCAGATACAGGGCTTTCAGGAGTGCTGTATCACTTGGAAATACGCTTCTCTGACGGTTGAACTTACGGTAGGTAGAATTCAGACTTTCAATTGCATTGGTCGTGTAAATAACCTTTCCGACATCCGGTGAAAACTTGAAAATCGGTGTTATTGCATCCCAGTTATCATACCAGCGTTTCATAGAATTCGGGTATTTTGCGGTCCATTTTTCAGTAACGCGATCCAGAGCCAGTCTAGCCTTCTCTTCATCAGAAGCATGGTAAATCGTTTTTAGGTCGGAAGCGAACGCTTTTCTGTCCTTATCCGGAACATATTTTAGTGTGTTTCTTACCTGATGTACAATACATCTCTGATACTCCGTTTTGGGAAATGCAGCAGCAATTGCCTCTTTAATACCACTAAGACCGTCAGCACAGATAATCAGAATATCCTTTACACCACGATTCTTCAGCTCATTTAGAACAGACAGCCAGTATTTTGAACTTTCATTATCACCGACAGTGATTGAAAGAACTTCTTTTTTTCCTTCTGTGTTGATGCCAAGAATGACATAGGCAGCCAGCTTTCTAATCACTCCATTATCGCGTACGGAATAATGGATGACATCTATATAGAGGATTGGATATACCTCGTCCAGCGGTCGATTTTGCCAGTCTTCGATCTGAGGCAGAATTTTATCCGTAACGTCTGAAATAAAGCCTTCTGATGTCTCAAAACCGTAGATATCTTCGATGGTTTCGGATATTTGCCGGGTCGTCATCCCTTTTGCATACATGGAAATAATCTTCTGATCGATATCAGAAATATCCTTCTGACGTTTCTTTACAATCTGTG
>ERZ773164.2200-NODE-2200-length-16806-cov-3.658408_pt1 | contig 16806 bp, 12 predicted proteins | sample MGYA00511917_ERZ773164 | MGnify/ENA primary metagenome ERZ773164 (study PRJEB29015, sample SAMEA2737847) | human gut metagenome | biome: human gut; feature: human-associated habitat; material: faeces | place: China | collected 2012 ...
AGCCGACGCCCGCGTGCTGGGAATGCGCCCGTACCGCGTACAGGTGATGGGCGGTCTGGTGCTGCATCAGGGGCGCATTGCCGAGATGAAGACCGGCGAGGGCAAAACGCTGGTGTCCACCCTGCCCGCGTACCTGAACGCGCTGTCCGGCAAGGGCGTGCACGTCGTGACCGTCAACGACTATCTGGCGCGCCGCGACAGCGAGTGGATGGGCAAAGTCCACCGCTTCATGGGGCTGAGCGTCGGTCTGATCGTCCACGATCTGGACAGCGCCGAACGCCGCGCCGCCTATGCCTGCGACATCACCTACGGCACGAACAACGAGCTGGGCTTCGACTACCTGCGCGACAACATGGTCATCCGCCAAAGCGAGCTGGTGCAGCGCGGTCACAACTTCGCCATCGTCGACGAAGTGGACTCCATCCTGATTGACGAAGCGCGCACCCCGCTGATTATCTCCGGCGCGGGCGACAAATCTACCGACCTCTACGCGAGAGTGGACGCGGTCGTCCGCACGCTCAAGCGCGACGTTCACTTCGAGATTGAAGAGAAGAAAAAGGCCATCAGCCTGACCGACGAGGGTGCCCAGCGCGTCGAAGCCGCGTTCGGCATCACCAACATCAACGACGCGGAAAATGCCGAGCTGAACCACCACGTCAGCTGCGCCCTGCGCGCCAACTTCCTGATGAAGCGCGACGTGGACTACGTCGTCAAGGACGATCAGGTCATCATCGTTGACGAATTCACCGGTCGTTTGATGAAGGGACGCCGCTGGTCCGATGGTCTGCATCAGGCCGTTGAAGCCAAAGAAGGCGTTGAAATTCAGCAGGAAAACCAGACTTTCGCGTCTATTACCTTCCAGAACTACTTCCGTATGTATGAGAAGCTTTCCGGTATGACCGGTACGGCTGATACGGAAGCCTATGAATTCCAGGAAATTTACGGTCTTGAAACCGTTGTCATCCCGACCCATCGCATGATGATCCGTGATGACCAGCAGGATAAGGTCTATCGCACTGCGAAAGAAAAATACAAAGCCATCGTTGATGACGTTAAAGAGTGCTACGGCCGCGGTCAGCCGGTTCTTGTCGGTACGACCTCGATCGAAAACTCCGAACTTATCAGCGACATGCTGACCAAAGCAGGCATCCCGCACAACGTGCTGAATGCTAAGCAGCATGAGAGAGAAGCTCAGATCGTTATGGAAGCCGGCCGTCCCGGTATGGTCACCATTGCGACCAACATGGCCGGCCGAGGTACCGACATCGTTTTAGGCGGCGGTATCAGCAAGGCTCTTGAGCAGATCGACAACGACGAAACCCTTTCTGATGAACAGAAGAAGGCTCAGAAAGAGGAAATCAAAGCGAAGTGGCAGGTTGACCACGACCGCGTTGTGGAACTCGGCGGCTTGAGAATTATCGGTTCCGAGCGTCACGAATCTCGCCGTATCGACAACCAGCTGCGCGGACGTTCCGGCCGTCAGGGTGACCCGGGTTCTTCCCGCTTCTATTTGTCCATGGAAGACCCGCTGCTTAGAATCTTCGCCGGCGAAAAGATGCAGGCTTTGATGAACAAGCTGCGTCTGCCTGAAGGTGAAGCGATTGAAGCAGGTATTGTTTCCCGCTCCATTGAAACCGCTCAGCGTAAAGTCGAATCCCGCAACTTCGATATTCGTAAGCAGCTGCTTGAATACGATGACGTGGCTAACGATCAGAGAAAGGAAATCTACGCACTGCGTAACGAAATCCTGGAAAACAAAGATGTGTCTGGCCCTGTGAAAGAACTTCGCGACGGATACTTCACCAGCCTGTTCCGCCACTATGTTCCTGCAGATACTGTTGAAGAACAGTGGGATCTTGAAGGTTTAGAAAAAGAGCTGAAAGAACAGTGGAATCTGGATGTTCCGCTCAAGGCTACACTGGAAAAATCCGAAAGCTCCGACGATCAGGAACTTCTGGATATGCTGCTTGCAGCCACCAACAAGGTTTACGACGAAAAAGTCGCCTTGGTCGGTCACGAAGCTTTTGCACAGTTTGAACGCAATGTTCTGCTTCAGTTCCTGGATCAGCGCTGGAGAGAGCATCTCAGCCAACTCGACATGCTCCGTCAGGGCATCTATCTCCGCGGCTACGCTCAGAAACAGCCGAAACAGGAATACAAGCGCGAAGCTTTTGAACTGTTTGCCAACCTGCTTGAAACCGTCGGTGCCGACGTCACCCGTGTTCTGATGAATGTTCAGATTCGTCAGCCGGAACCTGAAGAAGTCGCAGCGGCTCAGCAGGAAGCTCAGGCTCCCGCTCAGGAAGCTCTCCCTCAGGAAGAAGATCCGTTCGCACATGTCGGACGCAATGATCCTTGCCCCTGCGGAAGCGGCAAGAAATTCAAAGATTGCCACGGCAAGCTTCGTTAATCTGAATTAACGGAAAGACGGCTCTCGGTGAACAAACCTTGGGCCGTTTTTTTACGTCTTCTTTCCCTCCAAGTTCGATTGAAGCAGGATGGAAAAGCTGCTAAATCAGTTGGCCGCCGGCGACTCAAAGATGCAATTAGTGGCTACCTCGAATCTTCACAGGTCCCTTTGTAACGGGAAATGCCGTCCACTGAGATACAAAAAATTCCGGAGAAGATCTAAGTCTTCCCCGGAACTAATTAGCGATTAAAGGAACGTGTCCCCTCGGTCGTTTTTAGAATTGATATCTATATTTGGCCTGGAGAACCTGATCAACACGTCCCTTGTCGCCGGAACCGATACCATAATTCAGACCGAAAGCGTGGGCGCCCTTAGCGGCTTCCACACCAACTTTGGCTGAGTACATGGCGTTGTTGGCGATTCTGGAGTCGATCGAATCAGATGCACCGCCTGTGGCTAAAGCAAATTTGTTCTTCACTTTACGGTCGCCAAGGGCCGGAGCAATCTGAACGTCAACGAACGGCTTCACATCAACAGAAGCAACGTTAGCTTTGCCGTTGAAAGCGACGCCAAACGGAACCTGGAACAAGTTGGCTTTTTCAGCTGAGTACTTGAAGCCACCAGCCTTGAAGCTTTCCATGTCAACGTGCAGATAACGGGCACCAACGTGCGGAGTGACGGTGATGACTTCATTCAGAGCCAAAGGTTTCTCAACACGGACGCCGACGGAGAATGTCTTGACGTCGGGTTTGCCTTTGTAGCCGGCATGAGAAATCTTGTTCTTGCTCTGGAGGTAACCGACATTACCGATGACGTTAGCGTATTCGGTGTTCCAAACACCATAGACGTTTGCGCCCCAATAGGTGATGTCGTTCTTGATACCGGAGCCGTTGCCTTGTCCTCTTGCAGAGCCCTTACCAAAGGAAACCGCACCACCTAAAGCAGCACCGTTGCCGAAGGCGTAATCAGCACCGACTGTGGCGCCGCCGATATCGCTCTTATAGCCATAATTGGTAGAACCTGCCTGGTAACGGCTGGCTTTACTTGTCATGCCGGAGAGGTCGATCCAAAGATCAGCGCCCTGTTTTTCGTGAGCATAAGCAGCCAGGGCGGAACCATGCTGGTCGAGTGTGTCAGCAATCAGGTTGGCACCGTTTACAGCCATTGCCTGAGCAGCAGAGGCAGTTCCCATCAGAGCGATGCGATTGATTTCGGAAGCAGCCTGTTCGGTTGTTAAACCGCTGTTGATATCGAGAAGGGCATTAATTCTTTCAACGCCCAGACCTTCACCGGAGGCTAATGCAGCGTTAACTGTGTTGGGAGCGATGGTGTCTAACTGGACATCATTTCTTTCAACACCGAGAATCAACTGGCCGTCTTCATTCTTGGCAAGCGTTGCGCCAAGCAGGCGGTTAGTCGTGGCGAAGTTAGCTTTGCTTTCGTCGACATTACCGAAACCTTCTGTGAGCTGATAGTTCTGACCCAGACGAGCCTTGTCGAGATAGATGGAGGAGCCTTCGTTAGCAACGAAAGATTGGCTTTCATTACCGACGATAGCGGACCCAGCGGCGATGAATAGGTTTGCACCTTCACCTAAAACTACAGAAGGGGTTTTTGCATCAGCGTTTTCAGCAGCCGGTTCCGCTGCATTACCAAGCATCAGACGTCCGTTTTCGGAGAGTTTCAGAGTCTTACCGATATAAGCGTTCGGACCGGTCTTAGTTCCGATTGCAGCTTCTGCAGCTTCAAGAGAGTTGTGATCTTGTTCGCCGAAAATAAAGGTAGAATCATTTCCTGAAACGTTGACGGCGCCGTCAAGAGCTTCCCCTGACAACGCAGTTAAAATTAATTCGCCCTTAGTAACATTGAAGGAACCGACTTGTTGTGTACCATCGTTGTTTTGGTTCTTAGAGTTCTCGCCATTAGCGATGTTGGCCTTATCAAGAATAAGAGTGCCGCCTGTGACGTTAACATTATGCTGAACCAGCCATTCAGAGGTTACGTGCATCGTACCTTCCTGAACGGCTGTAGTTCCATAATATTTATTTAGGTCACTATTGACTAAGAGAGTGCCCGAGCCAGTTTTATTTAAGAGAGCGTGCTGTCCACCGTTTGCAGTGGTATTGTTTGGCATGGAGGATGCGATGCTATCCGTATCCCCCGTTGTCCCCTCTTCGCCGATTGTTAATGTTGCTGTACCCTGTACTTCGAAGGTCGCAACTGACCCACGATCTAAGAATAAGAAACCACCGGCTTGAGTGTGGGAATGAGTGTAGCCCCATGTGTCGGGCTTTCCAGTGCCGTCCGACGAAACAGTGTTGCCAGTGTAAGCTAGATCCTTAGTGATAATAAATTTCACATCTGAATCTCTCTTTACTCCTGTAGCGGAACCAGTGCTGTAGTCAACATTAATTGCGCCTCCGAAGGCGTAGGCACCTTTACCGTCGGCTCCTGTTACAGTGGCAGAGTTGTTCGTGAAGACAACATCCTTGAAGACAGTGTCAGGGGAACCTTTAATTTGAATGGCACCTCCTGTAGCAGCATCTGTATCTTTAGAGGGGGCGGTGATTGCGGCAGAGTTCCCGTCGAAGACGGTATTTTCGAAATAAATGGGAGAGCCGTTACTATAGACCGCTCCACCCATTGCAACAGTAGTTCCACTGGCTTTGTTTCCAGAATAAAGCGCGTTCTTGATAGAGGCAGAGGAATCAGCAGGGGCTAAGAACAAAGCGGCACCATTCGAAGCTGTCAGTCCTACGGCCTTTTGTGTACCGGAGATTGCGGTTTTAGTTGCGTTCTTCGAGACAAAAATTCTTCCTTCGTAGACGGCTCCATCTTCCATGTTCAGAGTCGTGTTCGGAGCATCGATTAAGATATTGCCTAAGGTCTGCGAACCAGAAGTAAGAAGGATCGTATTCTTATCGGTACTGGTTCCTTTTTGAACTGTGATAGCAGCAGTTGCTTCTTTGGCGTCTATTAAACCAGAGTTTGTGAATGTTCCTTCTTCATGGTCTTTAACTAAAACACCAATTGTGAAAGCTCCGTTATTCTCTGAGGGCTTGCCTACGTAAATCTGACCTTTATTCTCGGCTGTAGAGCCCTTGACACCGCCCAGTTCCATTGCAGCGCCAGTCTCATAAACAGCAATGGAGCCCTCATTAATAATTGTTGCGGGTGCTGTGCCGTTTTTGTCACTTCCCACAGTCATTCCATAGGCGTTCTGGACGACAATTGTGCCTTTGTTTATCGCTGTTGCACCGTCGGCAGCGCCAATGGCTCTCTGAGACCAAGAATTGGCCCCTTCTACTGCTGTGACATAAATATTTCCGAGATTAGTGAATGTGGCTTCCTGGCCATTGCTGTCAATCCAATAACCGGTTGCTTTTGAGCCAGCGCCAGAGCCTGTAACCCAAAGATTTTCAAGCTCAGAACTGCTTGTAGATGTTATTGTTTTGTAAGGATTAGTGTTACCGCTGTTCTCAACGAAAGAGAACTCGTTCGACTCTAGATTACTGGGGGGGGGATATATTCAGGTGCAGCGGCACAAGCGAGACCGGCAACAGCCATGGCGACGGAGGCGACTACAGTTTTCGTAGCGGATTTGGACTTTGATGTGCTCAACTCGTTCGCGACAACAATGCAGCCGCGAGCGGAATTGAAGAAGGTTTTGTAGATTTTGTTCATGTTTCTCTCTTGAAATAAGATAGCGATCGGGTCGTTACCCATTGACATTTTTCTACTGCTCGAAGAGGAGTAAGAAAATTGCTGAAAGAATAGTAAAGCTTAAATTGTTGTTCTTCAATGAAACTTACCATCAATTAGTACAACTACTCAGATGACATATCGGAGTAGCTTAAAACATTGTCTTATTTGAGGAATACATTTAAAAATTTGCTTAATCCTTTTGTTGTAAATCTGTCAGTTTTCAGATTCCGTATTGATTCAGTAAACGAAAAACCCAACCTCTTTCCATAGCTCTATCCCCAACCTAACAATTGCCTTTTAAGTAATAGAGAATGAAGCATGTCGTTAAAAGTAACCTTAGGGCCACTGAGAAAGATGATTAAAGAAGAGGGGGACGATTTAAGACGAAAAGAGAGATTTATCTTTGCTTTTTAAGCTAACAGTTGAGAACTGGTCGACAGCAACAAAGAATACTGATGGTACAGAGCAGTCACTAGGTTAGATTTTTGACGTTGAGGCCTAAGAATGTATAGTCGAAGGGACGCCTTGTTCTTAAATTAACTCCTCATAGGCTTTTTAAGATCTATCGACGAGGCGCATCTTGCTTCTCTTACGTGTCTAAAAATAAAAAACGTTCATACACCGTCGAATAGGCTGAGAGTTGGTCATGTAGGAGGAACGGAAAGGAACTTTTCTCGGTATAAACACTTTGGTCGTTTTCTTTTGGCCGACATTCGTGCTCTAAAATCGAAAAGTTAAATCAAAAAATTTTCGAGAAAAAAAGGAAAAGCAATATGGCAGTCAATCTCTTCCCGCCCGAACCGTCTGAGATTTACTCTGTTCCCGGAGTTGTCCTCGGCGTTGCGGCAGCCAATATCCGTAAACCCAACCGCAATGACGTTTTGGTGGTTGAGTTGGCATTGGGTTCCCGTGTTGCAGGAGTTTTTACTTCTAACCGCTTCGCGGCTGCGCCTGTTCAGGTTTGCAGGGCTCACTTAGCTGAAACGAATAACATCAGAGCATTAGTCGTCAACACCGGAATTGCCAACGCCGGTACCGGCGAACAGGGTCTTCAAGACGCTCAGGAAACCTGCAGAAAGGTCGCGGATATCTTTGACTGCTCTCCGATGCAGGTTCTGCCGTTCTCAACCGGTGTCATCATGGAACCGCTCCCCATGAACCGCCTGCTTAAAGGCGTGGAGGAAGCTGCGAAGCATTTATCCAGAACAAACTGGATTGCGGCCGCCGAAGCGATTATGACGACGGACACGGTTCCTAAATGCGTTTCTCAGCGTGTCATGCTGGATGACGAGGAAATCACGATCACCGGTATCAGCAAAGGATCGGGCATGATCGAGCCGCACATGGCTACGATGCTGGGCTTCATTGCGACTGATGTTGCGATCGGTCAGGACTTGATCGGAAAAGTCGTTAAGATGGTTGCCGACGCTTCCTATAACCGCATTACCGTCGACGGCGATACGTCCACGAACGACTCCTTCGTTTTGATTTCTACCGGATGCAGCAATGCTCGTCCGATCGAAAGCATGGACGACCCGCGCTTTGATGATTTGCTTGATTCTCTGATCGAAGTCGGTCAAAAGCTCTCTCAAGCAATGGTTCGCGACGGAGAGGGCGCAACCAAGTTCATCACGATTACGGTAGAAGATGCGAAGAACGAAGCCGAAGCTCTTAAGGTCGCTTACGCCGTTGCTCATTCTCCGTTGGTTAAGACAGCATTCTTTGCTTCCGACCCTAACCTCGGCAGAATTTTGGCCGCGGTCGGCAATTCCAAGATTCCGGATTTGGATGCAACGAAAGTTTCTCTGTGGCTTGATGATGTTCTAGTCGCTAAGAACGGAGGCCGTGCGCCTGAATATATGGAAGAGCAGGGCGTTGCCGTGATGAGTCAAGACGAAATTACGGTTCGCATCAGCCTGGGCCGCGGGGATGCCTGTGAAACTGTTTGGACGACAGACCTTTCTCACGATTACGTTTCGATCAACGCAGATTACAGAAGCTAAATTAAGAGATGGCAGACGCAAAACTCGAACAAAAACTGGAACGTCTTCTCGATCGACTGGAAATTCTTCTTCCCAAGACCGAGGATGAAGTAGATTGGAGTGCAACAGCTTTTCGCTGGCGCCGGAAACAATACTTGGGCATGTCCTACGGCGTGTTCGAGCCGATTCATCGAGTCTCACTCGTAGATCCGGATTCGATTAAGAATGCGGATCAGCAGAAAGCCGCGTTGCTCAGAAATACGGAGCAGTTTGTTCGAGGTCTGCCCGCAAACAATGTTCTTTTAACGGGCGCGCGAGGCACCGGAAAATCTTCTCTGATCCGTGCCTGTTTGAAGAAGTTTGCTGATCAGGGACTGCGTCTCATCGAAGTCGATAAAGAAGATTTAAAGGACCTGATCGATATCGCTCAGCGTATTGCAGATCGTCCGGAGAAGTTTATTGTCTTTTGTGATGACCTTTCCTTTGAGTTCGGAGAAGGCGGCTATAAAGCGCTGAAGGCGATTTTGGACGGATCCGTTGCATCGACCGGAGACAATTTACTGGTTTATGCGACCTCTAATCGCCGTCATTTAATGCCTGAGAAAATGCAGGACAACCTTGCAAGCAGCATGGACGAAGACGGCGAGCTTCATCCGGCAGAAACAATCGAAGAGAAAATGTCGCTATCCGAGCGCTTCGGTCTCTGGCTGAGTTTCTACCCGTTCTCACAGAAAGAATACTTAGCGGTCGCCGAAGGCTGGACAAAGCATTTCGGCGGAGAAATCTCCGACAGATGGCAGACGGAAGCCTTACAGTTTGCGCTGCAGCGCGGTTCTCGTTCAGGTCGTGTGGCTTATCAGTTTGCCCGAGACTGGGCCGGAAGAACGCATCTGGAGGCAGGGCATGACAACTAAACCGACCGAAGTGGTTGTCGCCGTCGCTTTCGATAAGGACGGGCGCTTTCTGATGACTTCTCGTCCCGAAGGCAAAGTCTATGCAGGATACTGGGAGTTTCCGGGCGGCAAAGTCGAAGCCGGAGAAACTCTTGAGGAAGCGCTGGTCCGTGAAATGAAAGAAGAACTCGGCGTCCAAGTAACTGACTGTCGAGAGGTTTATTCAACTGTGTTTACTTATCCGCACGCCACTGTGTATTTGCATTTCTTGCATTGCCGCCTGAAACCCGAAGAGCTGAAATGTCTCGAAGGACAGACGTATCGATTCTGCACGTTAGAAGATTTACCGCATCCAATTTTGCCGGCGACGGAACCGGTATTAGCGCAAGTAACAGCGAGAAAGTAGTCCTACTTTTCCAAGTCGGCTTTGTGTGCGGCGATTTTGCCGGTAGCGAGCGCATCGGCAGAAATATCAAGATCGTCGTCGCCTTCCATCGGTTTATCTTTGATGGAGTACTTTCCTTCTGCCCACGCGCCAAGATCAATTAAGCGGCAGCGTTCGCAGCAGAAAGGACGATAGGGATTCTTGTCTGAATATTCACATTCACGCCCGCAGGTCGGGCATTTAACTTTAATTGCCATTTTTACTACATGTTGCATAAACCGAGGCGGAAAGGCATCACCTCGGGTATTTCCGCGATCGGACCGCTGCCGAAATTGGCGCCGGAGAAGCGAACCGAAAGAAGATAACGGTTCGCAGAGATCTTCGGAATCATATTCAGTTTCGGATCAACAAACACCTGAAGAAGTGTAAATGTTTTGCCCTGAAGGTCTTTCTGGTAGGAGCCCTTAACGGCTTCCACGTCATTTAACTCAGCGGTGCCGCGCAGCAGATTCAAAATTAAGTCGATGGCTTTGCTGTAGGGCAGCAGGGGTTTGATCCACTCATTGAGATAGTGCTTGCGTTCTTCAGCCGGAAGGTGAAGCCAATGGTGGTAAACAGGAACGTCAAATTCACAAGTTCCGGCAGGAATGCCTGAACGCTGTCCGACTGTTTTAAGGAATTCGTTTTGAGTAGAGAGGTGTGAGATTCTGACGCCTACACAGCTTAATTCGGCTCTGCTTGCTTGGAGCTTGTCCAAGGTTTCTTTTAAAGATTCCTGGTCAACGTTGTCATTATTTGCGAGAGGTTCTAAGCAGGACCGAAAGCGAGAGAGTTCGTGCAGGAGGTCGTTCTTTTGATCTCCACGAGTCGTAACCTCTTGAATCTCAAAGTACTTAATGATGGCAGCCCGGTGATCATTTGAATTTTCCTGCTGAGCGAACCATGTCAGCTGTTTAAAAAGGTCAGCCAGTCTCAAAAAAGTACGAAGTTTTTCGTTGGAGGGAAACTCATATCGTAATAAGGTTTCGGTCATTCCAATCTCTCGCAGTCCTAGAATAATTTTATATTTTCCCCTTAACGGTCGGTAATGGAAATGATTACCGCCGAAGGCGTTCGGCTATCGAAAAATCTCTCAGAAATAACGCAAAAACACCAGGGGATTCTCCTATACGATTGTACACAATGGGAACGTTAAGACTAAGAAAATAAGCTGTTGTATCTCTCACTGCGAGACAATAAGTTATATGCGTCGGAATGGGAAGAAACTCAGTTTTCTTTGGTCAGTGCAAGGTACAACGAATGAAGTTTTAGTACTGAGGCCTTCAGCATCTCACAGGTACCGACATTTTCAATGACATCGTCCGCAGCATCCAGTCTTTGGGCGGTCGTCGCCTGAGTCGAAATAATCTTTTTTACGGCTTCCGGCGTTAGATGACTTCTTTGAACTACTCTCTCGATTCTTAGAGCTTCGGGCGCTTCGACGACAAGCAAGCGATCGATGGACGAACGCCAAAAGGGGCTTTCAATGAGAAGCGGGACACTTAAGATCGTGTACGGGGACTGTGAGGCGTCGAGTTGGCGCTGACACTCTTTGCGAATTAAAGGATGAAGGATATTTTCCAGAGCCGTTTTAGCCGCAGGGTCAGAAAACACCAACTCTCTAATGAATTTTCGATTCATGGAGCTGTCGGGAGAGGCTGCTTCAGGCCCGAAGTGTTTAACGATATCCGGCATTGCGCCGCCATTTACCGCGGTTAATTGCCGCGAGACGACATCTGCATCCACAACTTCGATCCCTAATTCCTCAAATAAGTCAGAAACCGTTGTTTTGCCGGAACCAATCCCGCCTGTCAGACCGATCACTTTCATGGAGTGCCTATTGTTAAATTGAAAGCGGCTTCTTTACTCCTATAGAGAAGAAAGCGCCGATGTTCTAAATCAAGGAGCCCCTTATTTGGCTTGTAAGACCTGATCAATCCAGTCTTTTGTAAGCTGTTCGCGTAGCCGGCCTTTCTCAGACAACGGGACGCCAAGCATATGAATATTCTTTAAATCCAGCACAGGGTCGTCAACTTTGACGTCGGTACGGGTCGGAACGTACCTAATCTTATTTTTGATAAGGAATTCGGCCAGTTTAGGTGAAGTGGCCCAGTCTAAAAATTCTTTTGCCTCTTTCGGATGTTTAGCACCTTTTACAAGAGACACAACTTCGATGCCGAAGGTAACGCCTTCTTTCGGATAAGAAATCGTGACCGGATATCCGAGCTGGACGATATCCAGCGCATCAGGCAAGTAAACCATGGCAGCAGCCGCGAGACCGTCACCGACACGCAAAGCAGGCCAAGCACCGCTCTTGGTGTACATCTGAACGTTCTTGTGAAGTTTTTTCTGGAAGTCGATACTGCCTTCGCGCCCGAATACTCTTTCTAAAGAGAAGAGGCGTTCTGTCGCAGTTCCGGAGGTTCGAGCATCGGCTAGGATAAGGCCTTCTTTGTATTCAGGCTTTAGAAAATCCTGCCAGGAAGTCGGAGCCTTCAGGTTGTTCTTTTTAAGAAAGTTGTTATTCGTGATGAAGGCAAGCGGCATGATGCCGATTCCCGTCCAATAATTTTGTGGATCCTTAAATTCTGCCGGAATGAAATCAGAGCCTTTAGGTTTATAGGGTGCTGTCAGCCCGTCGTTCTTAGCAACTTCAAGATAATCTGCCGGACCTCCCAGAAGAACATCGACTTGGGGATTACTTTTCTCTGCCTGGAGGCGGGAGAGAACTTCGCCGGAAGAAAGTCTGAGGAAGTTGACTTTGATACCCGTTTCCTTGGTGAACTGTTCAAGGACCTGAGAGGCGTATTTCTCAGGCATGGAGGCGTAAACGTTCAGTTCTGCAGCAAGAACACTAAAAGAAAGGCCAAGAACGGCTAAGGATGCAGCAAATTTAGCGACAAGTTTCATCAGCATAGAACCCAAAGATATTTCAATTATTCTGCCATTACATATTTATTTCTCCGATTTATAACGGAGGAATTTTTCGATTCTCGGAAAAATTTAAGGAAGCTCTGTAAAATGCTTGATTCTTCCCAATGGCCTTTAGAGACTTAATTTTCAAAGAATCTAGCCGAAATTTTAGCCGAAATTTTTCATTCAGGAGGAGTTGATTGGGGCCTAATCAATCAACTTCCTCCCCAATAGATACAGTTATCCTAGACGAAGCTCACCTTAGTTCGATTTTCGAAGCAATTTCCGATGAACATGTTGGCAATCGAGGCCAGCATAGTTAAACGCGCCGTATTTTTGGCCAGTCCTCTATATCGTACTTTCCTATATCCGAACTGAACTTTAATTCGATGAAAGGCGTGTTCGACCTTACATCTAATTGAACTCAGCACCTTTTCGTCGGCAACTCTCTCTGCGGAGAGCTTCTTTCTCCGGCCGTAGCGTTTCGCGGCCGTATAAGTTACTCGTTCAGGATCTGCACTCTCACGCTTTTCCATACCGAGATATCCGGAATCGCCGATTACTTCCCAGTCATCGGGGCGGCGTAATTCGTCCGCTTTTGTCACATCGTGAACATTAGCGGGGGTCGTTACCACCGTGTGGATGATTCCGGTGGCTTTATCCACACCAATGTGCATCTTCATTCCGAAGTGCCAGTTGCTGCCTTTCTTCGCTGAACGCATTTCAGGATCTCGCTTTTTGTCAGCGTTTTTCGTCGAACTCGGTGCTTCAATAAAAGAGCCGTCAACAATCGTGCCCTTGCTGAACAGAAGCCCCCTGGCGGTAAGCTGCTGCTTGAACAAATCAAAGACTTGTTTGTCCAGAACGTTTTTCTCAAGGAGATGACGGAAACGTAGGATCGTGGTCTCATCGGGACATTTTGAATCCATCGTCAGACTGACAAAGCGGCGGCATGCGAACGAATCGTGAAGCGTCTCCTCACACATGGGATCAGAAAGGTTATAAACCAGCTGAAGGAAATGAATGCGGATCATGAGTTCCAGAGGATAAGGCTGAGCGCCGCGTTTGCCTTCACTGTAATAAGGGCCAATCAAAGATTTCAAGTCCTGCCAAGGAATGATGCGGTCTAAAGTCTCCAGGAACTTTGTTCTTCTGGCACCGCCCAGCTGCGGTGAGGTTTCTGCAAATAAATCAGCGAATGAGGGGGCTTTAATCTTCATAGTCACACTTTTCGGTAGTGTGCTAATTATAGCATATCACCCACCTTTTGTGCAGAGGTTCCTTAAAAATCGCCCATTTCGAGCGCATAATCTTTAAAGATGCCAAGAGAAGGAGGGGTTCTCGTGCCGTGGGTTGTTACGCTTACGATCTTAGTCGCCAGCGCGTTTCTGATGGATATGTCGTTCACGATGATTACGCCGTTTTTGCCGGTGTATTTATCATCGGAACTCGGAGCGAAGGCTTCGGAAGTCGACATGTGGTCAGGTGCGGTTTTTGCAGTGACTTTCTTTGTGAGCGGACTGCTGGGGCCCGTCTGGGGCGTCCTGGCGGATCGTAAAAGCCGCAAACTCATGGCTTTAAGAGCCTCAATCGGTCTGACGATTAGTTACGCATTGTGCGGCATTGTCCAAACTCCGATGCAATTGTTTGCCGCTCGGTTTTTCCAAGGTTTGTGTGCCGGTCTATATCCTGCTTTGTTGGCTTTGTTAGCCGCCTCAATTCCCGCCCGTAAAACAGGCCTCTCTATGGGATTGATGCAAGGAGGCATGACAGTCGGTGCAGTAGTCGGTCCTTTTGTAGGCGGCGTATTGGCAGATTACTTCGGAATGCGCGAATCTTTCTTCGTTGCTTCTGTTGCTCTAGGTCTTATTTCCCTACTGATCGGTTTTTGCATTAAAGAAAAACCAAGGACAGTTAAAGTCACTTCACGTAATTGGTTTGATTGGAGTGTTCTTCGACAGCCAGCGATTTTCAAAATGCTGATTGCCTGCGCAGTGATTCACGCGTCTTTATTCTCAGCTCAGCCAATCCTGCCGCTTTACATTGCTCAGCTTCAAGGAAGCATGGACAACATCATGATGCTTTCCGGGACGATATTTTCTGTCTGCGCGATTTCGATCATGATTGCTTCTCCGATTCTCGGAGCGGCTGGACAGAGGTTTGGCTTCTTAAAGGTACTTTCGTGCTCTTTGTTCTTCGCCGGTCTTTTAATCTCCGCTCAAGTCTTGGGACGAACTCCGTTTGAATTCGGTGTTTGGCGGTTCATCGCCGGATTTGCGATTGCCGGTCTAATTCCTTTGGTGAATTCGATCATCTCAACAGAATGCCCGCCTGATAAAAAGGGAGAAGTCTTCGGATTTAACTTCCTGACAGGGCATGCCGGCATGGCATTGGGACCGTTTGCGGCCGGAGCACTTTCAGGTTGGTTCGGCTATCAGGCAGTGATTGTTGCCTCAGGCCTGATCCTTTTTCCTCTTATTGTGTACTTGAACTATGGCAGAAAGAAGTAGGAAAGTTTGGAGGTGTTAGATGACAAAGCTAAGGAAGAAACTTACCGAAAAAACGCGGAAATTTGGCGCTGAAGTGCGTCGACGCCATTCAACAGGATTAACGCCGGAATCAGAAAAATACTACGAGCACGTCCCGGCTACCTTTCCTTCGGACTGGTACGACTATAACGGGCCAGGATGTGATGGACTTAAACTGAAGAAAGAGGCTCCGGAGCGTGCTCATAAAGAGTTGAGAAAATACAATATTTATTGTGATAGAAAGGCGAGAAAAGGGATTATCGTCGACTGATTTTTATGGATCATAGAAGAATGAAACGTTTAAAGAAAAGGCTCAACTGGGAGGACCTTAGTAAGCTTACGAATGAGGAGCTTTACGCTATTCACGCAAAGATATTTAAGTGCGATCCCATACTGCATGGCAGAGGTGCCTTCTACCCACAAAATGAAGCCGAAAGAAAAGCTGTAATCAACGCGATCATTAGCGGAGAACCTCTTGACGTTACAAAAGACGATCCTCCAGGCGTTATTTATTAGCAATCTAGCTTTCTACGAGCTGAGATTTTGCGTTTCTAGATCTTCATTATTTTAAAAATCCTCAATAAAACATAAGGTTAATGTTGAAATTGAGGATTTTTTGTGGTAGACTAGATCATTGTATATGGAGATCTATCAATGGCAAATCCGAAGCTTCCTCCGATTCTGATCAATAAGGCAGGTTCCGTTTATTACGTTTACATCTATAAAAACGTTTGGGATAGAGAACTCAAGCGAAGCAAAAGAGGTGAATCCAAAAAGATTGGGACAATCCTTGGCGGACAAAAGGACGGAAAAATTCGTTTTGATGAAGCTTTCCTTCAAGAACATCCTGAATTTCGGAACTATCAGGTTGAGAGGAAAGGAAAAGATTATGTCTTTACTCAGATCTCCGAAGAAGGCATCACTCTTGAACAGGCTCGCAACATAAAGAAGCTTTACGCCGGTGCTACTTGGGCCTTAGATCAGATCGTTGCCGACTCTCCTGTCGGAGAGTTCTTAAAGGAGTGCTTCCCAAGGAACAAAGACTATAAAAAGATCCTTTCCTTAGCATACTTTTTAATCCTTAATCAGAACAACAACGTTAGCTTCTATGAAAGCTTTGCAGAGACGACGAGACTGCCGTATCCGCGGCCGCTGAGCCCCTCGGCAGTAACTCGCCTCTTCCAGAGGATAGAGCTGCGCGATGTCCGGCGTTACTTCCTGCTGATGCGCAGCTATCTTCAAGAAGACGAAGACAATAAGATCATTCTTGCCCTGGACTCGACCTCAATCTCTTCTTACTCCACGCGCTTAACTCATATTGAATACGGCAAGAACAAAGACGACGATGCGCTGCCGCAGCTAAATGTTCTCTTCTTGGTAGACCAGAAGTCCGGACTTCCGATTTTTTATCGCTTTTATGACGGAAATGTTCCAGATGTCAGCACCATTCGTCATACGATTGCCGATCAGGCTCTTCTAAACATGAAGAACGTCGTTCTGGTTGCTGACAAAGGCTATAACAGCGTAAAAAACATCAACGACTGTCTGATCAATAAAGTTGAGTTTATTTTTAATGTCCGTTTAGGAACGAAAGGCTGTCTGGCCAGAGAACTCATAGATGAACATAGAAAGGAGTTTGCAGACCTCAACAGCGGCGATCCTTACATCAGAAAGAACATCGCCACGGCAAAGGTGAATTGGAAATACGATCCGCGGCCGGTAGACGGGAAGCCGGCATCAAACTCTGCGACAGCCGAGCTTTATTACCACATGTTCTACGATTCCGTCATCTATCAGGAGGCAGCCAATAAGCTCACGGAATCGCTTCTCACCATTAAAAAGAAACTTCTTGAAAATGAAGCCCTGACGGAGCAGGAGGAAGAGCTGAAAGAAAAATTCTTCCGAAACGATAAAGAAAAAGGCTTGATTATTGTTAACCGCCGGGTTGACG
>ERZ773164.2217-NODE-2217-length-16706-cov-3.611074_pt1 | contig 16706 bp, 15 predicted proteins | sample MGYA00511917_ERZ773164 | MGnify/ENA primary metagenome ERZ773164 (study PRJEB29015, sample SAMEA2737847) | human gut metagenome | biome: human gut; feature: human-associated habitat; material: faeces | place: China | collected 2012 ...
GCATGGTTTCCCCCTTTTCTTGCTGTGTAAAATAAATGACATAAATCGGAGCCTTTCTGGATTTCTCCAGGCAGGCCCCGAACAGTAATGCTTATTATACACGATTCATGTTTAGAAAGAAAGATCCTTTTTATCTTTTTTCTGGCTTTTTTTGACATAAATCGCCGCAGTTCCAATTGCTTCAACAGGATTTTATTTTGTTTTTCCCATCATCTTCTCAAATTTTCCCGGAACTTTCACATAAACCTGGTATTTCTCCTTGTCAATGCTGCAAAGCGGCACAAAGGAAATGCCATCAACCGAAAAGTGCAGACCGTCTTTCTTTTCCACCTGCGCATCCAGTGTTTCTTCCGTTAATGGCAGGTGCAGGAAATCTTTTTCTTCCGTCAGCGCTGCCAGTACGTAAGGGCCATACAGCAGTGCTGCCGTATCACGCACATCTGGTGTCTTCTCCAGTCCTCCTTCTTGACCTTGATTTCATCCGCCCGGATCACATCGCGCCTTGTCTTTTCGGACGTCAGCAGCTCGATAAGATCCTGTTCCTGTGGACTTTGTCAAATCAATTTCTCAAGTAATGACAGGATCACCTTCAGCACACCGGCCAGTACCATCACAAAGATGGGATTCTTTTTGCCTTTCCGTAATAGAACAAGGCAGATGATAAAAATCGCGACAAGACTCCAGTTCGTCTGGGCCAGCCGGATGACCGTTCCGCCTTCGCTGCCCCAGAACGCCGTGACCAGGATCGAGATTCCTGCCGAACCAATCATGGCCACAACCGCCGGGCGGAGGGAATGAAGGATGCCCTGGAGCATTGCCATTTCGCGATATTTCAGATAGAGCTTTGCCAGCAGCGTAACGAGAATGCACGACGGCAGAATGCATCCGAAGGTTGCTGCGAGTGCACCTGGAATGCCGGCGATTTTACTTCCGACAAAAGTGGCCGAATTGACTGCGATCGGGCCTGGTGTCATCTGGGAAAGAGTGATGAGATCGGTAAACTCCGACATCGAAAGCCAGCCATACCCCTGCACTACCTGTCCCTGGATCAGCGGCATTGCGGCATAGCCTCCGCCGAAGCTGAACAGGCCGATCTGGAAAAAGCTTAAAAACAGCTGAAAATAAATCATTTCCCATTCCTCCGTTTCGCCAGAATCGTCCGCACCGCACCGATGGCACCGCAGACCAGTACAATGTAAATCACGTTGACCTTGAAAAAGCAGGCTGCAGCAAATGCACAGACAAGAATCACCAAGGAAAATGGATCCTTTTCTTTTACAACACCAGTCCCCATCTCATACGTCACAGATGCAATCACTGCTCCGACACCTGCCTGCATCCCTTCCAGCATCTGACTCACAAAAAAATTATCCCGAAACGCCTGGTAGCAGACCGAAATCACAGAGATAACCAGAAATGGCGGAATAATCGTTCCAATAATGGAAACCAGCACACCGATCAGCCCCGCCAGCTTATACCCGACGACAATCGCTCCGTTTACCGCAATCGGCCCCGGCGACGACTGTGCAATCGCTACCAGGTCCAGCATCTCATTTTCCTCAATCCAGTGGTACTCATCCACGAACTTTTTCTTCATCAGCGTCACAATCACATACCCGCCTCCGAACGTAAACGCGCTCAGATACAGCGTGGAAAGGAACAGCTTCTGCAGTACCTTACGTTTTGACTCCATTCTTTTCACCTCGTTTTTTCCGATCTGTCTCCCGTTGTTTTTATATAATGAAAAAATCCCGGTTTCCCGGGATCTTTCTTAAGTAAGCTGATGACGGGAATCGAACCCGTGACCTCCGCCTTACCAAGGCGACGCTCTACCGACTGAGCCACATCAGCATTCGCAAGTTGTTTTGTTTTTTTGTTAGCTCCTTGCTACATTTGGTATTCTATCAAAACTATAGTGAATTGTCAACAGTTTTTTCTACAAATTTGAAAATTTTTATTTGTTCACAGATTTTCCTGCGCTTTTGACAATTCACCGTAATTTTTTCGGTCGTTTTTCCATCTCACGAACAGACCTCCCGCACTTTACTGCGGATTCTCTGCAGTGCATTGTCGATTGCCTTCGGCTGCTTTCCAAGTTTTTCTGCAATCTGCGTATAATCGTACCCTTTCAGATACAATTCCAGCACCTGGTACTCAAATTTGCTGAGCCGTTCTTTGATCCGCTCATGCATGCCGATTACGTTTTCCCGGCTGATCATGATCTCCTCCGGTGTCTCCTCGTCCACCAGGCGCAGCTCCTGCTCGGAAACCGGTTCGCTTAACGAAACGAAGCTGTTCAGCGGCTGATGCTTCTGGCGCTGGGACGATGCCACTGCAGAATACATCTGACGGTCGATGCACAGGCCGGCGAAGGTGGCAAACGATGCCTCCTTCCCCGGTTTGTAGTCACGCACTGCCTTAAAAAGTCCGAGCATGCCCTCCTGGATCAGATCCTCGTGATCTCCGCCCACCAGGTACAGCGCCCTCGCCCTGGTCCGCACCAGCGATTTGTATTTGTCGATCAGATAATCGGTAATCTCGCGTTCTCCTGCCCGCAGACGCGCAATCAGCTCCTCATCCGTACAGGTATCGTAATCTTTCACCATCATATCTCTTGTATCCTTCATCTTTCTTCCGCCGGAGCGTAATGTGATTTTCCGCAATTTCTAGCAGCTTCTCTGTCTTACAATCTCATAAGCGAGCACGCCGGCTGCCACGGAAGCGTTCAGAGAATCGATATCGCCTTTCATCGGAATTGTGGCTGTGAAGTCGCAGTTTTCTCTCACCAGACGGCTGACACCCTCTCCCTCATTTCCGATTACAAGGCCGATCGGTCCTTTGAGGTCGAGATCATACATTCTCTGTCCGTTCATGTCCGCGCAGACAAACCAGATGCCCTTTTCCTTCAGCATTTCCATGGTCTGCACCAGATTCGTCACCTTTGCCACCGGTGTGTAATTTAATGCACCTGCCGACGTTTTGGCAACGGTTGCTGTCAGGCCGACTGCGCGGTGCTTCGGCACGATGACACCATGTGCGCCTGCCAGGTTTGCGGTACGGATGATCGCACCGAGATTATGCGGATCCTCAATGCCGTCCAGCAGAAGGATAAATGGCGGCTCCCCTTTCTCCTCTGCGCGCGCGAGGATGTCCTCAACGGTTGCATAACTGTAGGAAGCCACCTGTGCAATGACACCCTGATGCTTTCCGGTGGTGGACAGCTCGTCAAGACGTTCTTTTTCTACATAATTGATGATGGTATCGTGTTTTTTCGCCTCACGGATGATCGTGCGGATCGGGCCGTCCTGGCTGCTTGCAAGGACGAACAGCTTGTCCACGGTCTTGCCGGAGCGGAACGCCTCGATGACAGCGTTTCTTCCCTCTACCATGCCGCCTGTAAACTCCTCATCCGCCTGCTGTACTTCCTGTTTTCTGTCTCTGTCACGGTAATCTCGTTTCCCCTTAAAGTCACGTTTTTTTCCGTCTCTTCTCTCAAAGTTTCTCTTGTCGTTTCTGTTGTTTTCTCTCATATCATTCCTGTTCCGCGGTCCCAAAAGCAGTGGGAACTTTTGCTTTTTCAAAAGCCCCACTGCCCTGCCGCTTCTTTTTTATTTTCTGAATCTTATCTGCTCTCACACTTCGCCAAGTCCTGCCCGGATCAGGTCGATCATCCGCTTGTAATCCCCTTTCAGGTACAGATACCCCATCACGGCCTCAAACCCGGTTGCCCGGCGGTAGTCGATCGTGGACGCATTTTTTGCCTTGGTATAGGATTTCGCATTTCTGCCTCTTTTATAAATCTGTTTTTCCTCTTCGGTAAACAGCGGCTCCAGAATTTCAATCATCGCCGACTGTTTCTCCGCCTTTACAAGCCCTGCCGCATGGCGGTGCAGCTTGTTGACCTGCATATTTGCTTTCCGCACCAGAATCGTGCGGATGACGATCTCATACGCAGCATCCCCGATGTAGGCCAGCGTAAGCGGCGAATACATGCGGATGTCATGCTGTTCCAGTCCGAATACCTCCGAAAGATAATCCTTCTCCCCGAAAACCGCCTCTGGAAAAAGCTCCTCGTTTTCTGTCTCTTTGCCCACTTCCGTCACTTCTGTTCTGTCCTTTCTTTTTTCCTCATCTGACGCAGCTCGCCCTCCAGCTCGAGCACACGGTTCGTAAGCTCCGTATTCTCCTGCTGCAGTACTTTGATATCCTCGAAAATCGGGTCCGGCAGATGAATGTGATCCATGCTTTTTCTCGGAATCCGCACATCATTCTGCTTCACAATGTGCCCCGGCACGCCGACGACGGTACAGTTCGGCGGAACCTCCTCGATCACAACCGATCCGGCTCCGATTTTGGAGTTTTCCCCGATCGTAAACGATCCGATGATCTTCGCACCGGCGCTGACCATAACATTGTCCTTCAGCGTCGGATGACGTTTCCCGGTCTCCTTACCATTACCGCCGAGCGTCACGCCCTGATACAGCGTCACGTTGTCTCCGATAATGGCTGTTTCTCCGATAATCACACCAGAACCATGATCAATAAACAATCCCTTTCCGATCGTCGCACCCGGATGGATTTCGATACCGGTTTTTCTCGCTGCCCGCTGTGAAATCCACCTGGCCAGAAAGTAATGGCCTTTCAGATATAGCTTGTGCGCCCGTCTGTACTTCAGCATAACACGAAATGAAGGATACAGCAAGACTTCCATGGGAGAATGTATCGCCGGATCCCGCTCCTGAATCACCTGAAATTCCTCTTTAAAATACGCGAAAAAACTCATCTTTCCTCTCCTTGCCTCCTGCTGGGACTTTTCCGGATTTTTATTTCTTACCATCATTCTGCATAACAGTAATATTCAAAAACGGAGCTGTTTCATCTCCGATAAAGACGAAATAGCTCCGTGGTTCCACTTTACTTTAAGGGCACACCTGCCCTCTTCTTTTCTTCTGCATAACGTGCAGGACCCGTGCCGGACTACCCACTTTTTCCGCTTCACCCGGCCAGCTTCCGGACGCACTTCAAAAACCCTCGTTTCAGGCAGCTTCCAGCCCCATTTGTCTGCCATTCTCTGTGAAACAATTCTGATTTTCTACTTTTTCCGTTCCAAGCCTTTTTCTGTTTCCGTTTGTTCTAGTTTATGCAAATTTTTCTCGTTTGTCAAGCAAATTTCCGCCGGATCCACTTGCTGATTTCGACCGCCGGAATGACAAGCAGTCCAAGGCCGATCGCCACATCATATTCCAACGCGCTGATCCGCTCAAAACCGAACGCACTCGACAGTACCGGGATGTAAATGACGGCGGATGTGAGGACAAATGAGAGTGCCATCGCGCCCCACAGATACTTGTTCTGATGCTTCATATGGAAAATAGAACCTTTCCGTGATCTCATATTGAAGGAATGGAAAATTTCCACCATAGAGAGTGTCAGAAACGCCATCGACATGCCGTCCGGGCTGTTGACGATTTCCCAGCGGCCGGCTTCCAGATAGTGTCCGATGAAGTAGGACGCCAGCGTCAGCACCGTAATCACGATGCCCTGAAACGCAACATCAAAGCCGAGGCCGTCCGCAAAAATACCGTCATCCGCATTTCTCGGCGGGCGTTTCATGATGTCTGCCTCACCGTCCTCCATACCGAGCGCCAGCGCCGGGAAGCAGTCCGTAATCAGGTTGATCCAGAGCAGATGCACCGGATTTAAAATCGTAAAGCCCATCAGCGTCGCGCAGAAAATCGACAGCACCTCGGCAAGGTTCGATGCCAGAAGGAACTGAATTGCCTTGCGGATATTATCGTAGATTCGTCTTCCTTCCTCAACCGCCGCGATGATCGTCGCAAAGTTGTCGTCCGCGAGCACCATATCTGCCACGTTTTTCGTCACATCCGTTCCCGTGATGCCCATTCCGATGCCGATATCCGCACGCTTGATCGACGGCGCATCGTTGACTCCGTCTCCTGTCATCGCGGTGATTCTGCCTTTCCGCTTCCACGCATCGACAATCCGCACTTTATGCTCCGGCTGGACGCGTGCGTAAACAGCATATTCCTCGATTCTCCGGTCAAGCTCCTCATCGCTTAACTGGTCAATCTCGGCTCCCGTTACCGCTTTCCAGCCCGCCTCCAGAATACCCAGCTCTTTTGCAATAGCAACCGCTGTGTCTTTGTGGTCACCCGTAATCATCACCGGACGGATGCCTGCCCCGCGGCATTCCCGGATCGCATCGACTACTTCCGGCCGCACCGGATCAATCATACCGCAAAGTCCTAAAAAGCAGAGATCCTGCTCCAGAAAGTCCGGCTCCTGGGAGGACGGCATCTGGTTCCACGCTCTTCCTGCTGCCGCCAGCACGCGGAGTGCCTGGTCTGCCATCGCCTTGTTCTGCGACAGGATTTCCTGCCGGAATGCTTCTGTCATCGGCTGTTTTCTGCCATCACGCCAAACGGAGGTACACCGCTTCAGAATCTCATCCGGTGCGCCTTTTGTGCAGGAAAAATACGTTCCGTCGTTTGCGCGGTGGATCGTTGTCATGCGTTTCCGCATCGAATCAAATGGCGCTTCCCCGACACGCGGATACTGGACGGACAGGCTCTTCTTCGGGCATCCCTCTTTCTGCGCATCGTTGACCAACGCACATTCCGTCGGTTCTCCGACTGCCTCGCCGTTTTCGTCCGGCTCCGCATCGGAGCAGAGTGCCATGACGGATACGAGACGTTTTATATCACTTCCCTCATGTTTTACCACGGTCATCTTATTCTGGGTCAGCGTTCCTGTCTTATCCGAGCAGATCACCTGCGTACAGCCGAGCGTCTCGACAGCCGTCAGTTTCCGGATCACCGCATTCCGCTTTGACATTTTGGTCACACCGATGGAAAGCACGATTGTGACAACTGCTGCAAGTCCTTCCGGAATTGCCGCTACGGCAAGGCTGACGGCTACCATAAAGGTATTTAAGATGTTCTGCGGCGTCACGCCCTCTTTTAAAATGCCGACAACGAAAATCACGGCACAGATGGCGAGCACCATCACGCTTAAGATTTTGCTGAGCTGGTTCAGCCGCTTCTGCAGCGGTGTGCTCTCATCCGCCGACTGCGTCAGAACAAGGGCGATTTTTCCCATCTCGGTTTTCATACCCGTTCCGGTGATAACAGCGCGGCCGCGGCCATAGACAACGGTGCTTCCCATATAGACCATGTTTTTCCGGTCCCCGAGCGGAACCTCGCTGGCTGCGCCGGCGTTCAGAACATCCGCTGTTTTATTGACCGGGACAGATTCTCCGGTCAGCGCTGCTTCCTCGATTTTCATGCTGGCACTCTCTAAAATACGGCCATCCGCCGGAACAGCATCGCCCGCTTCGAGAATTACAATATCACCGGGTACGAGCTCCTCGCTCTTTTTCACTTCCATTTTCCCGCCGCGCATCACCTTCGACGTGGCTGCCGCGATCTCCTGCAGAGCTTCAATCGCTTTCTCTGCCTTGCTCTCCTGCAGAACACCGAGCACCGCATTAATGATGACAACGGTGAGAATAATGACCACATCAGCGTACGATTCGCCTTCATACGCCGATGTGATGCCGGAAATCAGCGCTGCGGCGAGCAGGATCAGGATCATCGGGTCTTTCAGTTCTTCGAAAAACCGCTGAAGATTACTCTTCTTTTTTCCCGCCGCCAGCCGGTTCGGTCCGTGTTCGGAAAGCCGCCGCGCAGCTTCCGCCTCGGAAAGTCCCTGCTCCGTTGTCTGTAACTCATCAAGAATCTTCGAACTTTTTTCCAGATACTCTTTCATTTCCATCCGTCCTTTCTTCTGAAAACGCTTTTTGCGTTCCTGTGATAAGTTCCCACTGGTACACCGGTCTCTTTCTATATAGAAAAAGACCTATCCGCACCATATTTGTTGATACAGATAAGTCTTGTCATTTCATACAAAGCCAGAAGAAATGCTTTTTCTTCGGTTGTTGGCCTTATAGCGTCACGTATGCCGCCGACTACTCCCTTATTCTTCTTCCAGTCTACCACATCTTCCGGCCTTGTGCAATCGCATTTCTCTTTTATTCTTCTGCGTTCTTTGCGCATCCTGGGCAGCCGCTGCATCCGCCTGCGATCCGGTCGTCCGGCATCAGGTCGAGTGCCTTGGAAATGCAGCAGATCGCCTGTGCGGAAATTCCCTCTTTCTTTCCGGTAAAGCCAAGTCCTTCCTCGGTCGTTGCCTTGATATTGACCTGATCCTCTTCGAGATGAAGCGCCTCCGCCACATTTTTCACCATCGTGTCGATGTATGGCAGGAGCTTCGGCTTCTGTGCAATAACGGTTGCATCGATATTTTCAATCAGATACATCCGCTCCTCGAGCATCTCACCCACTTTTTTCAGCAGTTCGATGCTGTCTGCGCCCTCATACGCCGGATCATTGTCCGGAAAATGGCGTCCGATGTCCCGCAGTGCTGCAGCGCCGAGAAGCGCATCCATAATGGCATGGACCAGCACATCTGCATCGGAATGTCCCAGAAGGCCATATTCATACGGGATTTCCACACCGCCCAGAATCAGTTTCCGGTTTTCCACCAGTTTATGCACATCGTAACCCATTCCTACTCGCATTGTTCGTTCCTCCGCTTCGTTACTTTCTAGTTAAATCCATACAGCTTCTGCGCTACCTTGTAGGCATAGACTGCAATTTTCTGTCCCGGTTTTGATTTGCTGCTCATAACAGTTCCGAAAATGCCGTGGCGGATGCGGAAGTAATCGGCTGCATCCTCCTGTTTCAGGTATCTCCACAGATCGTTCTTTTTCTCGAGATTTTCTTCCGTTCCAGAGCGCATCATCATCACGGAAGAAACCGTCATAATAATGGTCAGATAGCTGATCATATATTTCCGCAGGTGCTTCGACAGCCCTTTCTGTTCACCAAGGTAATCGATCATCAGCTTGTTGACACGGATCTGCTGGTCAATTCTGCCGATCATGACTTTCTCGTTAACCGACTGGTCGGCTCTTCCAATAAAGTAGCGGTAGAAATTGACATCGAGATAATACATCGTTTTGACGTACGGAAGCGGAATAAACGCAACCAGATTATCCACATAGAAGGTGTGCTCCGGCAGCTTCATGCCGCACTCTCTTAAAAGAGAAGTCCGGTAAATCAGCGAATGCATCAGCAGATAATGTGTTTTGCCGAGAGCTTTCGCCTCATCCCATCCGAAAAAGCGGCCTTCCGGCAGCGATTTCGCATAGCGCATCACACGTTTTCTCTTGGCGCCCTCTTTTTCATACACATAGTTACTGATCAGAAGGTCGAGTGTTTTCGGTCCGCGTACGACTTCTGCCAGAACATTTAAAATCTTCTGGTATGCCTCTGGGTTTACCCAGTCATCACTGTCCACAACCTTAAAGTACAGACCCGTCGCATTTTCCACACCCGTGTTGACTGCTCCGCCGTGGCCCTTGTTTTCCTGATGAATCGCTTTTACAATCGTCGGATATTTTTCCTGATAGCGGTCTGCAATCTCTGTGGTTCCGTCCTTGGAACCATCGTCCACGATCAGAATTTCTACTTCTTCTCCGCCGACCAGCAGCGAATCGATACATTTCTCCATATATGCTTCTGAATTATAGCATGGTACTGCAATTGATAAAATCTTCATCTTTTTTCTCCCTGCTCTTTTTTGCTCTTCTGCCGTTTAAGGCACGTTCCAGATCTGTGTATTTTGCGTATTCCGCAAACGCAGACGGAATGGCATATCTTTCAGCCGCAGTTTTCGCATCCGCAAAAATCAATCCGGCTTTTTCTTCCCCTTCCTGCTCCACATCGTTTCCTGCAATTTTAATGGCGTATCCTGTGATATGCCACTCGACATGGGAAAAAATGTGCTTGTACGGCGGCAATGCCTGAATATGAAGCGGCGTCACGCCGAATTTTTCTGCCTCTTCAAGTGCTTCCTGTTCGGAGAGCACGCCATCGAAGTTCGGGAACTCATAAAGTCCCGCCAGAAGTCCTTTTTTCGGCCGTTTCCGCACTGCTGTGTGCGCACCGTCCAGAAATAACAGAACGGTTCTGTCTTCGATTCTGCGCGGCTTTGCGCTCTTTTTAAACGGATATTCCGTCCAGGTCTGATGCTGTCCCGCCAGACACTGGTCAAAAAGCGGACAGACTTCACATTTTGGTGCTCCGTTCGGCAGACAGACCATTGCGCCGAGATCCATCATCGCCTGATTGAAGGCTCCCGGATCTTCTACCGGCATGATTTCGGTCAATTCCGCTTCCACGCGGTTTTTCACAGACTGCTTTAAAATGTCCTCACCGTCCTCCCGGAGGCGTGCCATCACACGAAGCACATTTCCGTCCACCGCCGGCACCGGAATGCAAAACGCGATCGATGCAACGGCTCCCGCTGTGTAATTTCCAATTCCCGGAAGTCCTTTTAAGGCTTCGTAATCTGCCGGAAATACACCGTCATACACTTCCATAATTTTCTGTGCGGCCTTCTGCATATTCCGCACACGGTTATAGTAACCAAGGCCTTCCCAGAGCTTCAAAAGCTTTTCCTCGGGACAGACCGCAAGTGCTGCGACATTGGGCAGTTCACGCATAAACCGCTCATAAAACGGCTTGACCGCCTCCACCCTCGTCTGCTGGAGCATAATCTCGGAAACCCAGATTTCATACGGGTTCTTTTTTTCTCTCCACGGCAGCACTCTTTTATTTTCGCCATACCATTTCAATAATGGCTTTGTGATTGTGTCCTGCATAGTAATCTCCTGTTAATATATCATTCTTATTTTGCCACATTTTCCTCCAAAATGCAAAATAAACATTGCGCTCTCACGTGTTTTTGATTAAAATTAATAAATACTTTAAAAGAATAACCAAAACCCTTAAGATATGGAGGAAAAACTCTTGATCGACAGTATTATTTTTGATGTTGACGGCACCCTGTGGGACTCCACAGACGTTGTTGCCGACGCATGGAATCAGATTATGGAAAAAGAAACTGATATGACACCAAACCTCACCGGAGCCGTGTTAAAAGGCCTGTTCGGCCGCCTGCTCCCGGATATCGCCGCCGTCATTTTCCACGAATATCCAAAGGAGCGCCAGTTAGAACTGATCGAGGCATGCTGTGCCAAAGAGCATGAGGCACTTCTTGCGACACCGGCTCCTGTTTATCCGGGACTTGTCGATGCACTTTCTATTCTTTCCAGACATTACCCGCTTTATATCGTAAGCAACTGCCAGGCGGGCTATATCGAAGTTTTTCTGGAAGCCACAGGCCTCGGTCACTATTTCAAAGGCCATCTCTGTCCTGGCGATACCGGAAAGGCAAAGGCAGACAACATCCGTACAATCATCGAACAGAACCATCTGCAGCACGCGGTCTATGTCGGCGATACCGACGGCGACTACAAGGCGACACACGAGGCCGGAATCCCGTTTGTCCATGCCGCATACGGTTTTGGTCAGACCGAAAACCCGGACTACACCATCACTTCCCCGATGGATCTTGTCACACTGTTCGTACCGGAAAATTAATTTTTAACAGTTTCTTTCTCATAAAAAATACGCATTCCTGTTTTGATAACGGAATGCGTATTTTTTATGTTCTATTTCTTCTTTTCTCAGCTCTCGCCCTTACCTGGGTAATCATCGTCACCCGTATGGTCTCCCTGATCCGGTGCGCTCGGCTCCTGGGTCGGTTCCGGTGTGGACGGGGTCTCGGTCGGTGCTACGGTCGGCTCCGGCGTAGACGGGATCTCGGTCGGTGCTGCGGTCGGTTCCGGCGTAGACGGGGTCGATGGAGTTGATGGGGTTGATGGAGTTGATGGGGTTGATGGAGTTGACGGCGTGTAATCATCGTACGTGTAGGATGGCGTTCTCGTCGGCGTTACTGTCGTGGTATTCGTCGTATCATCGACATTTTCGTCATCTGCTTCCGGTGCCTGTGTCACAGTAAGCGTATCTTCACTTACCTCATAAGCTTCGGAATAATAAACGATAACCGGTGTTCCGTCATCGACATTGTCATATAATGCCTGTGCCACTGCAGTCGGAAGTGCAACAGATCCTGTCGTCGATCCTGCAGTCAGATACAGGTTTCCGCCGAAACTGCTTCTCCAGGAAGCATCGTAGAAACCGATCTCTCCGTTGAACGGAATCCAGGAATCCACATCTCTTTCCCAGGAATAGCTGCCGTCTGCCTGAAGCTCTCCGTGCAGTTTTTTCTGGTTTTCTTTTGCTGCGGTTGTGTAGATACCCGGCTTCGTGTAGCTGCTCTGCTCCATCAGACCGGTTACACAGTCACCGTCGACAACCAGATTTCCATCTTTGTAGAGCCAGATATGCTGACGGCTGGCATCAACCTCAACATACGTCTTGCCGAATCCGTTGTTCTCTGTGGAAGCAGCAAACTCTCTCTGCGCATACTGCGGCTCTCTTGCATCTGCTGCGTGAGCATCTACTTCTTCTGCGATCTTTGCAATCTCCTGCTCCTGATCCACTTTCCATCCGTAGCCTTCCTGGCTGATGGTCACGCCGCCTTCGATACCGGTTGCCGGGAAGGTGTGATCCTTGCCATCGGTATCAATCGCTGCCGCAAGATTTGCCACATATTCTTTTACTCTTTCATTCCACTGGTTTTCATCTTTGGAATAATTTCCATCCGCATCGACTGCCAGCCAGTCTTTCATGGTATTTCCGTCAAGAATCTGTGTTGTTCCATCCGGCATACTGTATGTGATGCTTGCGCGTACCAGTTCATTTAACTGATCCTTCTGTGCATTCAGTGTTTCGTCATCTGCTGTTACCAAGGTTCCGTCGTAAACGCCTGCTTTTTCAAGATCCACTTCGGTATCCGCATTGATCAGCGCGTTTTCGATGCACTGTTTTGCAAGGGTAAGATCCATTCCCTCACCCATAACAGCATCCACAATCTCAAACTCATTGTTCTGGAAGGTGATGTAGGCGCTGGCCGGTGCATTCTCACCGTCTGCGGACTGGAATTCGTCAAATCCATCAATCACCGCATCCAGTTTTTCCTGACTGTACTGCATGGTGACCTGGGAATCTTTCTCTTTTCCGCCATTTCCCAGGAACCAGAGGAAACTGTTCTGTTTCTTTAACACGCTCTCCACGCTGCCGTCTCCGGCGTAGGTGTAGTCGATGTCTTTTCCGCTGACACTCTTCGTATCATTGTCTTTGAATTTTACATTTAAGGTATAGTTTGCAGCCTGCTCTTTGATTTTCGTTTCTGCCTCTTTGGCCGTCATATCCGAGCAGTCTACTCCGTTGATGGTTGTTCCGTTGAAAAAATAATTCTGGTAATGGAACATTTTGCTTCCATAGAAAAAGCCTCCCACAGCAATAACAGCAACGGCTGCAACGGCGATAACCGCACCGCCTTTTCCCTTTTTCTTCTGCGGTTTTGCGCCATGCGGAATGTACTCTTCGTCGTCATCCTCATAATCGTCGTAGTCATCATCCTCATCGTCTATTTCCGGCATTGGGATATGGCCTACCGTGTCGCTGACGAGGCGCTCCATTGCGGCTTCCACCTGATCACCAAGCACTTCTTTCTCCGAACCCTTGGTCTCTGTCTTCTCTTCTCCCAGCAGATCATCCTCATCTGCGAATGGATCGTTGATGATCAGATCATCATCCACCATCACTTCTTCCGGTTCCGATTCTGTTTTTGTCTCCGCCGGCGTCTCTTCGATTTCTTCTTCCTCTTCTGTAAATTCCGGAATCTCGATGTCCTGCGTCACAGGCTCCACTTTGGTCTGCTTCATTTTCTGCTTCGCTTCTTCGTCTTTTGCACGCTCAGTTGCCTCAAGGACACTTCGCAGATTACTTAAATTTGCAGTCTCATCCGGGATGTGATCTTCGCTTTTTGTTTCTTTGCTTTCAAATTCAATGGAGTCTTCGATGTCTGCCAGTTCTTCCTGGAATGTTTCACCGCTCTCCTTTTCCGCCAGGTCACGGTCAATCTCTTTTTGCAGGGCAGCCCAAAGTTTACCGTCCTTTAAATCATCATCTTCAAACTTCATATTTTTTGCTCCTCATAGTTCTGTGTCTGCACTTTACTTACTTCTCTTCTTTTTTCCTTAAAAATGCCCCTATAGATTTCTTCTTTCGTCCAAGGGCATATACACTGTTAAGTATATCATAAAATCCGACAAAAAAAAGCAAAAAATTTGGTTTTGGCAAATTTCTCACTTTTTTCGTAAATCACCTATGGAATTCGTAAAAAAATACCTTCTGCAGCGCTTCTCCGAGGAAAATTCCAAGGGCAATTGCGCCTGCCGCGGTCGCTGTCTCTAAAAGATACGTTCCAACCATGTTTTCCGGCCCCATAACGATCGAGTAGACGATGCGGTACATACCGGCTCCCGGCACCATCGGAAGAATGCCCGGGATCACGAAAAGGATCACCGGCGCTTTGAAATGACGCGCCATTGCCTGGGAAACCAGGGCGACGGCAACGGCGGCAAGAAAGTTCTTCATCAGAATGCCGTCGTTGAATACTTCCACGATCAGATAGACCGCCCAGCCGATCATACCGACACCGGCCGTGTAGCATTCCAGCTTTTTTGGTGCGTTCAACAGTCTTGAAAATCCCCAGATTGCAACCCAGGCTCCAAGGGATTTCAGGATGATTTCACCTGCTATTCTCATATTTTTGCTTTAACCTCATCTTTTTTCTGTATCGGTTTTCTCTACCGCACCAGTGGACGGAGCAGCAGCATGCCAAGTCCCACGCCGATTGCGATGGCAGCAGCGGTTACAAACGCCTCAAGCATCCGTGCCGCACCGGAAATGTAGTCGCCGTGCAGGGTATCATACACCGCATTCGTGATCGCCACACCCGGTACGAGGGGCATGATCGATGCAATGATAATGACGTTCAGATCCATGGTCCCCGGCAGGTAATGAACACAGAGAATAGATGTGACCGCCAGCAAAAATGACCCGATACAGTTCACAAGAAACGACTGCATCCCGGCTTTTTTTCCTCCGTAAACACCGATTCCTGATATAAAACCTGCAAGTGCAGATGCCAACACTTCGTAGAACCCGGCTCCGAACATGATTGCAAAGCCTGCGGTCGTCGCCATCATCGCGAGCAGATTTTTTTTAATTTCCGACTTAGCACGATAGATATCCCGCACCCGGTGGAACAGCGCATCCAGGTCGATATTTCCTTCGCAGAAATCGCGGGAAAGCTGATTGACCGCATGGATCCGGTTCAGATCCGTTGCACGGCTCTCTACGCTGCGCATAACAGTCATGGAATCCATCGCCGGGTCGTCGAGCGTTACCACAAAGCCGGTCGTCAGCGCCAGTACATCCGCAGTTTTCAGGCCGGACATGCGCAGCATCCGCAGCATGGTATCCTCCACCCGCCACGTCTCCGCCCCGCTTTCCAGCAGAATTTCTCCCGCCATGACCGCGGTGTCCAGCAGCAGTTTATAGTCCATAGTTTTTGTCCTCTCAAATGTAACTCATATTTCACACATGCCAAACGATTGTACCATGAAGCAGTGTTCACTTTCAAGTTAATTCTATGCAAATTCGGCGATATCCGGGCGTTGGAATGTTCCGATGTTCACCCGCGCCATTCACAAATCTTTTCAAAGTTTCTTCAAACTCCATTCACACTTTCCTCACATATGACAACTATACTAAACGTATCAAAACAAAGGGACAACAAATCATCTTCCTCTATCTTTCAACCGTTGTCCCAACCTAATATTCTTTCCAATTTATATAGATTTTTCTTTTTCATAATGCCGGTGTTTCTGCCAGAAGAAATACCGGCCCTCCTTTTTTTATCCCCCAAAAAGAAGTGCCGACATCCCGTCTATGTACTATTCTTCAAATTTTACAACCAATGTCTTGTCCCCGACCGTCTCGGACAGCATTCCGGTAATCAGTGTTTTCGCCTGTTCCTGTGCCATCGTTTCCAGGTCATCCATTTCTTTCGTCTGCTGCTCTACATCCTCCTTCGCACTCGCGATTGCATCCATCGCATCTTCCTTCCGCTCCCAGTTCAGAAGCGCTGCCTTCTCATCGTAATACTGGATGGAATCATTGTCGATGGAAATATCAAAAATCTCCACTGCCGGAAGTGTAACTGTTACTTCTGAATCCGTCACCTCCGTATTCGCCTTCGCGAGATTCACGCCCGCACGTACCTCTGCACGGTATGTCATATTAAACGCCTTCTGCGTCAGAAACGGAATCGACCCGTCCGAGTAATGAATCAGCCCGTTATAAATCATCTTCGCCGACGTCAGCTCCCCCGCCGCCTCCAGCTTACTGTCAATAAACGTCCCCGTAATCTCCGGCTCCCGGTCCCGCCGCAGCGACTGCGTCAGATAAACAACCATTCCAGCAAGGATTACTACGATCAGAAGATAAATGACAGCTTTTACCGTGCCGCGGCTTCCATTCTTTTCTCTGCTCACGTTACACCCACTCCCTTCTCATGTTTCATTTTTCATTATTTTTGAATATGTTCTGTGGCTCTATTGTACCTTATTTACACCATAAAAAACAGTCCTGCTTTACAAAAATATCTTAAAATTCTGTAAATCCTGTTCTGTTAGACTTTTCTTTTAAACAATACGAAAAAAGAGTGAAGATTTTGTATCTTCACTCTTTCCTAATACAGGGGATGAGAGAATCGAACTCCCACCAAAGGTTTTGGAGACC
>ERZ773164.2230-NODE-2230-length-16606-cov-51.797656_pt1 | contig 16606 bp, 16 predicted proteins | sample MGYA00511917_ERZ773164 | MGnify/ENA primary metagenome ERZ773164 (study PRJEB29015, sample SAMEA2737847) | human gut metagenome | biome: human gut; feature: human-associated habitat; material: faeces | place: China | collected 2012 ...
GCTGCGGTGTAGCAGGCGTCGTTGGCTTCCAGAGTTTTCTGAACATCTGTGTAGCCACCGGCGTTCTTCCAAACACAGGAACACCGCTTCCCTTTGTAAGTTATGGTCTGACATCTCTGGTCAGTCTGTATATTGGTATGGGTCTGGTATTAAACGTAGGTTTGCAAAACAGAAGATATTTGGGAGGAGAAAAAAATGAACATTGGCTTCATCGCACACGAATCTAAGAAAAAACTGCTTCAGAATTTTTGTATTGCATACAGAGGAATCCTCAGCAAGCATCAGCTTTATGCCACCGGGACATCCGGGCGTCTGATTGAGGAGGCTACGAATCTGGACGTCCATAAACTTCATGCGGGACATGTGGGCGGCGAACAGCAGATGGCATCTATGATTGAACAGAATCAGATGGATCTGGTGATTTTCCTTTGCGGACCATATCAGGAGAAAAAGCATGAACCGGATGCACATAAGATTTTCCGTTTATGTGATACACATATTATTCCGCTGGCAACAAATCTTGCCACAGCGGAACTTCTGATCAAATCCCTGGAAAGAGGAGAACTTGACTGGCGTGAAATGTATAAAAAATAGAAAACGATTATTGAAACCTATCAAAAAAAAGTATCGGGATACACTGATTCTTACAGGGATTCTGATTCTGTTTTTTGGTGTGGGAATTACCGCACTCGTACTTCTCCGCCGCTCTTCACAGCTGGATATGACTTCAGCTTATTCGGTAAAAGAAGAGATGTACGGTACACATGGTGCAGAAATCAGTACACAGAAAGCCGATTCCTTTGCCTCGTCATATGCAGTTTCCTCCGGAAATATGAGTCTGGAAGGTGTTGCGATCAGTGATACGACAAAAGCCGGTCTTTTTGATCTGGATCATGGATCTGTGATGTTTGCTCAGAATATTCATGAAAAATCATATCCGGCGAGTATCACAAAAATTATGACAGCGATTCTGGCATTTAAGAATGGGAATATGGACGACATAGTGACAATTCCGGCAGAGGCTCTGAACCAGGAATCCGGTTCCACAGAGATTGGCTTTCAGGAAGGAGATCAGGTAACACTGGATGAACTTCTTCATGGTCTGCTGATCTATTCCGGGAATGATGCTGCGGTTGCTATAGCACAGCATATTGGCGGAAGCGTGGATCAGTTTGTGGAAATGATGAATCAGGAAGCACTGGAGCTTGGTGCAACCAATACACATTTTGCCAATCCTTCAGGACTGCAGGATGAAAATCATTATACAACAGTATACGATATTTATCTGATGTTACAGGAAGCGATGACGTATCCACATTTTCTGGAGATTGCACAGCTTAGTTCTTATAATCTTACCTGTAACAGAGGTGAGCAGGAAGTAACTTTTCATCTGGATGCTACCGATCAGTATCTGACCCGTCAGGTGACGGCACCGAAGAATGTGACGGTGCTTGGCGGTAAGACCGGTACAACATCAGATGCAGGCTCCTGTCTGGCACTGTTGAGCCAGAATGCCTATGGGGAACCGTATATTTCTATTGTTCTTCACGCGGCCAATAAGACGAATCTGTACACGTATATGAATCAGTTGCTTTCTGCCCCCGTTACCGACGCCCAGCGCCAGCGCGACGCACTGTTAGGGGCGCTGGTGGGGCTGGCCCGCTCCACCGTCAACGAGCCGAAGACCGAGGACACCGACCGTGTGCTGACCTCCGGTCTCCGGCTGGCTGCCGACCCGGACGCTGCCGAAGACGCGCTGCGCCGGATGTACCACATCGTCGAGACGGAAAAGCACCGCGTCGCCCCCAACTGCGCCATCTGCACCATGCGCTGCGGCAACACCGACAACTACGACCTCGCCCGGCTCTGGGCCGCGCCGGAGGACATCCGCGCCCTCAAACTGCGGCTCCTGGCAGCAGTATTCCGGCTGGCACAGGGCCGCCCGGACGCTTGCGCACAGGAGGTCATCGACCAGGCCCTTTTTGTCCTCGCCGAAGACTGGGACGAGGAACTTCTCGCCCCCGTCGTGAAGCGGGCCGAGGACTGCTGTGCCGGGTAAATTCCCCGGAAATTTCTGCTTTTCCCCGCGCGCTGCATTTCTTTTCTCTCCGCTGCGCCGCACACAAATCCGGACAGTTTCTTTTTTCCAGGGCATTCTTCCCCCCTTTTGTCAGAATTCAGCGCTCCGGGCGCAGAAATATGGGGATGTTTTTTCCAAAAAACACTTTACAAACGTCAAAGAAATAACTATTATATAAGTATAGTGCTTCCAATCGTTGGCACGAACAGAAAGCGGTCGGACTGACCGGTAATACAGCTTCCGGCCCGGAAATCATCCACGTTTCCAATTTGCAGTGGAATACAGGAAAGAAGGTATAAGCTATGTCTGAGAAAAAGTCTGCTGTCCCCGCAGCTGTCGCTGCTCCTGAGACTCCTGCGGCAGAGCCGAAGAAGCGCAGATCTTCTGGTGCTGCACAGCGGCGCGGCCGTCCCCCGCTCTCCCCGGAGGTTTATGTCGAGTTCGGCACCAACCAGTACAACATCACCGATGTCATCGAGCGCGCAAAGGCCGACTACCGCGCCACCCATAAAGTGGGCGTCCAGTCCTGCAAGGTCTACGTCAAGCCTGAAGAGGGTATGGCCTACTATGTCATCAACAAAGTCTCCGGCAAGCTGGAGCTGTGATGTTCCTCAACACGAACAAAGGCGTCTGCACAGTCATTTGTGCAGACGCCTTTTCTTTTTTATAAGCCGTACAGTTCGGTGTACTTTCGGGTAAGGTACTGGATATAATCCTCAGCACTGAAATCGCCGCAGGCGTTCTTCACCACGTCGGCAGGCTCCATCAGCCCGCCGTACTGGTGGACCTTTTCCCGCAGCCACGCCGTAATGGGTGTGAGGTCGCCCCGGGCCGCTGCGCCCCAGACATCCACGTCCTGCTCCATCCGGCGGAGCATCTGAGCGCCGTAGGCACTGCCCAGCGCGTAAGACGGGAAGTAGCCGAACGCGCCGCCCGACCAGTGGCTGTCCTGCAGACAGCCATCCCGGTCATTCGGCACCTCGATGCCCAAATATTCCTTATAAAGCTTCGCCCAGACAGCCGGCACATCTTTTGCTTCCAGCGTGCCGCCGATGAGCTGCTTTTCGATCTCATACCGTACCATGACGTGGAGGCAGTAGGTCAGCTCGTCTGCCTCGGTGCGGATGAGGCTGGGCTGAGCCTTATTGACCGCGCGGTAGAACTGCTCTGCGCTCACGCCGCCCAGCTGCCGGGGAAAGAACTCCTGCACCTTGGGATAGATCGCTTCCACGAAGGGCCGCGACCGGCCAATGAGGTTCTCATAGAAACGGGACTGACTCTCGTGGACGCCCATCGAGACGCCGCCCGCAAGACAGGTGTACTGCAGGTCATCCCGGATGCCCAGTTCATACAGAGCATGGCCGCCCTCGTGGAGGACAGAGTACATCGAGGATGCCACATTGTACTCGTCGTAGTTGGTTGTGATGCGGACATCCTTATTGTTGAATTCCAGCGTAAAGGGGTGCTCCGTCTCGCCCAGACCACAATGGCTGCGGTCGAGGCCCATCACTTCCATCAGATAGTCGGCGAAGGCCTTCTGCTGTGCTGCCGGGTACTCCTGATGCAGGAAGCTGTCGTCGATCTGCGGCTTCTCGCCGATTTTATGGATGAGCGGCACCAGCCCCTCCCGCAGCGTCGCAAAGAAGCTGTCCAGCATCTTCCTATCCACGCCGCGCTCATACTCGTTCAGCAGAGCGTCATAGGGCGCTTTCGAGGCGTCATAATAACCGGCAAAGCGGCGATCGTAGTCTACAAGCTCCTGCAAGACGGGGCAGAACAGGGCGAAATCGTCCTGTGCCTTGGCCTTGTGCCAGACGTCGTCCGCCCGGTTGCACAGCTCTTTGTAGGCCATATATTCGTCCGCCGGGATGCGGGTCAGCTGCTCACAGCTGCGGCGCAGCTCCTCCACTTCGCGGCGGTGGACGAGGTCCAGCTCCCCGGCCCGGGCGCTCAGCTCATCCAGCAGCGCTTTCGTCTCGGGGCAGGTCATCAGTTTCTGGCTTTCTCCCGCCAGAATGCTCATGGCCACGCCCCTGCCCTCGGAGGTATCGCTGGGCGCGGTGGTCACGGCGTCCAGATAAAGGGAGCTGTCCGCACAGTGGTAGGCGTACAGCTTCTTTTGCAGCAATTCCAGCTGCTGCAAGGCGCGTTCTATCTCCATTGTCGTTCTCCTTTTTCTTTGATCTTTATCCCCACCCGAACAGCTTCCGCTTCGGCACCTGAACGGGGTCGGGTATCTCAAACTCGTACCGCTCGGTGGCGTTGATGACCGTCGTGCCGCCCCGGGTGCAGACACGGGGCAGGTTTGCCCCATAATTCAGGTGCATATGCCCGTGGATGAACCACTTGGGCTGATACTGGTCCATCAGATCGTTGAACACCCGAAACCCCTTGTGGGCCTTGTCGGTGCCGTCGTTGAGGCCGGATGCCGGGGCATGGGTCAGCAGGATGTCGATACCGCCCGCCCGCCGGGCCGCGAGCCAGAGCTTCCGGGTGCGCCACCGCATTTCAGCCTCGGTGTACTGGAAGGTGTCATCCCTGTTGTACCGATTGCACCCGCCCAGACCCATGATGCGCAGGCCCTTCCAGACATAGACCGCATCGTCCACGCAGATGCAGCCACCCGGCTCCGATTCCTTGTAACTGCCGTCGTGGTTGCCGTGGACGTACAGGATGGGGGCGGTGGTGAAGTTCGTGAGGTATTCGAGATATTTTTTCGGCAGATCACCGCAGGAGAGGATAAGGTCGATGCCTTCCAGCCGCTTGCGGACGCTCTCGTCCCAGAGCAGTTTGGACGGCACATCCGAGATCGCAAGTATTTTCACGATATTTTTGCTCCATTCTTTTCTATCCTTGGGGCTTTGCCTGTTACTGCGGCGTTCCCTTTACGATGTCCAGACCATTGATGTTCAAAAGGCTGCGGGTCTTGGCGTCCAGTTCATCGTAGCTGGGCAGTTCGCCCTCTACGCACTCTTCCAGCCAGTCCATCTCCATCAGTTCCTTGGGCGTATAGATGCCGGAAGCCGCATGGTGGAGGGCATGGCCCTGACTGTAGCTCTCGGTCGGGAAAACCTGTATCTCCCCATCGCAGAGCTGGCGCTCTGCCATCTTGAGCAGCTGCATGGTGCCGTCGTTCAGCCGGGTGGGGTATTCCACCCGCTCGGCACCGCTCTTGAGTCCCCACCAGTAGTTGATCGCCCTGCCGCCGGGGGCGCTGTCCCATGTCCCGGCGAACACGGAGCGGACGATCTCGGTGAAGAACACGTCCCACCGCCACTCCGGCAGGCCCAGCGGCTGCAGAACGCCGTCGGGCAGACGGCGGCAGAGGCCGTAATCGCGGTAGGTTCCTTCCGGCTCCCGGAAGTCCTGACTGTAGAAGACTTCGATGTCTTTCCTGTCCGAGAAATCCTGCGGGTGTGCCTCATCGCACAGGCAGGCCCAGCGCAGCACCACCCGGCTGTCGGGCCGGACGGCACGCACGCCCTGGGCAAAGGCATTGATGGCCGCAGGCACACCGTACACCGGGTTTGCAGCCACATAGCCCACCTTGTCGCTGTGGGAGACGATGCCCGCCAGCATTCCCAGCAGATAGGTCACCTCATAGGTGCGGGGGTAGTAGGTGCGCACCAGCGGATGGGGCGCACTGAGGGAACAGTTCAAAAAGCGGGTCTTGGGGTGCTGGGCCGCGACCTTCAGGCAGGCGGTGTGCATCCGGGCGCTGGTGGTGAAGACGATGTCCGCGTGGTCGTGGGCTACCTCTTCCAGCACCTGCTCTGCGTCCACCTCGGGGTTGATATTCTCCCGGCAGCTGACATAGAGCTTATCCGGGAAAGCTTTCACCAGCGCGGCGCGGCCCTTGTCCTGTCCGCGCACCCATGCGCTGGTCTGGGCGTTGTGCTCGTGGAGGAACACCACCCGCAGCTCGCTGGGACGGGAGCTGAAAATGTTCAGCTTGCTCAGCAGCGGTTCAGAACTGCGCTTCGGCTCCAGCAGCAGTTCCACAGCGTGGGGTTCTGCCAGAATTTTCACCTCGTCCCAGAGGCGGGCCAGATTCTCCCGCACCTCGGTCGGGGTGGACTCGCAGGCATCGGCATAACGGTACACCGACAGGTACACCAAAAGTGCGTCGCCCGGCGTCAGGCCCAGTGAGCCGCCGCCCAGCGCATAGAACTGCTGGCTGAACATGGTGTAGAGGGACGAGAAATTCAGCCGGTCATCCTCCGTCCACGCCTCGCCCGTGGCCTTGCAGGCCAGCGCCTGCAGCTTTGCATAGCCCCCCAGCCGGGAGAAGCTGACGTAGTTGATGCGGGAAAACTTGTAAAAATCAAGGAACTCGTAATAGAGCTTATTTTCCAGCGTGTCGTTCTTTGCCGGGATGAGCCGGGTGACGGTGCCGGGAATTTTCACGGCCTCATAGTATTTGAGGACGGAGACACGCTTGTTGCCCTCCTGCACATAGAATTTGTTCAGGTATTCGAAGGCAATAATAGGGGTGTGGATTCCCTCTTCCAGATGGGCGTCACAGAGGTTCGACCACTTGACTGCAAACTCGGTGTCGTCGTCCAGAAGAGGCATGAAATTGGAGGCAAAGGCGGTGTGGCGTCCGGCGGTCTTGGTACCCACGATGCTCTCGGCCGGGATGTCCACCAGACCCAGAGGCTCCTGCGCCACGATGTCCACATCGGTGAGGATGTCGTCCAGCACCGCGAGATAGGGCGACTGCCCCCGGGCCACATTGGCCCGGTAGGCGCGCTGGCCCGCACGCTGGGCGCTGCGGTAATCTTCTATCATAAACAAAACTCCTTCTGCTTTTTCAGCAAGCGAAGAGGGATACTTTCCTCTAAGGGATAGTATAGCATGAAAATCGAAATTATGGGAGACTTTCTCGCCGCAAGGTGTTGCTTTCGCACAAATTTTAAGGTACGATAAAAGAAACACACGTTTCTTGTGAGGTAAGCTATGCTTTGTGAAACTCTTCCCCGGCTGGAAGCCGACGAATATCCCGGCGGTCTGTGGTACTACGAGCCCCACACCTACCAGCCCTACCGCTATGTGCTGGGGCGGGTGGGCCGCCGCCCGCTGGTGTGCATCGGCATCAACCCCAGCACCGCCCAGCCCGGTGCGCTGGACCCCACTCTGAAGAGCGTCGAGCGTCTGGCCAACGCCAACGGCTTCGACAGCTGGATCATGTTCAACGTCTACCCCCAGCGGGCCACCAACCCCAACGACATGGACAAAACGCCCGACCGCGCCCTCTGCGACGAAAATCTCCGCTGGCTGCAGGCCGTGCTGGCCCAGACCGAGCCCACCATGTGGGCCGCATGGGGTACTCTGATTGAAAAGCGGGACTATCTGCCCGGCCTGATGCGGGAGATGGTTGCCCTGACGCGGGAAAAGAACATCCCCTGGGTGACCTTCGGCCCCCGCAGCAAAAAGGGCCACCCCCACCATCCCCTCTACCTGCGCAAGGACTCCACGCCGGAGCCTTTCGATGTGGAAAAATACCTCAACACCTGTTTTGAATGAATCTCTCAGGGAGGGAACCGCATGACACCGGAACGATATAAACGACTGACAGACTGGCTCGAAGGACATCCCGCTCTGCGGGAGGGCATCATTCTGCTCAACCGCTGGCTCCCCCTCGTTCCTTTCGTCTGTTATCCGGTGCTTCTGGTGCTGCTCAATCTCCGGTGGTTCAGGATGCTCAGCATCGGACGGGGCGGCGGCGCTCTTGATTTTATGCAGGTCATTGCCCGGGCCATTCTCGTTCCGGGTCTGGCGTTCGGGCTGGGAACCATCCTGCGGGCGAGGCTCAACTTCCCCCGCCCTTATGAGCAGCCGGGCTTCGTACCGCTGGTATCTAAGGAGACCCACGGCAATTCCTGCCCTTCCCGCCACGCACTCAGTGCCGCCGTCCTCGGGATGGTGTGGCTCTACTTCTACCCTGCCGTCGGCGTCGCGATGCTGGCCATCGCCGCCCTCATCTGTCTGCTGCGGGTGCTGGCTGGGGCGCACTTCGTCCGAGATGTGCTGGCAGGCGCAGCCTTCGGGCTTGCGTTCGGCTTTGTGGGGATGTGGCTGCTGTGAGAAGCCTTTTGCAAAAAGCGCAAAAAAGTTTCAGATTTCTCTTGACAGAACCCCGGAGCTATGGTATTATACTTCTCGCAGCGTGCTTCGACTCACAGCTGCAAACCATATCAGAACCCAATGGGATAACAACGTGCGCCCGTAGCTCAGGTGGATAGAGCAACTGCCTTCTAAGCAGTGGGCCGGGGGTTCGAGTCCCTTCGGGCGCATTGATGTGGTGCCCATAGCGTAGTCGGTTAACGCGCCAGATTGTGGATCTGGAGACCGTGGGTTCGAGTCCCACTGGGCACCCCACTAAAAAGTCCGCTGCAATGCAGCGGACTTTTTCTTTTGTGGGGAGTCAGTGGGACTCGAACAAATAAATAGCGTGAAACGCCAGAGTGCAGAGCACCTTTCGGTGCTCTGCACTCTGGCATTTTTCTTTCTCAGCTTCCCAGCTGCTTCAGGATATTATTGATCTCATCGTTGGAGTAGCCCTCCTTCAACAGTTCGCTGCGGATGGCCGTGTCGCTCCTGCCCTGCCGGTAGAGGCGGGCTGCGCTGTAAGGTACGATGGTGCTGCCGCCGGACGACAACACCGCCCCGCTGCCCGAGCCTCCCGAACTGCCCGCACTCTTTGCCCCGGCGTTTGCCGCAGCCTGCTGGGCGCTCTGGGCTGCCTTGGACTGCTTGAGCGCCCATTCGCCCTTGGCGATATTCAGCTTTTCGCTGGTCGCATTGTTGTTGAACTCCTGCTGGCGCAGGGTGTCCTGATACTGCCGCTCCGCCTGCTCGTTCTTGTACTTCTGCTGGGCAAGGCTGTCCTGCCGCTGGGTCTCCTGCATCTGCTGGCCCCACGCAGCGTCAGCACGCTCGGCCGCGTAGGCGCGGTCTTTCGCGTACATATTATATCCGGTGTTGGCCAGCGTACCCACCAGCGAGCCGATGCCGGTGGTCCCGGTGATGGCCAGCTGCACCGCGTCGCCGATGACGCCCAGAATGCTCAGCACACCATTGAACGCCTGCTTGCGCTTGGCGATGGCCTGCTGCTCCTGATTGGAATAGTAGCCGTACAGGGTATCCAGCCGGCCCAGATAGTCCTGATAGCGGCCATAGTCCTGCTCGTAGGCAGCATTGTAGGCGCTGCCCTTCCGGTCGAGCTGACTGTAATAGTCCGACAGCTCCGCGTTATACTGCGCCTGTGCGTTCTGCTCCTGCGTGTTGAGCTGGTCGATCCGGGTCACGACATCGTCGCCCTCACTGTTGTAGGTGTCCAACGCCAGCCGGTAGAGGGACGGCAGGGCGTCGTTCAGCGCGCCCATCTGCTGCTGGTACGCCTGCTGGGCCACACTGGCCGCATAGCTGGAGCCGTAGCCTCCGGTGAGGGCCGCAGCCTGTGCGGCGGCGTCCGCGCTGGCGTTGCGGGCGTTCTGGGTGTACTGCTGGGCATACTGGCGGTAGAGCGGGTCCTGTGCATAGCTGTACTGGAAGCTGTTCCGCTCCAGCAGCTGGCCGATGAGGTCTTCGATGCGGCCCTGATAGGCGCTCTCATACTTGCCCGGCCGGTTCTGCTGCCAGTTTCTCAGGTCCGCTGCTGCGTCGGTGACGCTCTGGCCGGGGGTGTACACCGCATTTGTCAGTGCATTCTCCACCTCTTTGCGGCTGTTCAGTCCCGCCGTGCTGTAGGAGGACTGGGCTGCAGGCTGGGCAGCCACATCTTCCAGCAGCTGCTGTTCTTTCTTTTTCTCGGTGCTCATAAATTCTCCTTTCTCACTGGATGCTGTTCAGCCGGGCGCGCAGCGGCTCCGACATATTTTCCACGTCCAGATTGCAGAGCACATATTGTAATTGCTCCTGCATCTGGTATAAGTAGTTGCGGATGGCGCGGGCATCCTCCGCGTCCATGTTCTCGCTCAGATGGGGCAGTCCGATCTTCGAAAGTCCCGTGACACTTGCCATGTTCAGTTCACCTCCTGTGCCAGAATGCCGCCCTTCGCGGCGGCGCTCGTCCGGGTCAGGCTGCGCAGGGTGAGCTGACCTCTGCCCTTCAGCCGGAGCCGCAGGCTCCCGCACCGCCTCGGCACAAACGGAACATCGAAGCAGCGCCGCCCGTCGGCGGTCAGCTGGGCCAGTGTCTCCCACGCTCCGCTGTCGTAACTCACAGCCACCTCGATGCGGCTCTTCACCTCGGCCTCGAGCCGGAGCGTCAGCCGGGAGAGATACAGCTCTTCCGGGCTGTCCAGCCCGATGTCCCCGCTGACGAGCTCGAAGCTCACGCCGTCCTCAATGCCGCCCGCCTGCTGCCAGTTCTCCTCCCGGTCCGCATCTGCAGCCCAGATGGCCTTTCCGTCCCAGAGATAGAGCTGCCCGCCGCTTCCGGCCATCTCGTAGGAGCAGACATCTTCCTCCTGCCAGAGCCCCCGTTCGGTGTCGTAGACCAGCAGCCGCACGGCCTGGGCTTCGCCGCTGCCCCGCACGAGGTGCAGATAATACCGCCCGTCCAGCGCGCCGCCCAGCGCCGACTTCACGTTCCGCAGCCGGGCCGGGTCAAGGGCCGTCGAGACTTTGGTGGGGATGCTGCCGTCCCAGGCCATCACGCCGTCGGGCGAGAGATAATAAAGCGTCTCGTTGATGACGCAGAGGCTCCGGGCAGCACCCTTTGCCACGCCCCGGCAGCGCAGGCTGCTGAGCTGGAAATCCGAGGGCTTGGAGCCGTAAAGCTTGTGAAGGGTGTTTTCCTTGAAGAAAAGCGCGTATCCCATACAGGTAGCCGCGCCGGTAAACGCCCCGTCGCTGCCCACGGTCACGGCATAGCTGTCGGCGGCAATGCCCCGGTAGGAGAACCAGTTGGTGGGGTCGCCCAGCTTGCAGGCGTAGATGACGTTCTCCTTGTTGGAGCATCCCCACACCCGGTTGTCGCACTCGGTCAGGTAGTCCATGTCCGGCACCCGGCGTTCCAGCTCCACCACCTCTGCCGAGACGAACTCCCGGCTGACGCTGCCGTCCAGACTCACCCATCTTACCGCTGCGCCGGTGCGGGTCAGACGGCCATAGAACCACTCGCCGCCCGGGTCGGCTTTGACGCGCAGGGCATCTGCGCCGGCGTCGCAGACGATGCGGTCACCGTCCAGCTCGTTCCACTGCCCGGCCTGTTCCGCTGCAGAGCCGGTGAGGGTCACGGTGTCCTCTGCCGCAAAGTCTGTCCCCACCCCCTTTGCCGAGATGCGGCAGTAGTCCAGCACCACCGCCGACCAGTTGCCGGACGCCTCACTATATACTTCCAGCGTGCTCTCGCTGCTCCATGGCTTTTCCGGGTCTTCCACCCGCAGGAAAAGCTGACCGTCCGTCGGCTTGTCGGGCTCAGCAGGGCCGCAGCCGCTCACCTCGTAGACCTTGCCCTCCGCGTCGCAGGGTGCAAACTCCACGCTGGTGTTTTTGCCCGACCACATCGCGCCCAGAGCGCTCACCTTCCGGCTGGCAGTGTCGAAAGCCAGCTTGTCCGGGAAGATCAGGATCCTCGTCCCGATGCCCACCAGCGTTTTCCTGCCGCTCTCCACGGCGTCTTTCAGGGTCACTTCCATCTCATCCGCGTCATCCGGCGTGTAGACGAGATCTCTGCCGCAGACGGTCAACAGGCCGTTCAGGTGATACATCCCGTTCAGGTCTGCTTCCTCCCGCAGCTTCCGCCGGGGCAGACGGGTGCTCAGGGCCGGGAAATTCCGGGCCGAAAAGTTGATGCCCGCGCTGTACTCTGCCTCGGTGCAGCTGTACGTCTCGTTCAGTCCGCCGAACACCCGCAGCATATTCCGGGTGTTTTTCAGGCCGTTCCGGTTCGAAAGTATCATCTTTCTCCCTCCTTACCAGCGCCAGCTGCAGCCCCGGGCGGGCAGATTCTTCCGCCGCAGCCACGCGGCCAGTTCGGCTAAGATGCTGTTGTACTGAGCCTGCTCACCGGCGTACCGGTCGTTCTCGCCCAGCGCGGCGTCCGTCATGGCGCACAGATAGTGCGGGTACAGGCTGTCGAAGGGCGGCGGCACCAGCAGCACGTCGTCATCCCGCAGACCGTTGTCCCACGCAATGTCCGCGCCCACGCCCTCCCGGCTGTCGGCGCTGCTGGGCCGGAAAAATTTCTCCCGCAGCATCCCGTCCTCCTCGCACAGCCAGCGCTGCCGGGTGCGGGCCGCGACACGGCTGCCCGGGCGCAGCTCTTCGGCCCGCTCCATCGCTTCTCCTACCGTCATAAAAAGCCTCCTTTCGCTTTTTTCCAAAAAGGCCCGGCAGAAGCGGCCTTCTCCGCCGTTTCTGCCGGGCCGCGTTGTCTTATTTTACTGGGCCGCAGTCTCTGCCGCAGCGATGCGGGCGGCGGTGTACTCGTCCTGCTGCTGGCTGTGTTCCAGCACCTCGGCCACCTCAGGCGGCACTTCCACCTCCACGCCCCGGCGGATCTTGTAGTTCACGCCGTTGACGCTCACGAACAGATCGCCCTTGTACCGGCTGTTGTCCTTGAACAGCCGGATGCGGACATTCTTCTTTTCTGCCATAGCTTCTCCTTTCCGGCTGGCTCAGTTTGCCGCCGCAGTGGAGGAATAGCTGGACACGCTCTCGATGCGCACCATGTACTGCTCCACCAGACGCTCGGCAGCGCGCATCCCCTTCCAGCCCACAGAGGCGCGCTGGTTCAGCGGATCGTCGCCGTAGCCCAGCTGCTTGACGATGTGCTCCAGGCCGCCGCCTTCCAGCTCGGTGACGCCGTAGGCGTGGGCGCCCAGCACGAGGGTACCAAAGACGGCCAGACCCTCCGGACAGGTAGCGTCCTTCCAGATCTTCGCCTCGCTGGTCTCGATGAAGCGGATATTGCCCAGCTTGCCGATCTCGCCGCGGTACATGGTGTCGGGGTCGGCGTACTTGTGGGCCTCGATGAACTCCTTGCAGGTCTTGAGGTCGTAGGCTGCGTAGGGATGGATGATGGCGATGTAGCTGTCGCCGATGGGGTCAGCGTTCATCGCGCCCAGCTGTGCCGCCGCCTGGAAGAACAGCTTCGGGGTCAGGGTGCAGCTCTTGTCCAGCGCCTTGCGGCTGGTGACGGCAGTCTCGGTGCCGTCTGCGGAAAGCTTCGGCGCATAGATGACGTTGGTGCCGCCGGCCAGCACATCGCGGGTGATGCTGTCCATGGTGCGGCCCGCCTGGCTTGCCAGAACGCGGGTAGCCTGTACCACATTGTTGTCGATGGCCGTCATCTGCAGCACATCGGTGAGCGGGGTCCAGCCGCCGTACTGGTGCAGGTCGCTGGTGATGGTGGTCACGTTCAGGGTCTGGCCGTTGGGGGTCACGCCCTCGGTCAGCGGGGTATCGGCCTTGGGCAGGCTGTCGTACTTGCGGAACTCAATGGTCTTGCCGCCGTTCTGGGGTACGGGATAGTAGTCCGCGAACTGGTCATGCACCAGACGGGGCTCTGCCTGGTCGATAAGGCGCTTCTCGTAGAAGGTCTTCATCTCGTTGGTCATGGTGCCGGTGGTGTTCTGCAGGCTGGCAGAAGGGTCGGCAAAGAGCTGGAGGTCCATCTTCAGGTTGTAGCTTTTCATGTCATTTGTCCTTTCTGTATCAAAATTTTCAAAAACTGATCTTCACCCCGTGCATCGCACGGCGTTCCAGTGCCTCACGCTGGGCGCGGGTCATACTGGCCACATCGGCCCGGGTGATAGCCGCACCGCCGGGGCTGGTACCGTTTTCCGCCGGGCGGGCCGAACGCTGGCGGATGCGCTCCACAACGCCCTGCTCCACGGTCTGGGCGGTCTGACGCAGAGCGTCGTTGTAGTGGGCCAGACGGTAGGCGTCGCCCATCCGCATCCCGGGCAGCTCCATCAGGCGGCGCATCTCGGGGTTCGCCAGCTCCTGCTTGAGCGAAAAATCCGGCATATCCCGGCGAAGCATCGCCTCTTCCGCCGCCCAGCGGGCGTGGAGAGCGCGGACGGTGTTCGCGCCCTCTCTCAGGCCCGGGATGGGCGGCAGCGGCGCAGGGCGTTCGGGCGGTGCAGGACGCTCTTCCGGCTCCTGCACCGCTGCCGGTGTCGGCACATCCGAAGCTTCCCGGCCCTCATCCGCCTTCATCGTCCCGGAGGCGATGGCCTGCTGAGCCTGTGCATGGCTGAGGGCAGGAGCGGGGGCGGCGGCATCGCCGCCCTCCGAGGCAAAGAGCTGCAGATCCACCATCGACTGTTCTCCCCGTCCGCTCAAATCGGCGAAGCGGACATTGTCCGGGTAGCGTTCTGCCAGCAGAGCAAAGCCCACTTTGGCGAACTCAAATGCCCCCTCCACCCACGGCTTCTGGGGTGCTGCCGCCGTCACGGCCAGACGTGGGCCGTCCGGCTCATCCCATGCGCCGCTCCTGGTGCCTTCCTCGCCCGCCATCAGGGCGCAGAGGGTCTGCATCAGGGTGCTGGCCCCCGCACACACGATGTCCTGCCCGGCGGGGGCATAGCCCGCGTGGCCCGAAGCTTCCAGCCGGCAGGTGGGGCCTGCCGGGCCGTCCAGCTCGGTGTAGTTTACTTTTATCATCTCATTTCTCCTTTCTGCGTCTTCATCGCCCTCGCCATCGCAGCCGTACTCAGCTCCTGTGCCGGGCCGCTGAGCCTGGGGGCTTCGGACTTTTTCTGCACTTCCAGCAGACCCGTCAGCTGAGTCATCTGGGCCTGCATCTGCGCCAGCTGCTGGGCGAGGGTGCCGTTCTGGCGCACCCGCTGGCGAACCTTTTCGATGCCCTCAAAGTCCATCATTTCCAGCGCCGCCAGCGCGGCGTCGGCGTTGGCCGGGGCGAAAAAGCCCAGCTGATAGCACTCCTTGGCCGTCTCGTTCTGGGAGAGGCGGGAGAAGGTGGACTTTTTCTCCGCACTCACCACGATGTCGAACACCGGCTCATGACTGCCCAGCTCCACGCCGCCCATGACTCTTGCAGGCTGGGCGCGGAGCACCTGGCCCGAAAAGCGGACGAACTCGCTCTCGCCGCTCTTGCCGGTGATGCGGAAGATGCGCTCCTCGTCGTAGAACTGCCTCATCAGCTCGATGATGAGGCAGCACTCTTTGGCAAATGCCCTGTAAGCGCTCTTGAGCATATCCCGGCTGAGCTTCGAACCCGCCTCCTGCAAGGCCGCGATGGCCGAAGCTGCCGTCACGCCGCCTGCAGTGCCGCCCTGAGTCATGTCGCGGTTTCCGCTGATCTCCTTCAGCTCCTCGATGCGGCTGTTGCGGTAGCTCAGGCTGTTGCCCTGCAGGCCCGCCGTCTGCAAAGGCCGGAAGCTGTCGTCGTTCAGCCGCCCCACCACATGGATGATGTCCCGTGACAGGTCGGTCAGCTCTTCCTCGTTGACACCCGCCGTATCGCTCAGCACATACCGCTGGCGGGACGAGAGCAGGACATTCTCGTCCATGGCGTGGTTCATCTTGTCGATGGCGGTCTGGCACTCCTTCATCACATCGATGTACCCGAAGCCCGCCGGGCTGTCCTCTTCCATGAACAGCGCATCGAACACGAAAGGATACCTGCCGTGGTCATAGAAGCCTCTTTCGGCCAGCACCGGGTCGTTCTCGCTGGCGTAGAGCACCACGCCATTGCAGAACTTGCAGTAGTGCAGGACGCTCCTGCCCTCGGGGGAAAGCTTTTTGTAGTACCAGTCCACCACGACGCTCTTGTCGCTGGTGTCGAGGCCGCCGTCGTGGATGTAATGCGGCACGTCCAGCACGCTGGCAGTGTGTCCGGCCAGCTGGGGCCAGCGGCTTTCCAGCTGAGCCGTGTCGGCCAGACTCAGCGAGAAAAAGTGGGGCGACGCCTGAATATCGTCCACGCCCGGCTCCCAGTAGAGCATCAGCAGGTTCATGGGCCGGATGGCGATCTCGCCCACACCGCCCCGCTGCTCCGGATCCCAGAACACGCCTTTGACTCCGGTTCCCTGCTTGAGCTTGCGCCACCAGGTGTCGCTGTACACCTGCTCATAGTCCGCCTGTTCCAGCACCACGGGCAGCACGCTGGAAAGCGCCTGTGCCGCTGCCTCGTCGTCCTCGGCCCGGGGCAGGACGTTGGGACTGGGGTAGTTGTCCATCGCGTCGGCATGCTTGTTGGCGATGGAGTTGAACAGCCAGCCGCTGGACGGCTGGGGTTTGCCCTCCATCATGGGGTTCTGGTAGTTCTTCCAGTGTCCCATCCGGAACCACAGTTCGTTGTCCACCAGGCGCTTGTCCAGCGCGGCCTTGCCCGCCTTGTACCGCTGCAAGATCTGCGCAGCCTCAGCCACCTCTTCCGGCCCGATGGGCAGTTTTGTTGCTTCATCCATAGTTTTTCTCCTTCCTGCCCTCTGTTGCAGGGCTTTGTCGTTCACGCCCCATCGGGCTTTTTCCGTCTCACACAAAGTTGACCGGCCTGCCAATGGCTCCCCTTTCAAGGGGAGCTGGCGCGAAGCGCCTGAGAGG
>ERZ773164.2245-NODE-2245-length-16542-cov-6.262934_pt1 | contig 16542 bp, 12 predicted proteins | sample MGYA00511917_ERZ773164 | MGnify/ENA primary metagenome ERZ773164 (study PRJEB29015, sample SAMEA2737847) | human gut metagenome | biome: human gut; feature: human-associated habitat; material: faeces | place: China | collected 2012 ...
TTCAGCCCATGGTCAAACCTGAAAAAGGCTACTGTTAAATAATCCATTTGGGTAAATAATACAGATTCCTAAAAAGAAAACCCCAGTCATTTTGACTGGGGTCTTTCTTTGTCAAAACTTATCCTGCGATTGTCGAAAAATTTTTCTGGTAAATAAATATCTGCTCTGATAAAATATAAGTACAAAATATGTGACAGGAGGTGACATCCATAATACGTCAAACGAATCTGGCACAAATGATAGACCTTGCCGCAGATCGTGCAAGATATGATGAATGTGCCAAGAAACTATTAACCTATAAGGCAGTCATTGCCTGGATCCTCAAATCCTGTACAAAAGAATTTTCCCAATATAGTGTCAATTTTATCTGTGATAACTGCCTGAAAGAAAATATCGAAATTTCCAGTCGGGCAGTACATCAGGACCATCCTGACCGCAGTAAATTACTGGATGGAAACGAACAAATAGACTGCCTTAATTCCGAAGCAAATGCTATCAAAGACCAGACTGTATATTATGATATTCGTTTTAAGGCATATATTCCGAACACCGAAGAACCCGTACAGCTGATCATCAATTTGGAAATCCAGTTAAATGACACACCGGGGTATCCATTAGTTACAAGAGGATTTTATTATTGTGCAAGAATGATTTCCGAGCAGTATGGAACTATTTTTACTGGTGAACATTATGAAAAGCTTCAGAAAGTCTACAGTATTTGGATCTGCCCGGATCCGGCGAAAAAACGTAGAAATGGAATCTTCAGATACCATACAGTACAGGATACAGTATTGGGAAAGCCTTATGAAACTCTTGGCAGTTATGACCTTATGGAAGTTGTTATCGTAAATTTAGGTGATGCAGATAAAGAGAGTGATCTGGAGATCCTTGATCTGCTGAATACACTCTTCTCTCTTTCTACATCCTCTGAGACAAAGAAAAAACGTCTTCAGAAAGATTTTGGCATCGCCATGACAGAAGAATTTGAAAGTGAGGTGCAGGATATGTGTAATCTGGGAAAAGCACTTGTTGAACAAGGCATTGAGCAAGGTGTAGAAAAGAAAAATCTATCTCTTGCAAAAATGATGATCAAAGATAAAGAATCTCTCGATAAGATTGAAAAATATACTGGTTTTTCTGCCGATAAGTTAAAAGAGATTGCAGCATCTATCGGAACAAACCTTACTGCTTAGAATACGTCTCCTATGGCAGCTATACATAATAAGACAATAGAAAAATTTGGTACTTAAAATAGAGCTTTCAATTGTATCTCGTTGATATAGTTGAAAGCTTTTTATGTGATAACATAACGATTTCTTAATATAACTGATGATTTAAATATAAAAACCCACAAAAAACATAATTATAAATGATATATCTTATATACTCTGCAATCTCGAAAACTATTCTGGATACGAAAATTTCCATAAAAACAACCTGTCCACCACCCAAAGGGGAACTATAATCATGACAAAGATTAAAAACACAAAGAAGGGCATGGCAAAAAAGACATTAAGTATGTCACTTGTTGTTGCAATGCTTGCTACTTCTAATGTGCCGGTATGGGCTGCTGAGTTCAGCGATGGTTCTGACGCTACAGTGGCTACAGAAGCTCCGGTTGCTGAAACATTCTCTGATGACACTGCAGAAGCACCGGTTGTAGATGATACAACAGATACAACACCTGCAACTGCAGTTGTAGAATCCAGCGATTTAAATGTAGATGTTAGCGTATCCAAATCTGCAACATTTGCAAAAAGCAGTGTGGCAGTTAGTGGTACTATCAAGACCAAAGCAGGTGCAGACTTAACAAAATTCAGTTATGGATGGCGTGTGGCTGGTGATAATGTTGCTATTTATACTAGTGATATTGATACTACTTCTAGTGATGCAACTAAGAACCGTATTGGATGTATGGGATTTACTCCTAATTTCAATGGTGTAGGCGGAAGTACAGTTGACTGGGATCAGTACGCAGGAAAAACTCTGGAATTGTACATCTTTAACAATACAACAGATGCTGATGATACAAAGATTGATCCACTTGTTATCGGAACCACTACAATCAATAAACTTGATGTTTCTAAAGCAACTATGTCATTAAATCAGCAGTCTATCGTATATAATGGAAAATCCTATTACTATGATGAAAATGCAAGTGCTGATGACAAAAATGCTGTAAAATTATCCGCAACAGGAATTCAGTTAACTGAACAAACCACTGTTAGTGGCAAAGTTACCACTACTACTCGTAATCTTGATAAAAAATATTTTGTAATTTCTGCGTCTCAGAGTGCAAAAAATGCAGGCGAAGTATTAACTGTAACAGCTACACCAAAAGCCGATTCTCCATATCAGGGAACATCTATTAACGTAGAATTAACTGTACAGAAACGTCTGTTTGATGAAACCGAATTTAAGACAGCAGTTGAAGAAGGACTCTCTTATCAGTATACAGGAAAACCTGTTTCTGTTCCGGCAAACAAAGTTACTTTCAAGGAAACAGATGCTTTATCTGGAGCAGATTTATCAGCAGCTGTAAAGAGCGCTGTAACTGTAGATGAAGGTTTAGGCCAGAAAAATGTAACAGTAACACTTGATACATCAAAATTACCTAACTTTAAATTCTCCGCGGACGAAACAGATGCAACTCGTCCAGCTACAAAAACCGTTGGCACTAGTGGAAAGGAAGCAAACGCTAACGTTACAATTACCAAACGTGATTTAAGTACTGCATCTACAAAAGTTTCACTGAAATATGGAAGAATTCCATATAATACTCCAATGAGTATGTTTGCTTCCGATGCTAACTTAGTATTTACAGATGTAAATGGTACAGTTTTAGACCTTAAAAATGGAACAGATTATACTGTCAGTGTATTAGATCCAGATAACAAGACTGTTACTGCAGATGGCAGCTTTGATAAAGTAGGTCCTTATAAAGTTACACTTTCCGCAAAAGAAACTGCTAATCCTACTTGCTATAACGGACAGATTTTTGAGGTAAGAGTTGCAACTAACGTAATTGGAAGTGTTACATTTACAAATACCTATAAACCATATTATACAGGATCTGAGATTAAACCTTCAAAAGCTGATTTAGGAAAAATCGTAATTCATAATGTTGCTAATAATAATCCGGATGAAACATTAAAAGATGAAGAATGGGAAATCACAGGCTATTCAAACAATGTAAATGCATCCAAATATGATGCATCTGGTAAAGCTACAACATTTGGATATGTTGAGATTAAAGTAAAGGGAGATTCTTCCTACGCAAATCAGACATATAAAGTACCATTTGAAATCCAGCCATTACTTGTTACAGAAGACACTGTCACTGTACCAAAAACAATTTCTTATAATAAAGGATATAGTTTAACAGATGCAAGTGATTATAAAGTTCCGGTAGTGGTTGTTGCCAAAGATGCAACTGGAAAAATTGTAAAAACATTAACTTCAGATGATTATAGTATCAAATACGAATACAAAAATGCTAACAATAAAAATGGTGCCAGAAATGAAATAGGAGATACCATTCAGGCAACTGTAACTATCAAAAATGATAATTATAAAGGATTTACTACTAAAACAGTAAACAACCAGACAACGACTGTCCAGAATGTAAAAGTTCAGGCTTCTAAGACTACTGAAATCACCGCAAAAGCATTAGCTGACAGCATGATTAAAGTTGAGCCTTCTAGCTATACATATACAGGCGGAAATATCATTCCTGAGTTCTATGTTGCTGACGGTGTGGTTGTTCTGAATGAGGGTAAAGCTAGCAACAATGATAAATCCGAAGAATACGAAGTAGTAAGTGTAACAAATAACTTAAATGTAGGAACTGGAAAAGTTACTATCAAAGGTATTAATGATAATTATTCAGGAACAGCATCTGCTGAATTTACAATCACAACTGCTGATACTTCTTCTGTAAAAGTTGAAATTGATCCTCAGAAATATACAGGAAAAGCAGTACGTCCTCGTACATTTAAAGCAACATTAAATGGAAACGATGTTACAGACCAGTTTGAGATTGTTTCCTATGGCGAAAACAAAAAAGCTGGAAAAGGTACTGTTGTACTGAAACCAGTTGATGGAAACAAGAACTTTACAGGTGCAAACATCACTGCTGAATTCAACATTTATAATGAAGCTGTTTGCGGTAACCTTTCTGTATATAACAAGAATGGTCAGAAAATTGGTGACAGCAACACTGCAATTGCTAATGCATACGAATTTGAATTTGATGGCGATGCAAAGACCTTTGCAACTGAAAGATTAAGTGACCTTAAAGTTCATAAAGATGGACATAGCACTGAAACTGCTTCTAAAGCAACTGCTGCTGATTTTGAAATCAAATATGCAGAAAATGTTACTGGTGTTCCAAACAAGAAAGCTGATGGAACATATGAAGAGTACAACACTGCATATGTATACGCTGTTGCTAAAGACGGAACTGGTTATACAGGTACTCAGACAATCGTATTAGCAGATGGTTCTAAGATTAAAAATGTTGTTGCTTTCTATGCTTTCAAAATTAAAAATGTTCAGTTTGTAGAAAAGAATGTTTCTGTAAAGAATGGCACTTATGCAGGTGGTCTTGCTGTTAAACCAGAAGTTCTGGTTCAGATTAAAGGTCAGACTCTTGTTGAAGGAAAGGATTATGAACTTAAATTCTACACTGGAGAGTATGGAAAGGCTTCATATAAGGAAATTGCTAATTGCACCGATGTTACAGATGGAAAGAAATATGGTGTTATCGTTAAAGGTCTTGGCGGATACACTGGTTCACATGTTGAATTAAATGTAGCTTGGGGCATCGACAAGAAAGATATTAAAGATTGTGATGTTAAAGTTGTAGACGGTGTTGTAACTGTTATGAACGGCTATATCCCAGTTCCTACAACAGAGTATGCATCTGCTAAGAACAGTGATGGAACATATACTATAACAGCTAATAAAGATAGCAAGAACTATGTTGGCTCTAAGACAGTAACTGCACAGGGTAAAGCTGAAGATGAAAAACCAGCTGCTCCAATGATTAGCAGCGTTAAAGTTGTTGGCAATCAGGCAACAGCAATCCTTTCCGGTGATTCAGAAGGTGCTGCAGGTTACGACTATGTAATCTCCACAGACCGCGACTGCATCAAAAACAAAGACTATGCTTCTGTAAACAAGAACCAGGTTAGCACCTCTACTACATTTAAATATGTACAGCAGGGAACCTATTACGCATACTGCCACGCTTGGAAACGTGACGCAAACGGTAAGAAAGTATTCAGCGACTGGTCTAACGCATACCCATTCGTTGTATCCGCAATCACACCGGATGCTCCAGTTATCACAAACGTTAAAGTAAGCGGATCTACTATTAAAGTAACATACAAAGCAGCTGCAAATGCAACTGGTTACGATGTAGTACTTGGAACTGGCTCCAAGAAAGAAAACGGTGAGACACGTCCATACCAGTATGGCAATCACAAGAAACTGAACCTCAAAGAAGGTACAGTAACAGCAACATTCAAGAACGTACCAAAGGGAACATGGGTAGTTGGAATGCATGCATTCAACAGAACATCCGAAGACGGAAAGAAAGTCTTCAGCCCATGGTCAAACCTGAAAAAGGCTACTGTTAAGTAATCCTTTGGGTAAAGAAATATATAAATAAAGAAAAACTATTGCTAGACTCTTAAATGAGTCAAATACAGTACTTCCCCTAGATGAGGGGATATAACAAAACCAATTCAAGGGGAAGAACTGTGTTTATACAGCAATAGTTTTTCTTGTTTTTGAAAGGAGTACTTATGAAAAAGCCATCAGATTTTTATTGTTGTATATGTGGACAGCCATTAAATGATAGACAGGATTTATTTGTAAAAATCAGAGACAACGATAGCGAAGAAACATTACGAATTGTTCCTGTTCATAGTGGCAACTGTGACAATACGCTTTGTAAACAGGAAAGTGCCAAAGGCAACAATACAAACAGTTGCTTTAACTTTTATTCTTTTGGGAATGATAAAGAATTAGAAAAGTATCTTGTTACTGGAGAAGTATAATGTTTGAATAAATTAACTAGAAATCATTTTTTTATTACAGAAAGCTTCCTGTATACTTTAAATAGGTCAAGAGATTGACACAAAAAAATACCTCAAGTATATTTAGATTATTACTGACCAGCCAGTTGGTAAAATCTAAAGAGTACAAAAGGTATCTAAAATGAATGTTAAAGGAACAAAGAAGAAAAATCAAGTAGTAAAAGCAAATATTCAATGTCATTTAGTTAAGTTCAAATAACGAAATAAAGTATATCACATCTTCCGAAACATTGTTCAGTTAAGGACGGTCATGGAAGAACTTGTACTGTACATTATGGAAAAATACTCACATATGCTGCAAAAATATTTTTAGGTATACCGAAAAGACAGATTGCACATCTGCCGCATTAAGAAGTATAATAGGGATGAGGTTTAAGCTACCCGATACATGAAATCCCTATTTCTCTTTGGTCGGAGGTTGATAGGGTATTTACGGTTGGATCTGACTGGTGTCAGTGCCTTTGTATGAGGAGCATGATCTCAGTTTCGTCACCGCCGTTTTTCAGATATGCCCTGCATATGTTGACTGCGGTGGCGAAATTTATTTTATAAACGTGTTTGACATTTTCAGCTGTCTGGATCACAGCATGGGAAGTGACCAGTTCACAGAAATTGTATAACAGCATCCTGGCGGCAATCTCCTGCAGGATCCTATCATATTTGCTGCTGTGCCAGTTGACAAGCCCTATCGTATATTTAAGTTCCCGGAAACTTGTTTCCTCGCTCCAGCGCATTTTGTAAAGCTTTTTTATATCCTTAAGGGAAAATTCCTCTTTTGAGAGATTTGTTGCAATACAAATATAGCTTCCATTTTCAAGCCGGATGCGGACAATGCGGGAACTGATATCATAATACCGGCATTTTTCATCCGGAAAGTCAAAATCCGTGGAAGGCTGGAGGATCGTATAAATATCTGGATTTCCAACTGTTTCCTTTGTGTGCCGTCTGGTGAGGGTTGTTTTTATCCGTGTATCAGACTCATCATCCGGAAGGTCATAGGAGGAAAGGATCCCATTGCTGTCGATATCCTTCATACGGATAACAAACTTCATGTTTTTCCGGATAAGATGTGCAAATGTGTTGAAACTTTCATAACCACAGTCTGCCATCAGGATGGAAGGAGCAGGATCTGAATAACGGTCAACCATGAGGTTCAGTGCTGCACGCTCATGGAGCTTTTTCTTTCCCTGTACGTGAAAGTCACAGTAGGTTTTATTCATGATGTCATAGAGTGCATTGATATGGACAGCGTTGTAGCCTTTTTCACCTTCATGGATAAAAGTCCTTTCATCAGACGGGTTTCTGGCTATATTCACATCGGAGCCGTCGCAGGCCAGAAGCCGGTAGCCGCAATACAGGTCATCGGACAGGGACCTGCACTGTGTTACAAAGGAATGGAACAGGAAATCCCATCCTTCAGGAAGAAGCTTGTAACGCTGCTGTGTGAATGCTGATTTTGACGGTGCGGACAGGAAATGGCTGAAAAAATCCAAGATTTCATTTGAAACCGTTTTGCCCTGCATCAGAAGCATAAACTGTATATATTCTTTAAAAGTAAGTTTACGCTTCCTGGTAAAATCGGTTTCCGGATTCCTGGAGAATAAAAAATGGATCTGCTCCAGTTCGTCAATGCAGTTATTGAGAACTGTTTTTAATTGTGATAAGAAAATGTGGGCCATGAGGTACCTCCTTGAAATATGTTTATAATCAACGTTTACGAAACATATATCGGCTGATCTGTCAAGCTTTTTTTGAAAAAACATGGGAATATGTGAGGGAAAACAATCATGCAGTTATACCAGTTTGAAAAAATCTATTCACAGATGGAGAGGGAATTTGGAAAGATCCGAAAGGGTGAAGAAGAAACATACGCCATGCTGCTGTTGCCAATGGAGGGAAATGTGTTAAAAATACACCGCGAATTCCCAGGGGCCAACAGCCGTAGACTAAGGGAGGCTATTGCCCTGGCGTTATTTGATGTAAAAGTGAATTACAGTGGTGAAGAATATGATACAGGAAAGTTTAGAAATAGAGAAAATGAAATGCTTGAAAGGGCATTGCTTATGGCATTTGACCCTTATACGAATCATGAGATAATGGAACTGTTAAAAGAACAGTTCCATGTGGATATGCTGTCACAGGAACAGGTGAAAGAATACTATAAATTTCCGGTAATGTGCCTGTTAAGGATCAAGGAATCCATTGATACATGGGAAAAACGTTCAGGCTCAGATGGATACTTTGATTTTATTGAGGGATATATGGGAAGAGAGATAACAGGAACTGAGATGAACTTTAGTATTATGAGTTCAGGTATATTTGATATGTAATAATTTTTAAATTTGACAACAAAAAAACCAGTGGCTTCATAATGATGAAACCACTGGAAAGCACCTTAACTAAATGACATTGCTCTCATAATATTGCATGTAATTTCTAGAAATCAGTATTTAGAATTCATATGTTGTTTCTGAGTAAAAATTTTTAGACATTATGTTTAAGAAAGGAAATTGTGAGTAGAGTATTAGACTACTACCATAAAGGATAATCATGAATTTGGGAAGCATAAATGAAAATGACTTTAAAGAAAGCAAAGCTGTAGCTATTGCTAAAAATATTATTGAAGAAAATAGATGTTTTAAAACTTTTTTTTGTGAAATGGATAAGCGCCCCAATTTAGACGGTCATATGTCTTTTATATATAAAAATCAAGAACGTATGATTATTGAGGTACAAATAAAAACATTACCACAAAACTATTGTTTATCAAAATCTCGTGTATCGAAGTATTACTATGACTGCGATACAAAGGTATTTAACGTGGTAAAAGAAAATGTTTCCTTGAATCCAGTCAGTTTAATTTTAGTAGATACATATAATAAAAAAGTATTTTGCATATTATTAACCCGTCAGTATGTTGCAGAATTGCATGTAAATGGAAAAACCACGAAACGAATTTATTTTAATGATAGTGATGAATTTAATAACGACAAATTTATTACTGAATTATTAAAGTACAATAAAATATTGAATACAAATACATCGTGCCATGTAAAGGTCAGAACTATTTATAATATACTGAAGCCGCGAAGAAAATTACCACATATTGAATTAGAACATATTTATGATGTCGAAAATTATGGCCTTGTATATACGCATAACAATATTTTGGGTTACCTAGGAAATTTTTGGGTTAATACAAAGGGAAAAAAATATCACGTATATAGCTTATATATGCAAGATACAGCATACGACAATTCATTTAATGAATATATACGATTAGAGATTGAAAAAACACATATTTTTGCATATCGTCAGTCTTCTGATACCTCCATAACAGACGCTGATATAGTAAATATTCTTTATGAAATTGCCTATTTTAAGAAAAAAGATATTGTATTTTATAGTTCAGGGATTCCGGTATATGTAATAGCAGGACGGGTTATTTGGAGACTCAGAGCGGAGAAAATCGAAAAAAAATGGTAAATAGTTTGAATTCAAAGCAAGCGATGAGACCCAGGACATGACCCGAAGGGTCTGACCGCAATGTGGTCAATTTATCGTCAACTTAAGGAAAATCGTCAGATTTTATCCTAATTATATACTATGGTTTACCGCAAAAATGCAGGATTAATCCTCAACCAGTTAGGAAATTCACCAAAAAGGCGCACTTAAATAAAGCTTAAATGTGACAGTGTTTTTATTTACAAGGCAGCTTTCTTATTTCTAAAATGTGAACGTCCTTTTGACTTTAATTTTTTTCTTGGAAATGATCTTCCGGGAAGGATCTGTGAACGGCACCGGACAGCTTCTTTGTACAGCTTCTCAATAACTGAGAGTTCAGACAGACCACAGAGAATCTTTGGAAAGATGATCTTGATCCGTCCGATGATAAATGCGCGATTAGCCTGATAACGATATTTATTGGAACTTTTGGAAGTGATGTCTATTTCTTCATCTGCGTTATTCTTGATAAGGGAAACAAGATTTGAAAGAGGCATATTGATATAAAATTCCTGAATGATAGAAGTTGCAGTAGCACCGGAAAACTCTTCCATAGCAAAACGGCTCTTTAATTCTTTGTATTTTAATTCCACCGGCCAGGTTCCCCCGAAGGGTCTGACCATCTAATTTTCAAATAAAATAATTCTAATTTTTTCATAAACTACCGGGGTCAGATTATCGAAAACAATCCGGGAAGAAAGTAATCTTTACATAAAATGATACAGAAATTTTTATAAAGCCAAAAACAGAAATGCCTAAATAGGACTCCTAGCATCATTACGATAGGGGGTCTTCGTAAGTAGGTAATCATCCGTATATTGACATTTTATAAAAGCCATCTGATACTGTTCCTGGCTGTCTGCCAGATTCTCTATCAGATGGCTTTGTATTATTTTTTAGTTTAGTACGGCAGTATTCCGGAAGATCCTCTGACCATGGAAGCAGTTTCTTTAATTCTTCCTCTTTAGGAAAAGCTCCCATTTTTCTGAGTTCATCCAATATATAGGTCAGATATGCGTATGGTTTCAGATTGTTCAGAAGTGCCGTTTCTGTAATGCTGTAAACAAGGGCACTGGCACCAGCTCCCCGTACACTTTTGGCAAACAGCCAGTTGCGGCGTCCCACTGCAAAGTTCTTCAATGCGCGTTCTGCACTGTTGTTATCTATGCTGAGATGACCATCTTCCAGATAACGCCTCAGATATACTTCCTGATTAAGCGTATACAAAATGGCATCACCAATAAGGGAAGAACTGTCTACAGAATCTTCCATCGTATGCAGCCATTCAAACAGGGCATCCATAACCGGACGGGACTGTTTCTGGCGCTCCTCATATTTTTCTTCCGGTGTTTTATTGTGGATCATTTCCTCGATCTTATAGAGGATCCCGATCCTTGACATCGCCTGATATGCAATGGTCTCTTTCAGCTGTTCTTTTGTAAAGTCTTTTTTTAATGCTGTGAGGGCTGCATCAAAACGTCGTCTTGCATGGGTAAGGCACCCGCTTACTATGATACCTTCTCCTAAACTGTGATAAGCCTGATATCCATCACAGGTCAGATACCCATGAAACCTGTCCCCTAAAAAGTTTACAGGATGATATCCCGCACGGGTCCTTTCATAATCGAAGAGTACCATCTGCGGGGAACCACTGGATTCATCCGTGAGATATACCCACATCCAGTTCTGGGTCGTCCCTTCCTGATCCGGTTCTCCGAGTACCTGGATACGGCTTTCGTCACAATGGATATATCTGCTTTCCAGAAGTTCTTCTTTCATCAGCTGATACAGCGGTTTCAGGTATCTGTCTGCACAGTTTATGATCCAGTTCGCCATAGTCTTTGTGGAGAGATCGAGATCATATCTGGCAAACTCTCTTTCCTGACGTGCCAGAGGCATTCCATTTACATATTTAGCATTCATGATACCGGCGACAAGGGAAGGCGTAGCGATACTTCCACGGATCAGGGAAGGTTCTTTTTCCGGACGTTTCATGGATCCGCATTCCGGACAGCTGTATACATAAGTGATCTCTTCTTCAACCTCAAACTTTGCAGGTATAAAACGCAGGCGTTTTACGGTCTCCTTTGTTACTACGCTGTATTTTTTTCCGCATTCCGGACAGTAACGGGCTTCCCCTTCCAGTTTATAGGTCCTGGTCGCAACGGTCTCAAAATTGGAAAGATCTTCTTCCTTCTTTCCTTTTCTTTTTTTACATTTATAAGAGGATGGCCGGATCTCTTCAAAAAGTTCTTCTGTTTCTGCATCCGCACTGGCTTCTGCCTCATTGAACAGGTTCATCTGTTCATAGCCTTCGGCATATTTTTCACTGGATGCACCAAACTGTTTCCTCTGTGCAAGGGTAAGGCGGTCAGAGAGCATGGCATTTAAGAATTCAAGTTCTTTCTGCTTTTCTTTCAGCAGCTGGATCTCGGTATCTTTTTTCTTTGTCTGCTCCTGCACGATCTTCATCAATGAGATCAGATCTTCCCGGCTCATGTTATTCAGTTGTTTATCTGTAAAGATCGGTTCCATATCCTGTTCTCCCTGCTTTAGCGTTATTAAAAGTATATCATGGTTCCAGCTGTTTTCCTATAAAAAACTGCGCTTACGGATATAGGAAATACGCTGGGAAATGCCATGTTTTTCATGATTTTTACGGGATTGACAGCTCCGCTGTCTTATGCTTACAGGATGATCTTTGGATGGTGTTCCTCAAATGCATCCCTGGGATTTAAGGAGAGCCCGTCACACAGCCAGTGGATCTCTTTCAGAGTCACCTGACGGAGTTCATCTGGAGTATCCGGCCATTGAAAAGCATTACGGTCGAGCCGTTTCATCAGGATCCAGAATCCGGATCCGTCCCATTGAAGGATTTTTATAGAAGTACGCCGACGGTTGCAGAACGCAAACATGCAGCGTGAGTATGGGTCGAGGTGAAATTTTAATTTGATGATAGCCACCAGACCATTGTAACTTTTTCTCAGATCAGTGACACCACAGGAGAGATATACCGTTGTCCCTCCTGCCAGGTCAAGCATGGCGCTGCAGGAATCCCAGTATAGATTCCATCAGTTCCGTTCTGCAGGAATCAGATATTTCAATACGGATACTGTCTGAAATAAAAATACGCACCGATGAAGATTCCTCAGAGAGCAGCTTTCTGGCAGCTTCCTGTTCAGATGGAAGTCTGACAAAGACCATATCCTGTTCAGACTCGGATGCCGGCTCTTCTTTTGCAAATCTGCGGATCCAGTATCCCATCGTAGATAAAGGGATACCGTTTTCTGTACACCATTGTTTACATGTTTGTCCACTGGTCTGGTATTGTTGGATACGGTCAGACCAGAGTTTTGCTTTTTCTTCTTTATTCATAGTGATATAGAATACCTCCTGAGTTTTAAGGAGATTGTAGCAGAATAAAAAACAAAAAAACAGATACGGATGATTACCTACTTACGAGCAGACAGGCTAAAAATGGGTATAAAAATACCCTGCCAGCTTTCACCAGCAGGGTTGATTAGAATTTTTACTTGTAAAGGTCTTCCAGCGTTATCAGCCGAACTTCACCTCGCTCTTGTGCCTGAAGAAGTCCATCTGTGAATCCGCCTTTCGAGAAGATATAGTAGTGATAGTTGTTGCCCTTTCCAAAAACTGAGGCATAATCCCGAATCAAATCGAGTTCATCCACACCAATTTTCTCATTTCTGTACTTACACGAACCAATGATATAGTCCTTAGAATCGGTCGAAGTCTGACTGACTTGCCAGCTCTTTGTACGGATACAGTTGTCCTGTATCAATGCTGTTCTGTATCATCTCACCAGATTTCTTTTATTTTCGTTATAAACTATATGTCGGTATTCAAAATATGCCGTGTGTGTTTCGGACTCAGATCGGAGCCCGTGTTTCACACACGGCAACATTATCAAAACTTGATTACTTTCGGCTCATGGGTAAACGAACTGATGGTAGCCACACCATTCTTGAAGTAGAACACCTCAGTATTGCCATCATCTGCAGCATACATTTTCTTCAAACTCGGATAGGCATCCAGCATAGATTCTCTCGCTTCTACACGATCATCTTCTACCAACTCGCCCGCAACGCGAATCCACTCGTCGCCTTTGAATGCACACAACTCTGCTTTCGGGTTTGCGTGCAGCTGCTTGGAAACATCCTTCTTCTTACCAGTCTGGATGTACAGCTTGCCTTCAAAAATATGCGCCGTGCCAAACGGGCGCACTCTCGGCTGGTCGCCCTCGACCGTTGCCAGGTAATATGTTTCAGATTCTTTTAAGAATTTCTCTACTTCTTCCATTTTTGTCGTTCTCCTTTTCTTAGTTTTTGATATGTTTTATTTCAGTTTTTTCAGCCAAGCAGATCTATATCTCCAGCCTCCACAATATTCCCTTCTCCCGTAATATAAAACATAAAGCCACGGTAATTTCCCATGGCTCCAGTATATCACAGATCCGAAAACAAATCTGCCTTATATATTCCCTTTTCAAACATTTCTTTAAAGCTGTCCCTGACAGCCATGACATCCTCCTTATAAGTCATTCCATACCAGGTATCATTGGTACGCAGCACTTTCACATCCATTTTTCCTTCAGCCAGTAATTCTCCGATAAAAGTCGGAATCAGATACTCAGCTTTCAACGGATCCGCTGGAACTTCTTTTTCAAAAAAACGGGCAAAACCAGTTTCCAATATTTCCAGGAAGTCTGGTGTTAATCCCCACATATTCATAGAAACAAGAGAATCTGTATCCAGAGCTACACCATCTGCCATTGCACCCTCTGCAGTCTTAACAATATTCTTTGTTTCCACAACCTCAGTCAGGTTATTCTGCTCATCCATTTTGCAGATACCACGAGTTACACCGCCGTTATCGGACAACGTATTTTTCAGCACAAAACCAGCCATACAGGATTTTCCACCGTTTACCAGATATTCATGAACAGCTCTGAAGCCCTTTTTTCCGTAATAATCATCTGCATTGATCACAATAAACGGAGTATTCAGCAGCTTCTTTGCTGCCAAAACAGCCTGTCCGGTTCCCCAAGGTTTCGTCCGTCCAGCTGGCAAAGCTCCTGGAATATCGTTGATATCTTGAAAAGCATAGTCTATGGTTACGTTGTACTTTTTGCAGATATTGGCAATGCGTTCACCGATTACTTCTTTAAATTCTTTCTCAATATCCTTGCGGATAATAAAAACTACATGGTTAAAACCTGCTTCGATTGCATCATGAATAGAATAGTCCATGATGATGTGATTGGATGAATCGACAGGTTCTAATTGTTTGATTCCACCACCGAAACGGGAACCGATGCCGGCGGCCATGATTAGTAAGGTTGTTTGCATTTTCTTCTCCTTAACCCAATTTTTAGCTTCTACTATACTTTATTTTTATAGTAATCCTTTTTCTGTACTATGTTCATACACCTGTGTATGTTTCCCAAGTTCATTTATGAATTTGATTCTTCCAAACTCCAGATTTCCTTCATATAATCTTCCATTACCAACATCAGCTAATTTGCCATTTGGTTCTGTATATAAATATCTTCCAACAACAGCAGGAATTCTGTATTTCCTTACAATCTTAATATACTTTTCTAAATCACTTTCTGTAATATTCTCTAAAAATGGTTTTATATATAACACAACAGGAATATTATGTCGAATACAATTTTCTATATTTGTAATTCGCTGATTCGCCAATGCCGTTCTTGATTCTAATTGTTCAATTAAAGAAATGGTCGGCATGCTTATATAAATATGCATCTGTTCATCATACATTTGATATCGCTTGATTATTTCAAGAAAGTGCTCTGTTACAATTTGCTTTGTAGCAAGTTGAATACGATTTCCTAATGGTAATAATCCTTGAACCACCGTCTCGGTTTCTTTCATATTTTGCAAATCTAAACATTCAGAATAGCAACCAAGTGACAAAACAGTTCCATTTTTACCAGGAGAAAAACATGTCATATTTAATACCTGTTGAACAGCCATCTCACCCGAAATTGTTTTTTCTTTTTTCTTATGCCCTAATTTAGGCATATAACAATATTTACAACAAGCATTGCATCCTATTGCCGTATTAACAAATATCCTTTCGCTTGTTCCATAAATACATTTCTCCACCATTTACTCCCTATGAGTTTTACAAATTGATAACAAATTTACCTGCTTTTGTGATAACTTCTGTTTTGCATCCTTATTCTGAGGTTCAAAAACAACAAGACATTCGCTCACTATATATCCATATTTTCTAAGATCATCTACGGTTTCACAAACCATTCGTCCGCCAGTAGTACTATCATCAACGATTAAAGCTCTACTATTTACTTTGGGAATTTTTGCACAATCAAATTTCTTTCTCATGTCATCTTGCTTACATATAAATCGTTCTGCTTCTTCATGTAATACAAATGGTTTATTCAACAACTTTGCAAATTCATAACCCAATATCGGGCTTCCACCTTTCGGAGTTACAATAAAATCAATTTGTGGATTCTTAATATATCTTGAAGATTCAACTTCACTTGCCCAAAAAGAGCTTAATATTCTTGCATAAGCAATTGCAGTTTCTTGATTGCATGAATGTCCGATTAGATCTATGTAATAATCCAATTCTGTAGGTCTTATCTTTCCAACAGATACATCTATATCAATTATTATTTCTTTCAGTCTCTTTTCAACTTCCTTCTCCAATGCATCTTTAGGGTAATCCCGAGGGATACCAACACTGATATTATGTCTTCTATACAATTCTGGATCTATTCCATATTCCTTTAAAACATCTAAAGTATCCCTTGAACGATTTAATTTTAAACGATTTCGAACCTTCTCTGGAAAAAGACCAACCATATCCAATACTTGTATCAAAGTTCCAATTCCTAGAATTAATAATACCGCTGAATTCA
>ERZ773164.2250-NODE-2250-length-16511-cov-52.960075_pt1 | contig 16511 bp, 13 predicted proteins | sample MGYA00511917_ERZ773164 | MGnify/ENA primary metagenome ERZ773164 (study PRJEB29015, sample SAMEA2737847) | human gut metagenome | biome: human gut; feature: human-associated habitat; material: faeces | place: China | collected 2012 ...
CGCCCGGTGCGGCTGGCACTGGAAGCGGCCTCCGGCACGCTGGTGCTGGCCCTGCTGGGGCTGAACCACTGCCTGCCCGACGGGCTGGCCCTGCCGGGCGTCGGCTACTGCACCCTTGGGCCGCTGGCCCCGGTGGTCTGGTTGGTGATTTTAGTGGCCCTGGCCGAGAGCGCCCGCACCGCCGACGGCATGGACGGCACGGTCTGCGGCTGCGCCTTCATCGCCATGCTGGGCCTCATGACGGCGATGACCCTCCTGGGCTGGTTCCCGCTGGGAGTCCTCCCGGCGGCGCTGGCCGGGGCATTGATGGCCTTCCTGCTCTGGAATTTCTACCCCGCAAAGCTCCGCCCCGGTGCAGTGGGATGCCAGTTTTTAGCCGGTGCGCTGGGCTGTGTGCCGCTGAGCGTCGGCTGGCCCGGGCTGACGCTCCCGCTGGCTCTGCCCTACTGGCTGGAAGGCGGCATGGTGGCTCTGCAGATCATCGTCTGGAAAGCCTCCGGCGGGCGGCGGCAGCTGTTCGGCACCGCGCCGCTCCACCGCTGGCTGGAAAAGCGGGGCTTTGACCCGGTGAATATCTTTTATATTTTTGGAGTCCTGGCAATGCTGGGCCTTGCGCTGACCTTGCAGGCGGCGCGGGCCAGCTGAGCCGGGACCCGATAAGGAGGGAATGCGGATGGCGACCATCCGGAGAAAAAAGCCTGAGTCCTTTGCCATCTTGTCGAGCCCCGGCCCCTGGCCGCAGGTGCTCATCAACTGGCTGGCGACGCTGGCAGTCATCATCGTGTTCGGACTCATCATGCTGTTCAGTGCCAGCTACACCACGGGCTACCTGCGGATGGGCGACAGCTTCTACTACATCAAGTCGCAGATGCTCTGCCTGGGTCTGGGTCTCGCGGTCATGCTGCTCTTCTCCCGCATCGACCACCGCTTTCTGCGCAGGATGGTCTGGCCGGGCTATGTTGTCTGCATCGTGATGCTCATCGCGGTGCTGTTCAGTGCGCCCCTCAACGGCTGCCGCCGCTGGCTGCGCATCGGCTTTACCATTCAAGTATCGGAGATCGCAAAGTTTGAGATGATCCTGCTCACGGCCCATCTGGCCGCGAAAGCGCCCCATCTGGAAAAGCTGGACCCCGCCTCCGGGCGGCGCGTCCCGGCAGGCCAGTGGCTCTATCAGCGCATCGTGCGGGAACTCATCGTCCCGCTGCTGCCCCTCATCCCGGTGGTTATCCTGCTCATGCTTGAGCCGCATATGTCCGGCATCGTCCTGACGACGGCCATCTGCGGCACCATCCTGCTGCTGGGCGGCAGCGGCGGCATCATCACCTGGGCGGGCGGCGCGTCCGCTGTGCTGCTGCTCCGCACCGTGCTGGAGCACATCGACTCCATCCCGTACTTACAGAGCCGTCTGGACGGCTGGACCCACGACCTGAGCAAGATGACCGACCAGACCCTGCAGAGCCTTTACGCCATCGGCTCAGGAGGGGTCACCGGCCTCGGCCTCGGCAACAGCATCGAAAAACAGCTCTGGCTCCCCGAGAGCACCAACGACTTCATCTTCAGCGTCGTGTGTGAGGAGCTGGGCTTCGTGGGTGCCGTCATCGTCATCCTGCTCTTCGTGCTCTTCCTCGTGCAGGGGCTGTGGCTGGCCTTCCACGCCGAGAACCGCTACTGCACACTGGTGGGCATCGGCATCATGGCCCAAATTGCGTGGCAGGTGTTCTGCAACATCGCGGTCGTCACCAACACCCTGCCCAACACCGGCATCTCGCTGCCCTTCTTCTCCTCCGGCGGCACCAGCCTCATCCTGCTGCTGGCCGAGATGGGCGTGATGATAAACATCGGCCGGGGCGGCGAGCGCGCCCGCCTCGAGCGGGAGAATCTCCGCGCCCTGCGGGAACAGCGGGAAAAAGAAAAGTCCGACAACACCATCCGGCTCGACCCCAACATGGGATATTGAGCACATCCAGATAAGGAGGAAATCACCATGCGTGTACTGATCGCAGCCGGCGGCACTGCCGGACATATCAACCCGGCTCTGGCCATCGCGGGAGCCATCAAAAAGGCCGACCCGTCCGCCGAGATACACTTTGCAGGCCGGAAGGAGGGGATGGAATACCGTCTCGTGACCCAGGCGGGCTACCCCTTCCACCACATCGAGATCACCGGTTTCCAGCGCAGGCTCTCCCTGAACAACATCAAGCGGAACATCATCACCCTCTGGAATCTGGCCCTCTCCGGCCCGAAAGCCCGGGCCATGATGAAGGAAGTGCAGCCCGACCTCGTCATCGGCTGCGGCGGCTATGTCTCCGGCCCGGTGGTGCGCTGCGCCGCCAAGAAGGGCATCAAGACCGCCATCCATGAGCAGAACGCTTTCCCCGGCGTGACCAACAAGCTGCTGGCCCCGGACGTGGACATCGTGTTCGCCGCCGTGCCTGCCGCTGTGGAAAAGCTGGGTGCGCCTGAAAAGACGCAGGTCGTGGGCAACCCGGTGCGGCCTGAAGTGTTCGAGAAGGCAGGGGAGAGGGACGCCATCCGCGCCCAGCTGGGTGCCGGTGACCGCACCGTCATCCTCTCCTTCGGCGGAAGCCTCGGCGCCCGCCGTGTCAATGAGGTGGTGGCCGACCTCTGCGCATGGGAGCAGAAAGAGCACAAGCCTGTGCTCCACATCCACGCCACCGGACAGTACGGCGTGGAGCTGTTTCAAGATCTCGAAAAGGAAAAAGGCTTTGCTCCCGGCGAGAGCCTCGTGGTGAAGGAATATATCAACAATATGCCCGAGCTGCTGGCCGCTGCCGACCTCGTCATCAGCCGTGCCGGTGCGCTGACGCTGGCCGAACTGGAAGCCGAGGGCCGCGCCGCCATCCTCATCCCCAGCCCCAATGTAGCGGAGAACCACCAGTATTACAACGCCATGGAGCTGCAGAAGGCCGGTGCCGCTGTGGTCATCGAGGAAAAGGATCTGACCGGCGAGAAGCTGGTCTCGACCGTCTCCGGCCTGCTGGCCGAGCCGGGCAGGCTGGCTGCCATGGGCAGGAACGCCCGCACCCTTTCGGTGGACGACAGCCTCGACCGCATCGCCGACGCCCTGATGAAACTGGTCAAGACGCCGTGATTGATTCGGCAGCACTCTTGTGATAAAATAATCAGACGGAAAGGAGGCGACGCCGCACCATGCAGCAGGATCGGAACAAGAGCCGACGCCCCAGCAGTTCGATCCAGCAGAACAGCGCCCGACGGCAGGGAAAGCCCCGCAAAGCCTACGACTGGACGCAGGACCGGCGTCCCTCGAATCAGGACCGCCGCCGGACGCAGGGCTATCAGGAGCAGACGCTGGACTTCTCGGGCGGCAATGTGACGTTCGAAAACCACAGCTCGGGATATGCGGACAACAGCATCCGGTTTCCCCAGCAGACGGCGCGACGGCCCAATAACCAGAACCAGAGCCGCCGTCAGGGCCAGCAGAGAAGCCAGCGGCCCCGTCAGAACACGACCGCCTACCCCACAAATGGGAGCCGCCCCCGCAATGGCCAGCGGCCCCAGAACGTCCAGAGCGCCCGGAGGCCCCAGAGCGGCGGGCGCTACCGCCCCACGGAGGCGAACCTCCGCAGCCCGGCCCGGCGGGAGGGCAGAAAAAAGCGCCGTCTGACCCGGGCCGCTGTCCGCCGCCGCAGGGCCATCCGCCGCCTGACGGCGCTGGCGCTGCTGCTCTGCGTCATCGGGGTGGGCGTCTACCTCACCGTGACCATGCTCTTCAAGATAAACACCTTAGAGGTGGCGGTCGATGGAGAGGTGGTGCAGGAGGTGGGCGGCTATTCCAGCGCTGAGATCCTGCAGGCGCTGGGCGTCCACGCGGAAGAGAACATCTTCAGCTTTGACCCCGCCGAAAAGGCCGCTGCGCTGGAAAAGCAGTTCCCGCTGCTGGAAAATATCCAGGTGGAGCGGGATTACCCTAACACCGTAGTGGTGCGGACCAACGCGGCCACTGCCGTCTACGCCATGCAGACGTCCGGCGGCTGGCTGAGCCTTTCTGCAGGGCTGAAGATACTGGATCAGGATTCGGCCCAGCCGGACCTTATCATCCTCTGCGGCGGCGAGCCGGTATCCACGACGCCGGGTACACAGCTGGAATTTGAGACAGGACCGTCCGGCCCGTCTTCGGGCAGCGCGGCGTCTGACAGCGCCGCATCCAGCGAGGCCGGACCGCCCACGGATAAGCGGCTCGAGTCCCTGAACACTCTGCTGACCGCACTGGACAGCAGTGAGCTGGGGGCGGATGTCACCCGCATCGAGTTCGAGGACCCGGAGCAGATGGCGTTTTTGTATCAGGGCCGCATCAGCGTGCTTCTGGGTACCCTGAATGAGCTGGACTACAAACTCCGGCTGGCAAAGTATGTCCTGCTCAACGAGGACGGCAAGGGCTGCTCGCCCACCGACACCGGTATGCTGGATCTGAGCCACCTGAGCGCCTCTTCCAGCCGCAAATTCCGCTTTGCACAGGGCGAGCCGACCCTGCCCTCGGGCTGGACGGCCCCGGAAGAGCCTGCCGTCCCGGCGGAGGCAGAAGCCGAGAGCCAGCCGGAGGAAGCCTCCGGCACCGAACCCGATACCGAGGGCGCGGAAGCCGCGCCCGCCGAAGACCCCACTGCCGCAGCGGCAGAACAGCAATAAGGAGCATTTGAACGATGAAACTGGAACAACTGTTGGAGGGCGTGTCCTATACGCTGGTGCAGGGCAGCCTTGAACTTGACATCGAGGACATCATCTACGACAGCCGCAAGGCGGCCCTGGGTCGGCTTTTCGTCTGCATCGTGGGTACCCAGCGGGACAGCCACGACTACGCCGCCCAGTGCGTGGCCGACGGCGTGACGGCGCTGGTGGTCCAGCACGACATCGACCTTTCCACCGTCCCCGGTGCTGCCGTGCTGAAGGTGGAGAGCAGCCGCTATGCGCTGGCGCTCATGAGCGGCAACCTGTTCGGCAACCCCTCCCGCCGGATGACCATGATCGGCGTCACCGGCACCAAGGGCAAGACCACCACCACCCACATGATAAAGAGCGTGCTGGAAGCCGCAGGCCGCAAAGTGGGCATGATCGGCACCAACGGCATCTACTTCCTCGGCCGCCATCAGGAGACGGCCAACACCACCCCTGAGAGCTATGAGCTGCAGAAGACGTTCCGGGAGTTTCTGGACGCCGGCTGCGACACGGCGCTGATGGAAGTGTCCAGTCAGGGCCTCATGATGGACCGCGTGGCGGGCATCCATTACGACATCGGCGTCTTCACCAACCTCTCGCCCGACCACATCGGCCCCGGCGAGCACAAGACCTTTGAAGAATACCGCAGCTGGAAGGGTCAGCTTTTCAAGCGCTGCACCATCGGCGTCGTGAACATCGACGACGAGAACACTGAGGCCCTGCTGGAAGGCCACACCTGCAAGCTTGTGACCTACGGCTGCAGCGAGAAGGCCGACTACCGCGCCGGTACTTATCAGCTGCTCCGCACCCACGACTTCCTCGGCGTCCAGTTCCATGTCTCCGGCAAGGACGATATGGACGTCAAGGTGAATATGCCCGGCGAGTTCAGCGTCTACAATGCGCTGGCTGCTCTCACTGTGGGCAAGGTGCTGGGCCTGCCCGATGAGGCCATCCACGAAGGTCTGGGCCGCTGTGTGGTCAAGGGCCGCGTGGAGCTGGTCCCCATCAGCAGGAAGTTCACCATCCTGCTGGACTACGCCCACAACGAAGTCTCCACCGAGAGCCTGCTCACCACTCTGCGGGCCTACGCCCCCCACCGCCTCGTGGTGGTGTTCGGCTGCGGCGGCAACCGCTCCAAGCTGCGCCGCTACGGCATGGGCGAGATCTGTGCCAGGATGGCCGATTTCTCCATCCTCACGGAGGACAACAACCGCTTTGAGAAGGTGGAGGACATCATCGCGGACATCCGCGTGGGGATGAACAAGGGCAACCCCGATGCAAAGTTCGTGGAGATCCCCGACCGCCTCGACGCCCTGCATTACGCTGTGGACCACGCACAGGAAGGCGACCTCATCGCCGTCATCGGCAAGGGCCATGAGACCTACCGTGACCGCGAGGGCGTCAAGACCCCCTTCCTCGAGCGGGAGCTGCTGGAAGAGTACGCCCAGCAGATCGGCCTTGAGTAAATCGTAATATCAGAACCGGAAGCCGTCGGCTGTGCATCGCACAGTCGGCGGCTTTTTTCGTCATAATGCCGGAAATCCGGCCCGGAAGCTGTGCTATCCGCCAAAATTTTGCGAATTTGCGAAAATCTATTGCAGAGCAGACAGGGGGGGGGGTATAATTAAGCTAAATAAAGCCCCCGTACCCTGCGGGGGCCGGATGATGATACAGGAGGAATCAAAATGAAGTGGGTCAAAAGATTTGCCGCCGGTGCGCTGGCGGCGGCACTGTCCCTTGCGCTGCTGTGCGGGTGCAGCGGGAGCTCGATCGATAAGGGAACGGTGATAGATTATGAGGAATCGGTCACTTCGAACATGACGGCGGAAAGCGGGATGATGGGGCTCCCGGTCGTATATGAATGCACGAATGTGTCCAACGGAGCAAAACTCTATGTTGAAACAGTAAGGACAAGATATTATGTGGGCACAGATCAGGCGGGTGTCATGAACATCGCCCGGGTAAACGAATATGACAACACTGGCAAAGACAAAAATAATCAGACAGTGGCGGTCGGGATCTACTCGATCGACCGTGTGAATAAGACCTATCAGAAAAATGGCAAGCTGGACCCGATGGAAAGAGTGCTGGGCGAAGTCATGTATAGCTGCTGCCGCTATGACCAGAACAATCATACTTTCGCCCAAGAAGGCCCGAAAGAAATCCGGGCGGCTACCCGCGTCAAAAATAAGAAAGTCTACTATACTGAAATATTTGAATATGACTATGCAACGGTCGCATTGTACTACGAGACAGAGAACAAGTCGAGTACAGATATAGACCTTAAGTATATTGAGATATACCTCCCGGGTGAAAAAACTGCGCGGGCAAAATTTACAGCCAAGAGAACATCGAGGGGCTACTCGGGAGCAATATATGCGAAACTGAACGATTTGGTGACGGCAAATTAAAAACGCGGAACAGGAAGGGTAAATTATGAGGATGCTGAAAAAAATCGCGGCCGGGCTGCTGGCGGCAGCACTGGCTGTAGGATTGCTGACTGCCTGCAGCGACAATAAAGTTACCGGAACGGCGAAAAGTTGGAACTTGAGCAATACGGGCAAGGTATTGGGAAGAAGAGCTGGCCTTGGGTCACAGACTTTACAGACTTTATTGACTTATGAGGTCAATGGTACGGAAAAATATATTGTAGTGGGCAAGGCGAACTTTATTGGCTCTAAAAAGTATGGCGTTCAAGAGGGTGCCGGCGGGCAGATTCGGTACCTTGTGAACTCTGTAACGAAGACACAGGAAGCGGATAATGATAGGAGCGGCACGAAATATCAGCCGGACGAGGTGGATATACCGCTTTGGATATTGATGAGAGAAGGAACTGGTGGCTATTGGCTTCTGGCAGGAAAGAATGCTTACAACGAAAAAATGTATTATACGGAAGCATTCAAACTGTCAGTGGGAAAAAGGTCTAATGGAGACTGGCTGTTTGCTTATGGAAAGCAGAACACAGGATATAGCTATGAGTACGTTCTGTACTATGAGTCAGAGGACGACGCAATGCCTGCATTCATCCGCATCAACGGCGAAGGACTCAAGGACGCGATCGTGCCGGTAAAGGACTTCCAAAGTGTGGAGTATGGCCAGACCGTTCCTGCGCCCTATGATGGCCTTGTAGACCGTACTTCCTACAAGGACGGAACCGTGACCAAATAAAACATCCCCTCTCCGCCCCGGGCGTTCCGCATCGCCCGGGGCGGTTTTGGCTTGCACAAAAAACACCCCCGTCCGCACGATGGCCGTGCAGGCGGGGGTGTTGTGCGGGCAGGGGGATACGGCAGTTGCTTTAGTTCTTTTCTGCCAGAGCCTTCTGAGCCTTTTCCTCGGGGATGAGGTTGGTCATGCTCTTGAGGCTGATGCCGATGGTGGAGAGGTTGTGCAGCATGGCAGAAGACGCAGGCTGCAGGATGCCCATTGCCCCCAGCGCAATGAGGGCAGAGTTGAAGGTCAGCACAAAGCGGTAGTTGGCGCTGACACGGCGCTGCAGGGAGTTGGCGATGGTCTTGAGGACGACCAGCTCCTCGAGGCTGTCGGCCTTGATGGTCACATCGGCGATCTCGCGGGCGATGGCAGCGCCGGAGTTGATGGCGATGCCGACGTCAGCGGCAGAGAGGGCGGGGGAGTCGTTGATGCCGTCGCCGATCATCACGACGGTGTGGCCCTCGCTCTTGGCCTTCTGGACGAAAGCAGCCTTGTCCTCGGGCAGGACTTCGGCGAAGAACTGGTCCACGCCCACCTGCTTTGCGATGGCGGCGGCGGTGCGCTCGCTGTCACCGGTCATCATGACGGTGTTGGTGATACCGAGGCCGCGCAGAGCGCGCAGCACGCGGGAAGCCTCCGGACGCAGCGGGTCGGCGATGCAGATGACGCCGGCCAGATGGCCCGAAGCGGCCAGATAGAGGTGAGAGTACTCCGGCTCAAGGTTATCGAACTTCTCGCGCTCGTCCTCGGGGATGGTGCAGTGCTCGTCCTCAAAGACGAAGTGGTGGCTGCCGATGACGACCCGCTCACCGCTGACGCGGCTGGCGATGCCGTGGGCCACGATATACTCTACCTCGGAGTGCATCTCTTCGTGGGAGATGCCGCGCTCTTTGGCCTCCCGGACGACGGCGTTGGCCATCGAGTGGGGGAAGTGCTCCTCGAGGCAGGCGGCCAGCTGCAAAACCTCGCTTTCGCTGCAGCCGGAGAAGGGGACGACCTTGACCACCTTGGGGGTAGCGCGGGTCAGGGTGCCGGTCTTGTCGAAGACGATGGTGTCAGCCTTGGACAGGGTCTCGAGGTACTTGCCGCCCTTGACGGTGATATGGCTTGCGCCGCACTCGCGCATGGCAGAAAGAACGGCCAGCGGCATGGAGAGCTTGAGGGCGCAGGAGAAATCGACCATCAGGCAGGAGATGGCGCGGGTGGCGTTCCGGGTCAGGGCGTAGGTGACGACGGTAGCGCCGAGGCACCAGGGGACCAGACGGTCGGCCAGAGCCAGCGCACGGTTCTCGGTGCTGGACTTCAGCTTCTCGGATTCCTCGATCATGGCCACAATCTTGTCGTAGCGGTTGGCGCCGCCCTCGGCCCTGGTGGTCAGGACGCACTCGCCCTCTTCCACCACAGTGCCGGCGTAGACGGTGGCACCGATGGTCTTGCGCACCGGCATGGACTCGCCGGTGAGTGCGGCCTGGTTGACCATGGCTTCGCCCTCGATGACGGTGCCGTCCAGCGGGATCATGTTGCCGGAGCGGACGACGATCTCGTCGCCGGGGTGGACCTTGGTGAGCGGCATGAGCACTTCGGTACCCTGTGCGCGGACCCAGACCTTATCGACATTCAGGGCCATGCTGCGGGCCAGGTCGTCGAGGCTCTTCTTGCGGGTCCACTCCTCCAGCAGGGAGCCGACGTTGAGCAGGAACATGACGGAGCCTGCGGTGGCGAAATCGCCCCGCAGGATGGAAACGCCGATGCTCAAAGCATCCAGCACCTCGACTTCCAGTTTGCGGCGCCACAGGCAGCACACACCCTTCCAGAGGAACTTGATGGAGCGGAACACGGTGTAGGCGGCGTTGAGCGGGGCGGGCAGGAACAGCTCGCGCAGCACCCGGCCTGCCAGAAGGTTATACATCTTTTCCTGATATTCCTGATTGATGCGGCGGCTGTCGGCGCTGGTGACCAGTGCGTCCAGCTCGGGGTCATCGAAACGGTAGGTGCTCAGGGCGGCGACGGCGTCCTTGCGGGAGCCGGTGTAATACACCACCACATCGCCCGTCCGCTCGTAGACCTTGGCCTTGCTCACGGCGTCGTGGTGGTTCAGATAGGCTTCCAGCACATCGGCCCGGTGAAGGGTCATCCGCACATTGCAGACGTGTACCCGCAGACGGCCGCGGCTCTCATGAAGAATAGTACATTTCATATCAGAATATCCTCTGCGTATTGCAAAAAATAACCATAAAAAGAGCCGCCCGCAGGCGGCTCAAAGACTGCAAAATTACTCGTTGGTCTCGGTGGTCTCTGCCTCGGCAGCGTCCTCGATGACCTCAGCCTCAGCCTTGGCAGCGCGGGCCTCGTTGATGGCCTTTGCATCCTCGAGGATGTCACCGGCCTGCTCCTGGACCTTGCTGACGGTCTCCATGGTGGAGTCCTTCATGCGCAGGACAGCAGCGGTGGTCTGGGTGTAGACCTTCTTGGCATCGCTGCTGGACAGCAGCTTGAAACCAGCGGAACCGAACAGGGTGCCGGCAGCGAACAGAGCGATCTTCTTCATATCGAACATAGTGGTATACCTTCCTTTTTATCGTATTCCCTCATGTACCCCAAAGGGCATGGGATAAGTGTTTCTGCCGTTATTATAACGCGGTTTTTGGAAAATTCAAGGGATTTTGACGATGTTTATATCTGCTAACATTTTACGATGAGTAGTTAGAAATGTCTATCTTTACGTGTTTTTTGGTACAAACTACAGTTTGTATTTTCAAACAAACTCCAAAGTGCCGAAGAAATATAACAAAGAGTCTTGCGCTGAGTGGTGCATTCATTGTACAATAAAAAAGTGTGCGATAAAATCGACAGGGCCGGGACGTTCCGGCCTGTAAAAATAAGTGAGGCTGGATATGGAAAAGAAAGATATTCGTGTGCTGGCGCTCGACCTCGACGGCACCCTGACCAATGACCAGAAGGTCGTCACCCCCGCCACCCGCGCAGCGCTGGACGCCGCTGCTGCCAAGGGTGTGACCATCGTGCTGGCCTCGGGCCGTCCCACGGCAGGCGTCATGCCGCTGGCAAAGGAGCTGGGACTGGATAAAAAGGGCGGCTGCATCCTCTCGTATAACGGCGGTGCCATCATCGACTGTGCCACCGGCGAGACGCTCTACCGCAAGCAGCTGGATGCAAAGTATGTGCCGCAGCTCTGTGCCTTCGCCAGGGAGCAGGGCGTGGTCATCATTACCTATAATAAGCAGGGCGTCGTTACCGAAAGCCCCGAGGACGAGTGGGCGCTGAAGGAGTGCTTTACCTGCAAGCTGCCCATGCAGAAGGTGGAGGACCTCGCCGCCTATGTGGATTATCCCATCTGCAAGATGCTCATCACCCTCGACCCCGCCCGCCGCAGCGAGGTGCTGGAAGCAGGCCGAAAACAGTTTGCGGGCAAGATCGACCTCTACCCGTCCAGCCCCTTCTTCATCGAGGCTGTGCCGCTGGGGGTCGCCAAGGACGTGAGCCTTGGCAGTCTGCTGGAAAGCAGGGGTCTGACCCGCGACAACCTCATGGCCTGCGGCGACGGCCTCAATGACTGCTCTATGATACGCTTTGCCGGCGTGGGTGTGGCCATGCAGAATGCAGAGCCCCCCGTCAAGGAGGCGGCGGACTATGTGACCGTCGCCGACAACAACCATGACGGCGTGGCTGAGGCCATTGAGAAGTTCATTTTTTGAAAGGATACCAGACGCAAATGCCGCGCAACTTAGTTTTATTCGATTTGGAGTGGAACATCGGTTATCAGCCGTTTATCTTTAATTATCACGGTGTCCAGCAGACGTTCCGGGGGGAGATCATTGAGATCGGTGCTGTCAAGATCGACGAGGACGCCAACGTGCTGGATACCTTCTCCATCCACCTGCGTCCCCGCATCTTCCGCTGCCTGCAGCACCATATCGCCAAAGTCACCGGTCTGACGCAGGAGGACCTCGACAGGGGCGAACCCATCATCCAGGGCCTCCGCCGCTTTATGAAGTGGTGCGGCCCGGACGCCGAGTTCGCCGAGTGGGGCATGGATGACGTGCCGGTGCTCAAGCAGAACCTTTTCCTCTGCAATCTCGACGAGAGCCGCCCGACGGTCTGGTACGACCTGCAGCAGCTCTTTCTGCGGGAGTACCCCCGCAAGGAAGGCGAGGGGATGAAGCTGGAAAATGTCGTCACCCGGATGGGCATCCCGTTGGAACGCCCCTTCCACGACGCTCTGTCCGACACCCTCTACACCGCCGACCTCTGCCGTATGCTCGACCTGCGGGCCGGACTGGCCGCTTACCCCAGCGAGGAGGACACCCTGCGCCAGAGCCTTTGCCCCACGCCGGGCGACTACCGGGATTTCAGGGTCTTCCGGGGCTATCTGGACCAGTCTATGTGGAAGCTGGACCCCGTCATCGGCACGATGGCCTGCCCGGTCTGCGGCACGGCCCTGCAGCCGGATGACGTCTGGCTGAAAAAAGGGAGCAGCGGCTGGTATACGCTGTCCCAGTGTCCCGTCTGTAAGGGTCGGGGCGGCGAGGCAGGCCGGGGCGTGTTCCAGAAATACCGGATGTCGCGCCGGGACGGCCTGCACTGGGCCTTCGCCCGCTGCGTCCAGATGCCGGACGATGCAAGCCTGGTCCGCTGGAAAAAGCAGAAGGCCCAGTATCTGGAGCGTCAGCGCCTCAAGGCCGAACGGCAGGCCGCCGAAGCAGAGGCCGCCCGGCACATCTTCTGAGGCAGAAGAATAAAATATCGTGCAGGAAAGAACAACGCTGTTTCGTATTGTAAGGAGAGACAGGAAGAATAAGGCAAAAAAGCTCAGATTTTGTTCATATCCCGGTCATAGATGCTGGATATACTAAGAAGAAACATCAGGCAGAAACGAAAGGGATGGTACGAGCACGATGGAAACGACGCTCATCGACGGGCTTCACCAGCTGGGTACGCTGGAATTCTGGGAGGCATTGTTAGAGGGCTTTGAAGGGCTGGGGCCGTTGGTCCCTATCCTGCTGGCGATGGTGGAATCCATTTTTCCGCCGCTGCCCCTCATCGCCATCGTGGCCCTCAATATCGCGGCCCACGGCGGATTTCTTGGCTTCGTCTACAGCTGGCTCGGTGTGGCCGCAGGCGGCACGGTGGTGTTTTTGTTCTGGCGGCGGGTGGTCAAGCGCTTTTTCTGGAAGCTGGCCTCTCGTTCCGAACAGCTGAAAAAGGCCCAGCAGTGGGTCAGCCATGTGGACACCGCCACCCTCTTCATGCTGGCGGTCCTGCCCTTCACGCCCACGTCGTTCCTGCATCTGGCCTTCGGCATCTCGGACTTTGACGAGAAACGCTATCTGCTCACCCTTCTGGCGGGCAAGGCCGTTATGGTGGCCATGATGGCTCTCTTCGGCCAGTCGCTGGTCAGCGCGCTGAAAAATCCGGTGTATCTCATCCTCGCCATCGCCATCTGGGCCGGGATGTACTGGGTGAGCAGGAAATTCTGTAAGAAGCACGATTTGGATCGATAAAATTGCGAAGCGCTTGACTTTTTTGCTGAGAGTGCATATAATAAAAGCAATGAAGGAAGATATTGCTTCATAGGTTTTCACCAATGAGCAGCAAAACGCCCCACGGTACTGCGAATACCGCGGGGCGTTTTGCTTACCAGGGGTTAGTGCTTACCGGCCTTAAGCTGTTCGTCAAGCCACTTGTCAATGCAGTGAGCAACTACATTGGCTGCGACGGACAGAATGAAGGAAAAGAATGTCTCCATAGGTTTTTCACCCCCTTCCCCAATTTGAATGGAGTCGGAAGGCCGACACCTAAAGAATATCATAAAATTCGACAAAGCACAAGAAAAAGCCGCTGTACAGCTACAAGACTGTACAGCGGCTTTCTGTATATAAAGTTTAGTTCTCGGCCAGATTACCGGTATAGAGCTGGTAATACTTGCCCTTCTTGGCGATGAGCTCGTCGTGGCTGCCGCGCTCGATGATGCGGCCCTGCTCCAGGACCACGATGCAGTCTGCGTTGCGGACGGTGGAGAGGCGGTGGGCGATGACGAAGCTGGTGCGGCCATACATCAGGCCGTCCATGCCGCGCTGCACCAGAGCCTCGGTGCGGGTGTCGATGGAGGAAGTAGCCTCATCGAGGATGAGCACCGGCGGGTCGGCAACGGCTGCGCGGGCGATGGCCAGCAGCTGGCGCTGGCCCTGCGACAGGTTCGCGCCGTCGCCGGTCAGCATGGTGTTGTAGCCCTCGGGCAGGCGCTTGATGAAGCCGTCGGCGTTGGCCAGACGGGCTGCGGCGATGCACTCCTCGTCGGTGGCTTCCAGACGGCCATAGCGGATGTTCTCCATGACCGTGCCGGTGAACAGGTGGGTATCCTGCAGCACGATGCCCAGAGAGCGGCGGAGGTCGGCTTTCCTGATTTTATGGATGTTGATGCCGTCGTACCGGATCTTGCCGTCCTGGATGTCGTAGAAGCGGTTGATAAGGTTGGTGATGGTGGTCTTGCCGGCGCCGGTAGAGCCGACGAAGGCGATCTTCTGGCCCGGACGGCCATAGAGGTTGATGTCGTGGAGGACGGTCTTGCCCGGCAGATAGCCGAAATCGACGTCCGTAAAGGTGATGTCGCCTTCCAGCTTGTGGTAGGTGGTGGTGCCGTCGTGGTGGGGATGCTTCCAGGCCCAGATGCCGGTGCGCTCGTTGGCCTCCACGAGGTTGTCGTCCTTGTCGTACTTGGCGTTGATGAGGGTGACATAGCCCTCATCGGTCTCGCTGGGCTCATCCATCATCTTGAAGATGCGCTCTGCACCGGCCAGTGCCATGATGATGCTGTTGGCCTGCATGGACACCTGGCTGATGGGCATATTGAAGCTCTTGTTCAGGGACAGGAACGCCATGACAGTACCCAGCGTGACGCCGCCCATGCCGGTGACGGCCATGGCTGCACCCACCAAAGCGCAGATGGCATAGCTGATATTGCCCAGCTGAGCGTTGACGGGCATCATGATGTTGGCGAAGCTGTTGGCCTGCTTGGCGCTGTCCTTGAGCTTGTCGTTCAGCTCGCGGAAGCCCTCGAGGGCCTTCTGCTCGTGGGTGAAGACCTTGACGACCTTCTGGCCCTCCATCATCTCTTCGATGTAGCCGTTCACTTTGCCGAGGTCGCGCTGCTGTGCGATGAAGTACTTGCCGCTCTGCTGGGTGATCTTCTTGGAGCAGAAGAGCATCAGGGCTACCATCAGCATGGTGACGATGGTGAGCTGCCAGCTCAGCATGCACATGCTGGCAAAGACGGAAACGATGGTGATGGCGCTGGATACCAGCTGCGGGATGCTCTGGCTGAGCATCTGACGGAGGGTATCCACGTCGTTGGTGTAGACGGACATGATGTCGCCGTGCGGATGGGTGTCAAAGTAGCGGATGGGCAGGCTCTCCATGTGGGTGAAGAGCTGGATGCGCAGGTTGCGCAGGGTACCCTGGGTGACGTTGACCATGATGCGGGCGTTGAGCCAGGCGGCGAGGATGCCCACCACATAGATGCAGCCGACGCGCACCAGCGCACCGGCCAGCGGTGCAAAGCTGGGGTCCTGCTGCTGGGTCATGGGGATGATATAGTCGTCAATGAGGGTCTGCAGGAACAGGCTTGCCTGCACATTGGCCAGCGCGCTGACCACGATGCAGATGAGCACGAGGATGCAGTGAGGCAGATAGTGCCGGAACACCTCTGCCATGATGCGCTTGAGCAGCCTGCCCGGGTTTTCGACCTTCGGACGCGGGCCTCCCATGCCGCGGGGGCCGGGGCCATGGACGACTTTTGCTTTCTGTTCTGCTATTTTTTTCATCTTTGCCGGATTTCACCGTCTCATCAGTTTCTGCCTTTCCATCTGACGCTGCACTTTCCGACATATTCTCCTGTATTCTCGGGACAACCCTGAAATTTTCCGGTCGGATTGGCATATCATCCCACTCTGTTCCGAAAAATCCACCCTGGTCAGTCGTAATGATCATTCCTCCCATTTCCTCCAGAGAATGTTCACTGTCCCCCATATGCTCAACAGAGTTCTCCAGTATGCAATTAATCTGTTCTTTTGCTGTCTCACACACACCAAGAAGGATTCCGTCTATACTTTCATCTTTCCGGACAAACCCATAAACACTGCATTCTGAGCCCGAAACCAGTCCCGGACACAGAAGATGCAGTTCTATCCTGCATACATTCCTCCATGCCTCAATCCGCACGAATCCACAGTTTACCCCCTTTTTTTCTTTTCGGTATTCATACACATATGCCACAAAACGCCGATACGCTGCCAAACAGCTCCCTCCCGCTTTTTATTTCACAAGAATCTTATTCTCTTTCCAGAGAATATATGCCGCTCTGATCCAGTTTTTCAGGGATTTCTTCATTTTCATATCCAGCATTTCTCTACTGTCCGCAAAGCCGATACAGCCTGGATACTGCGGATAAAATCCAATAAATTTTCCATCAGACCCATTCTTTATCTCATAATCTTCTTCAAACAAAATCTCGCAAAATGTGTCTTCTTCAAGTATTCCTTCATCATATAGCCAACACAGCCCGTCCATACTCTTCGGATACAAGTTCT
>ERZ773164.2257-NODE-2257-length-16472-cov-3.266492_pt1 | contig 16472 bp, 12 predicted proteins | sample MGYA00511917_ERZ773164 | MGnify/ENA primary metagenome ERZ773164 (study PRJEB29015, sample SAMEA2737847) | human gut metagenome | biome: human gut; feature: human-associated habitat; material: faeces | place: China | collected 2012 ...
CAGGGGTTGCGGATTGGACACAGCCGGCCTATTTCCGATTCGCGGCAACAAGGGAAGCCCGAAATTTGCCATTATCACGACAAACGCCATGAAAGACGATAAAAGACTGAAGCGAAAGGTCCGCAACTCCTACATCGTGTCGACGGTGAGCATCACGCTCGTGCTGTTCCTGCTGGGATCGGTGGGTTACCTGATGGTCGCGGCGCTGAAGGTCGCCGACACGCTCCAGGAGAGCATCGCCGTCACCGTGGAGTTGAAGAACGGGCTTTCGGAGGCGCAGAAAGAGACCATCAGCAAACGCCTGACCGCCGAGGAGATGGTCGCGACGATCGCCTACTCCGCCAAGGAGGAGAAAGCCGAGGAGGAGGAGTTCCGCAAGATGTTCGGCAGTTCGTTCGAGGAGATCCTGCCGGAGAACCCGCTGCTGGATTCGTTCGAACTCACGCTCACGTCGGCATCCTCCGACAAGGAGCTGCTCGACTCGTTCATCGCCGCCGCCGGACGCATCGAAGGCGTCGACCGCGTATCGTACCCGGCGCTGATGGCCGAGCGGCTGCACGCCACGGTGAACAAGATACGCCTCGTACTGCTGCTCTTCGGCGGCGCGCTGCTGGTCATTTCGCTGATCCTGCTGAGCAACACCATCCGGCTGGCGATCTTTTCGAAACGCTACCTGATCAACACGATGAAGCTGGTCGGGGCCACCAAGTGGTTCATCATGCGGCCCTTTCTCGGAAGCAGCCTCACGCAGGGAATCCTGGCCGGCACGGCCGCCTCGGCCTTGTTCGGTCTGGCCGTCTACGGACTGAACGAGGCGGTCCCCGAACTGATGACCATTGCCGAAGCCGGCAAAATCGCCATCATCCTCGGCTCGATGATTGCGGGCGGCATCATCATCTCGGGGCTTTTCACCTTTGCGGCCCTCAACAAATTCATCAACATGAAGTCGAACAAGATATACCTTTATTAAATGAAAAACGAACAGAAAAACGCGCAGGACCCCGTACCGGAAAATCCCCGCATGCCCCTTACGCGGCGCAACTACGTCCTGCTGGCGATCGGTTTCGCGGTCGTCCTCTTGGGCTTCGTCCTGATGGCCGGCGGAGGCAGCGACTCGCCCGACGAATTCAACTACGCGATGTTCTCGTGGAGGCGCATCACGCTGGCCCCGATCCTCGTGATCGGCGGCTTCGTCATCGAGATCTATGCGATCATGCGACGTTACAAGTAATTCCCGGCCCGTTGCGGAACGCCGTCCCGGCGGGGAGACCCGCCCGGCAACGGCCGGCGGACCGGAACAGCCGACAACTCAAGACCCTTTCTAAAAAATAAATGGACACACTGCAAGCTATCCTGCTCGGCATCGTGCAGGGCATCACCGAATTCCTGCCCGTTTCAAGCAGCGGTCATCTCCAGATCGCCAAGGAGGTGCTGGGCGTACAACTCGAAGAAAACCTCACGTTCGACGTGGCGCTCCACGCCGCCACGGTGTTGAGCACGATCGTCGTGCTGTGGAGCGAAGTCTGGCGCCTCCTGAAAGGACTGTTCTCGCGCCGGTTCAACGAAGAGCAGGCCTACGTACTGAAACTCGTCCTCTCGATGATCCCCATCGGCATCGTCGGGTTCCTGCTCAAGGACCGGATCAACGACCTGCTCAACGCACCCTACATCCTCGCCGTCGTGGGCGCGATGCTCCTCGTGACGGCCGCGCTGCTGGCCTTCGCCTACTACGCCAAGCCGCGGCAGAAGGAGACGATCTCCTACCGCGACGCCCTGATCATCGGACTGGCACAGGCATGCGCCGCCATGCCGGGACTTTCGCGGTCGGGTTCGACCATCGCCACAGGCCTGCTGCTGGGCAACAAGAAAGCCGCCGTGGCGCAGTTCTCGTTCCTGATGGTGCTGGCTCCGATCCTGGGCGAAACCCTGCTCCAGGCGACAAGCGGCGATCTGACCGCCGGTATCGCCGCAGGGCCGCTCATCGCCGGATTCCTCGCATCGTTCATCACGGGATGTCTGGCCTGCAAATTCATGATCGAGGTCGTGAAGCGGGGCAAACTCATCTGGTTCGCCGTCTACTGCACCGTTGCGGGACTGGTGTCGATCACAAGCTATTTCTGCTGATGAAAGAAGCACTGGACCTCCGCGGCATCAATTTCGAGGACGGATACATCGCCGTCGTGGACAAGCCCCTGCGCTGGACCTCGACCGACGTGGTGCGCAAAATCAAATTCGCGCTCCGCAGGCTGGGTTACCGCAAAATCAAGGTCGGACACGCCGGGACGCTCGACCCGCTGGCCACGGGCATCCTGCTGGTCTGCATCGGCCGCGCCACCAAACTCGTCGACGCCCTGCAAGCCGAGGAGAAGGAGTATGTGGCCGACGTGATGCTGGGCGCCACGACCCCGAGCCACGATCTGGAACACGAGATAGACCGGACCTACCCGTGGGAGCACATCACGCGGGAAGCGGTCGCCGAAGCCCTCGCCTCGCTCACCGGCGAGCGGCTCCAAACCCCGCCCGTCTACTCGGCCAAGAAGATCGACGGCACACGGGCCTACGAACTGGCCCGCGCCGGCGAGGAGGTCGCCGTACGCCAGGCGCTGATCAACATTTACGAAATGGAGATCGTGGAATACGACCTGCCGCGGGTGCGTATCCGCGTGCGTTGCAGCAAGGGAACCTACATCCGCTCGCTGGCCCACGAGATCGGACAGGCGCTCCGCAGCGGGGCGCACCTCACCTCGCTGCGCCGCACGCGCAGCGGCGGCTTCACGCTCGAAAAATCCTATGAGCTGGACGAATTTCTTGAAAATCTGCAAAAACTTGAAACAAAATAGACTTTTTTGCGTATAAAAAATAATCTGTCTTTGTTTTCCGGAACCTTTCCGGCAGGCGGGGCAGAGGCAAAACCGCGTTTCAGGCCCCGCCGAACGCAGAAAATGTCGAACCACATTACGTAAAAAAGAGCGTTCATCTATGAAATTATCGCAGTACGGGTATGACTTTTCACCCGAAATGCTGGCCAAATACCCGGCCGACAATCGCGACGAGTCGCGTCTGATGGTCATCAACCGCGCCAAAGGCACTATCGAGCACCGTATCTTCAAGGACATCATCGAGTATTTCGACGAAAAGGACCTGTTCGTCTTCAACGACACGAAGGTTTTCCCGGCACGCCTCTACGGCAACAAGGAGAAGACCGGCGCCGAAATCGAAATCTTCCTGCTGCGGGAACTCAACCGCGAACTGCGGCTGTGGGACGTGCTGGTGGACCCCGCGCGCAAAATCCGTATCGGCAACAAACTCTACTTCGGCGACGACGACCTGCTGGTGGCCGAGGTGATCGACAACACCACCTCGCGCGGCCGCACGCTGCGCTTCCTGTTCGACGGCTCCTACGAGGAGTTCAAGCATGCGCTCTTCGCGCTGGGCGAAACGCCTCTGCCGAAGTGGGTACGCGAGAAGGTCGAACCCGAGGACGCCGAGCGTTACCAGACCATCTTCGCCGAGAAGGAGGGCGCCGTGGCTGCCCCGACGGCCGGCATGCACTTCTCGAAACACCTGATGAAGCGCATGGAGATCAAGGGCATCGACAAGACGTTCGTGACGCTGCACGTCGGGCTGGGAAACTTCCGCACGGTGGACGTCGAGGACCTCTCGAAGCACAAGATGGACTCCGAGCAGTTCTTCGTCGAGGAGGCCGCCGCCGAAGCGGTCAACGCGGCCAAACGGCAGGAGCGCAAGGTCGTGGCGATCGGCACGACGGTGATGCGCACGATCGAAACCGCCGTATCGACCAACGGCATGATCAAACCCATGGAAGGCTGGACCAACAAGTTCATTTTCGCCCCCTACGAATTCACCGTGGCCGACGCCATGGTGACCAACCTCCATCTGCCCTACTCGACCCAGCTGATGATGGTGGCGGCTTTCGGCGGTTACGAAACCGTGATGAACGCCTACAAGGTAGCCAAGGAAGAGGGGTATCGTTTCGGCACTTACGGAGACGCGATGCTCATTCTTTAATTTTTTTTCACTACCTTTGCAGATATAAACCCTCAAAACCATGGCAAGCAAGATTCTGTACGTGTGTCAGGAGATCACCCCCTATCTTCCAGAAACGGAGGGTTCCCGGCTTTGCCGTGCGCTGACGCAGGCAATGCAGGAACGCGGGAACGAGATCCGCACCTTCATGCCCCGCTACGGCTGCATCAACGAGCGCAGGCACCAGCTGCATGAGGTTATCCGGCTGTCGGGCATGAACCTCATCATCGACGACAACGACCACCAGCTGATTATCAAGGTGGCGTCGATACCCGCGGCGCGCGTACAGATTTATTTCATCGACAACGACGACTACTTCTCGCGCAAGGCGGTGCTGACCGACGGCGCGGACAACTACTTTCAGGACAACGACGAACGGGCCATCTTTTTCGCCCGCGGCGTACTGGAAACGGTCAAGAAACTGCGCTGGACCCCGACGGTGGTGCACTGCCACGGCTGGTTCACGGCCGTGGTTCCCGTTTACCTGAAACGGATCTTCGCCGACGACCCGATCTTCCGCGACGTCAAGGTCGTGGTGTCGCTCTACGGCGACGGCTTCTCCGGGGAACTCGATCCCGGATTCGGCGCCAAGATCGCCGGCGAAGGCGTCAAGGACAAAAATCTTGCGATTCTCGACACTCCGTCATACGAAAACCTCTGCCGCTTCGTTATGGAATATGCCGACGGAGTGGTTGCGGCATCCCCGGATGTCGACCCGAAAGTATTGGACATGGCCCGCGCGAGCGGAAAGCCGATGCTCGAATACCAGTCGCCCGAGGCAGAGGACTTTTTCGATAATTACAACCGATTCTATGAAGCGATTCAATAACTTCCGCCGCATGCTGCTCCCCGTTGCAGCGCTGGCTGCCGCGATAGGACTGACCCTCGGGGGCTGTACCAAGGTGGACGATACGCTGGGCGGAAACCTCATCCCCGACAACCAGCAGATGAGGGCGGGATACGTTCAGCTCCCCCGGGCCGACGAACTGAACCCGAAGAAATACGTCGAAACACGCCTGTTCCAGACCGATTCGATCGTCAGTTCGAACATCACCTACGGCTACATGGGTTCGATGCTCAACGACACGCTGGGCCACCGTTCCGCGGGATTCCTTTCGCAGATGGTCAACTATTACAAGGTCGATTCAGGCTACTTCGGCTACATGCCGATCTTCGACTCGGCGCAGATCTTGCTCAAGGTGACCAGCTTCGGCCGCGACTCGGTGACCGAGCAGTCCTTCGCGGTCTACGAGGTCGTCAGCAACAAATACCTCACCGAGAAACCCATAGCGCCCAACAAATCGCAGCGCGACTCGACCTTCTACCTCAATTTCGACCCCGTGGCGGAAGGCGTCTACAACCCCGACGAGCCGCTCTTCACCTTCACGCTCGGCGGCGAGGGCAAATACCCCTCGACCACGTCGGCCGTGACGTTGGAGCCGACCGAAGCGGGTAAAAAATACATCCGCCGCCTGATGCTTCAGGAGGGCGAGTATGCCGGCGACTACTCGATTTACAGCGCCGACAGCCTGAAATACTGGGTCGAGGCGTTCAAGGGACTTTACATCGCCCCGAACCCCGAGAAGCCGCTCACCGAGTACGGCAAGGGAACGATCTTCGCCACGGAACTGACCTATTCGGGCCTGTCGGTCTACGGACGTAACCGCGTGAAGGACGACCCCTCGCTGATCAAGGACACGATCGACATGGTCTACTACTTCTACAAAGACGGCGCGGAATTCGGCAGCGTCTCGGTAAACAACGTCAAGCACGACTACGAGGAGGCCACGATCGCCCGAAGGATAAACATAGAGGAAGCCCGCGAGACGGCCGAGAACCGGCCCGAAAATCCCCTCGTCTATGTCGAGGGCATGGGCGGCGTGGTGACCGAGATGACCTTCAGCCCGGAGTTCTTCGCGGAGCTGGAGGCGGAGATCGCCAAGGGAAATGCCGACGGCAAGAATTTCAAAACACTCGCGTTCAGCCAGGTACGCATGTCGATCTACTTCAACGACAGCGACTACGAGTGGGAGAAGATCGCGGACGGAACGGCCGGCGACATCCTGCGCATGACCGACCAGATGAACGCATACCCGGCGCGGCTGGGCATGTACACCAATTACAAGACGCTGACGCCGATTTCGGACTACGCCTACATCTACGAGCAGAACTACGGTTCTTCGGTAACGCTCGCCTACAACGGCAAGATCAACCGCAGCCGCGGCTGCTACGTAATGGACATCACGGGCTACATGCAGCAGCTCTGGAACAGTTACATGGAAGCCAAGGCAGATGCGGGCGGCGAGGTTGCGAACATCGACTGGGACAAAGTCAAGAACCGCTCGGTATACATCGGACCCGAAGCGTACGGCCTCTACACGACCTCGTTCGGCGTGTTGCAGGGCATGCCGACACAGGCCGGGACTGCCGAACCAAACAACGCCCCGATCCGTTTCAGTATGGCGTACAACCTGATCAAGTAAACAACAGATAACCCCTTTTGCGGAACCTAAGTGTAATGCTTAGGTTTTCGCTTTTCTGAAAAAGCCATCAAAACAGCAATGCAGGAAAATTTAGTAATCGTAGAGTCCCCCGCCAAGGCCAAGACCATCGAGAAGTTTCTCGGCAAGGACTTTATCGTAAAATCGAGCTTCGGACACATCCGCGACCTTGCGAAGAAGGATCTCGGCATCAATATCGGAGAAGGCTACAAGCCCGTATACGAAATCCCCGGCGACAAGAAGAAAGTGGTCGACGAACTCACGAAACTGGCCAAGTCGAAGACCGTCTGGCTCGCCTCCGATGAGGACCGCGAAGGAGAAGCCATCGCATGGCACCTGACCGAAGTGTTGGGTCTCCCCGTCGACCGGACCAAGCGCATCGTCTTCCACGAAATCACCAAGCGGGCGATTCTGGAAGCCATCGAGAAGCCGCGCACGGTCAATATGGACCTGGTCAACGCCCAGCAGGCACGCCGCATCCTCGACCGGCTGGTCGGCTTCGAGCTGTCGCCGGTGCTGTGGAAGAAGGTACGTCCGGCGCTGTCGGCAGGCCGCGTGCAGTCGGTCGCCGTGCGCCTGATCGTGGAGCGCGAACGCGAGATCATCGCCTTCCGCTCGGCAGCCTATTTCCGTGTCGTGGCCCAGTTCTACGCCGCCGGAGACCCGGAGAAGACGCTCTTCAAGGCCGAACTTTCGTCGCGTTTCGAGACCGAGGCGCAGGCCGAAACCTTCCTGCAAAGCTGCATCGGCGCCACATTCACGGTGGCCAAGGCCGAGGAGAAACCCGCACAGCGCTACCCCGCGCCGCCGTTCACCACCTCGACGCTCCAGCAGGAGGCGGGCCGCAAGCTGGGCATGTCCGTATCGCAGACGATGTCCGTCGCGCAGCACCTCTACGAGCAGGGTCTGATCACCTACATGCGTACCGACTCGGTGAACCTCTCGCAGCAGGCGCTGGCCCAGTGCAAGGAGGAGATCACGAAACTCTACGGCGAGAAATATTCGCGCTGGTTCAACTACAAGACCAAGACCAAAGGTGCGCAGGAGGCCCACGAGGCCATCCGCCCGTCGTACATCGAGCGTCAGGAGATCGAGGGCACGCCCGCCGAGAAGAAGCTCTACGACCTGATCTGGAAGCGCACGGTCGCCTCGCAGATGGTCTGCGCCGAATTGGACCGCACGACCATCACCATCGACATGTCGGGCAGTTCGAACCAGTTCGTCGCACAGGGCGAGGTGGTCCGTTTCGACGGCTTCCTGCGCCTCTACTCCGAATCCACGGACGACGACCAGGCTGCCGAGAGCGGCGAGGGACTGCTGCCGAAACTCACGGCCGGCGACCGGGTCCTCCCGTCGCAGATCACCGCCACGGAGCGCTTCACCTCGGCTCCGGCGCGCTATAACGAGCCCTCGCTCGTCAAACGCCTCGAAGAGCTGGGCATCGGCCGTCCTTCGACCTACGCCCCGACGATCACCACGATCATCAACCGCGGCTACGTCGTCAAACAGAACAGGGACGGGCAGAAGCGCAACTACGCACAGCTGACGCTCACGGGCGAAAAGATCGCCTCGAAGACCCTCTCGGAAAACTACGGCAAAGAGAAAAACCGCCTTTCGCCGACCGACATCGGCATGGTGGTCAACGATTACCTGGAGGAGCAGTTCGGCCCGATCATCGACTACAACTTCACGGCCAGCGTAGAGAAGGAGTTCGACCGCATCGCCGAGGGCGACATCACCTGGGACAAGATGATCGACGAGTTCTACGGTCCCTTCCACAAGATGGTCGATTCGGCCATCACGACGCAGACCGCCAAGACGCGCGAAGTGCGCATTCTGGGCAACGATCCCAAGACGGGGCACATCGTGAAGGCGCGCATCGGCCGTTACGGCCCGATGGTCGAGATCGAAGGGAACGAAGGCGAGAAGGGACGCTTCGCGTCGCTCAAGAAGGGCCAGCTGATCGAGTCGATCACGCTCGAAGAGGCGCTGGAGCTTTTCGCCCTGCCCCGCGACCTGGGACAGCTGGACGGCGAGGAGCTGATGGTCGGCATCGGCAAGTACGGTCCCTACGTGCGCTACGGAAAGTCGTTCGCGTCGCTGGCCAAGACCGACGACCCCTACACGATCGGCTACGACCGCGCCGTTGAGATCGTCCGCGCACACCAGGCGGCCGCGGCCGCGGCCAACACGCCGCTGAAGAGTTTCCCCGAAGATGCCGACATGCTCGTCAAGAACGGCCGCTACGGACCCTACATCGCCTACAAGGGCAAAAACTACCGCCTGCCGAAGGGAGCGAAGCCCGAGGAACTCACCCTCGACGACTGTCTGAAGATCGTCGCAGGATCGAAAAAGTAACCGCCCCGGACAAGAGGGGAAGAGTCTGGCCGCAAAACGGAAAACCCTCCCCGGAACAAAAGGGCCTGGCCGCAAAACAGAAAAACCGTACCGAGATAAAAGGGTCTGGCCGCAAAACGGAGAAACCGTACCGGGACTGCGAAACGACCCGCAAGAAAGCAAACACCGAAAACCGAACGATTGATGAAAAAACCGATTCTCGCCGCACTTGCGCTCTGCTACGCACTCGGAGCCGCGGCACAAACGCCCGACACGGCCGCCCCGGAAGGCTACCGTTTCACCGACGTCAAAATCCTGCCCGTCACCCCGGTCAAGGACCAGAGCCGCAGCGGAACCTGCTGGTGTTACTCGACCCTCTCGTTCCTCGAAAGCGAAATCCTCCGCGCCGGAGGTCCCGAACTGGACCTTTCGGAGATGTGGATCGTGCGCAACATCTACTTCGAAAAGGCCGTGAAATACGTCCGCCTGCACGGCTCGCTGAACCTCGCCGTCGGCGGACAGGCCCACGACGTGCTGCACGGCATCGAGGCGTACGGCATCGTCCCCGAGGAGGTCTATCCGGGACTGAACTACGGCTACGACAAACCCAATTTCGATGAGATCGACGCCGTGATCAAGGCCTACGCCGACGCGGTGATCAAGGCCGGCGGGAAGCGCAGCCGCCTCACGACGGCCTGGCAGGCCGGGCTGAACGGCATCCTCGACGCTTATTTCGGCCCGATGCCCGGGAAGTTCACCTACCGGGGCAGGGAGTACACCCCGGCGTCGTTCGCCGCGTCGCTGCCGATCGACCTCGGCGACTACATCGAATTCACCTCGTTCACCCACCACCCCTTCTACACGGAGTTCGCCATGGAGGTCCCCGACAACTGGAACTGGGACAAGGTATGGAACGTGCCCCTGGACGAGTTCATGCAGATCATCGACAACTCGCTGGAGAAGGGTTACACGATCTCCTGGGGAACCGACGTGAGCGAGAAGGGGTTCAGCCGCACCAAAGGTCTGGGCATCGTCCCTGAAGCCGACCTCGAAGGCATGCAGGGAACCGAAGCCGAGAAGTGGGGCAAACTCACCCAGAAGGAGAAGGACGAGGCGCTCTACAAGTTCGACAAACCCGGCAGGGAGCGCACCGTCACGCAGGAGCTTCGCCAGAAAGGCTACGACAACTACGAGACCACCGACGACCACGGCATGCAGATCGTGGGCACGGCCACCGACCAGAACGGAACGCCCTACTACAAGGTCAAGAACTCGTGGAACACGACAGGTCCCTACGACGGCTACTGGTATTTCTCGCGCCCGTTCGTCGCCTACAAGACGATGACCGTGCTGGTCAACAAAAACGCCGTTCCGAAGGCGATTCTCAAGAAAATCGGCGTCAAATAGACCGACGATCCCCGCAACGACAAAACAGCCCGGCTTGCAAAAGCCGGGCTGTTCGTTTATCGAAGTTTAAGTTTTTAAGTCTACTGAAAGGGAGATTTTACATCTCGCGCAGTTTGATGCTCTCTCCCAACATGATCAGGGCGGTACGGAACCACTCGTTAATCCTTGCTTTCATACTAAATAATTTTAATTAATTCTTAAAATATTTTATCATTTAAGACAGGACAAAAGTAGTGCGCGGAAACCAAACTTCCAAATATTTTATTAAGATTTTTTATAAAATTTGTAATTTTTTTGAATAAATCTCTATTCTTCGATCTCGACGCCCAGCAGACGGGCCAGCTCAACAGCCTGCAATGGACTAATTTTCAATCCTTTCAATTCAAACGACCCGATCTCGCGAACGCGAATGCCGCGGATGTCCGAATCGGCGAAAGAAAGTCCGCGCAGGCGGGTGCCGAAGAATTCGGCCTGTGTCAGGTCGCACTGCGCAAACTCGACACGTTCGAAACGGCAGTCCCCGAAAGCGGCGCCATGCATCGGACAGCCCGCAAAACGCACCGTGCGCAGCCGCGAAAAGGCGAAATTGGCGAACTCGCCCTTGCAACGTTCGAACAGCAGGTGGTTGAGCGCGGTTTCGGCGAAATTCGTTCCCGAAAGTTTGCAGTCGGCGAACCGTACGCGGTGGAGACTGCACCCCAGCAAGTCGGCGTTCGAGAAATCGCAGTTGCGGAAAACCACGTCCGAAAACTGCGAACGGGCAAGCACGCTCCCCGCGAAGAGACAGCCCGTGAAGAGGCATCCCTGCACCGAAAGGTGCTCGCGGTCGAGCGATGCGAAGTCCGCAGCGCGGAACGAAGCGTCGGCGATCTCCTCGTCACGGGTCATCCGAACGGGATCAGCGGACGCTGCTGACTCCCGGAGCAGTTGCGGTGCGGCGATTTCCATGGGCGGCAATTGTTTGAATTGCCGCAAAGGTAGGAATTTTTACCCGTTTCGTTACTACTTCCGGAGGTTGGGATTGTTCATTTTGCGCAACCGGAAATATTGGTTATCTTTGCTGTCGACTCCGAGCTCCAAATTCATGAAAAAGACCTGTTTCCTTCTCCTCACCGTTTTGCTGACGACAGCCGCGCTGCGCGCGTCGGCCCAGAACAAGGACACCTCGAAGGAGAATTTCCCATCGACCGAAACTACGCTTTCACAGATCGGACAGGCCGAGGCGCACCCGAACGCCAGGCACGTCCGGATGGCCGACACTTCAGCCCTCGCCGCTCCGGTGAAACGTCCGGGGCTGATCCGCCGCATCATCGACTATTACAGCCGTTCGAACGTGGACCGCACCTTCGAAAAGAAGATCGACTGGAGCATCGCCCCGGGACCCAACTACTCCTCGGACGTAGGCTTCGGCATCGGATTCCTGCTGGCGGGACTCTACCGGCTCGACCGCACCGACTCGGTCACCGCACCGTCGAACATTTCGATTTACGGCAACTTCACGACCGAGAAATTCGTGCTGCTGCGCTTTTCGGGCGACAACATCTACAACCACAACAAACAGCGGCTGAGCTACTCGGGCGCATTCGTCTACTTCCCCGGCGCCTTCTACGGCGTGGGTTACAACGCCGGCAAGGAGGGTTACGCCCAGGACCTCACCACGACGATGGGCGCCTTCCGCATCTCCTACTGCACCTCGCTCGTGGGCCGCTTCTACATCGGCGTCAGCGGCGGCATCGACTACTCCGGAGCCAAGTACAAAAATTCGGGCATGGCCGACCGCATGAACGGCATCCAGGCCGACGTAGAGTCCGGAAAACCGGTTCCGGGCGGCAAGATGGGCGAGCTTTACAACCTCTGGCAGGAGGGACGCTACGACCCTGCGAAACAGGACCCGTTCTCGAATTACATCGCCACGACGGGCGACAAGCCCAACGCCTTCAACGCCAATGTCGGGCTTTTCGCCCAGTACGACACGCGCGACGTGACGTTCAACGCCTCGAAGGGCATCTTCATCAAGGCCGAGGCCAAATGGTATCCCGAATGGCTGGGAAACACGCGCCGCACGTTCGGACGCTTCACGCTGACCTTCGACTTCTACCAGAAACTCTGGAAAGGGGCCGTGCTGGCCTGCGACCTCTACGCCGACGCCACGACCGGAACCCCCTCGTGGCACATGTACGCCAAAATGGGCGGCATGGAACGCATGCGCGGTTACTACGAGGGACGCTACCGCGACAAAAAACTGGTGGAAACGCAGATCGAACTGCGGCAGAAAATCTACCGCCGCCACGGCATCGTGGGATGGATCGGCGGCGGGCAGGTCTGGGGCACGGAGAAATTCCGCTGGGGAAACACGCTTTGCAGTTTCGGCTGCGGCTACCGCTTCGAATTCAAGAACCGCATGAACATCCGCCTCGATTACGGCTGGGGCAATTTCGGCAACCAGAATCTGCCGTGGGACCGCAAGCGATCCTCGGCGTTCCTGTTCACCGCTTCGGAAGCATTCTAAAGAATATATACGAGGATAAAACCTTCGTCCAGAGAGACGGAGAGCCTGACCGGCTCTCCGTTTCCGATCCGTCCCGCCAGCGTCCCGGCAGCAAGGTCGAGCCGCACGACGTGCAGATCCCTCCGGAAATCCAGCTCCCGGCGTCCGGCATACTTGTAGAGCGTCTCTTTTGCACACCAGACGATCCCCGGCAGAAGCGGGTCGTCGGAAAGGGCCTCCTCTTCAGGCGTCAGGTAGCGGCTCGCGGCGCGTCTGAAATCGCGCGTTGCGGGCTCGATGTCCACGGCGCAACGCTCCGGGGAGGCGCAGACCGCGATGCGGCCGGCGCAATGGGCTACGGAGATATGGACGGCCCGGTTCGTCAACACCGGGGCGCCCAGCGCATCGTAGGCGATCCCGACGTCGTCCCCCAGTTCGCGGCGCACCACGGCCCGCCACGTGAGGAACTCGGCCCGGCGGCGTTCCGACACGAACCCGGCTGCCGCGGCACGTTCTTCGGAAGTCGTCCACCGGGCGGACTCTTCGGCCGTCAGCGGCGGCGATGTCCACAGGGCCGGAATCATTGAAGGTCGACGCGGATTTTATCGACCCGGTGGCCGTCCATCTCCTGCACCGTGAAACGCAGGTCGTGCGAAGTGAAGACGTCGCCTTTGCGCGGAAAGTCGCGTTTGAGTTCGAGCATCAGCCCGGCAAGGGTTTCGGCCTCGCCCCGGACGTCGGCGAAAACGTCCTCGCCGATGTCGAGGATACGCTCGAAATCCCCGAGGTGGGTCTTTCCCTCGAAAATATAGCTCTTGGCGTCGAGCCGCGTGTAGAAGCACTCGTCGTTGTCGCTCTCGTCGGAAATCTCGCCGACGATCTCTTCGATGATGTCTTCGAGCGACACCAGCCCCAGCGTCGAACCGTACTCGTCGACGACGATGGCCATGTGGACCTTGTTCGACTGGAAGTCGGCCAGCAGGTCGTTGATCTTTTTGTGCTCGGGGACGAAATAGGGTTTGCGGATCAGCTGCTGCCACGCGAAATCGCCGCCGTTGTTGATGTAGGGCAGCAGGTCCTTGACGTAGAGCGTCCCGCGGATATTGTCCACATCCTCCTCGTAGACCGGGATGCGCGAGAAGCCCGATTCGATGATCGTCCTCTTGACCGTCTCGTAATCGGCCGTCATGGAGAGCGCCGTGATGTCCACACGGGGTTTCATAATCTCCTGCACTTCGGTATTGACGAAGTTGACGATGCCCGAAAGCATCACGTGCTCCTCGGGGCTGGAACTCTGCGTCATGTCGACGGCGTCGGCCAGTTCGTCGAGCGAAATCTCGCTCTTGTGCGCGGCCTTTTCACTGATGCGGCTGCTCGTGCGGACCAGCGCATAGGAGAGCGGATAGAAAACCCACCGCAGCACCAGCAGCGGACGGGCCACCATCGAGGCGAAGCGCAGGGGAATCGTCTGCGCCAGCACTTTGGGCAGTATCTCGCCGAAAAGCAGCAGCAGGAAAGTCACCAGCACGGTCTTGAACAGGAACTCGAACCGCAGGAAAGTGAAGACCGAGTCGATGATCCCGGCCGTGAGGATGACGATGCAGATATTCACCAGATTGTTGACCACCAGGATCGTGGCCAGCAGCAGGTCGACGTTCGCCAGCAGCCGCAGCATGGCGGCGGCCGATGCGCTTCTGCGGCTCTGCAAATGGCGTATGTCATTGTGCGAGAGGGAGAAAAAAGAAGTCTCGGCCCCCGAAACGAGCGCCGAAACACACAACAGGCAGAGCGTCACCGCGCAAAGCACGGCGATATGGGGTGAAAACCCGTTGAACGTAATCCAGGAATGCGCGTCTTCCAAATTGAAAATCGGTTAGTTAATCGAATAGCGAGCCGCCCTGCGACTCCTCTTTCTGCGCCTGGGCATCGGTCGTATCGTCCTTCAGCACCTCCTTGCGGCTGCCGGGGACGCGCACGATGAACTTCGAGTTGCGCGACTGGTAGGCGGGTTTGGCCAGCAGGGTGTCGATGTTGCTGTAACGGGTCGGCTTGGCGCCGAGCATCACCAGTTCGGGCTGACGCTGGGCGGGTTTGGGGGGCAGGGGTTTGATCGGCTCCAGCACGGGTGCCGCGGCGGACGTCTCCTTGACGGCCGGTTCGACGGTGCGGGCCGGGGGAATGATCTGCTTCATCACGCCGGGCTGCGCGTCGCCTTCGAATCCCGTGGCCACGACCACCAGCTCGATGAAATTGCCCAGCTGCGGCTTCTCGCTCGTACCCCAGATGATGTTGGCGTTGTGGATCACCCCGTTGTCGTCCTGCACGCTGGCGTGGGCCTGAATATACTCCAGAATCTGCACCACCTCCTCGTACATCAGGGCGTCGGCGTCCGACACCGAAATATTCAGCAGGATGTTCTTGGCGCCCGAAATCAGGTTGTGATCCAGCAGCGGGGAGCGCAGCGACGCTTCGGCCACCGCCTCGGCGCGCTTGTCGCCGTCGGCCGTAGCCACGGCCATATGCGCCCGGCCGCTGTTGCGCATCACCTTCGAGACATCGGCGAAGTCGACGTTCACCAGATCGCTCTCGACGGTGATGATCTCCGCGATACCCTTGGCCGCAGAGGCCAGAATGTCGTCGGCCTTGCCGAAAGCCTGCTTCAGCGAGAGGCGGCCGTAGATTTCCAGAATGTTTTCGTTGTTGATGATCAGCAGCGAATCGGTGTTCTGGCGCAGCTCCTCGATACCGCGGAACGCCTGTTCGTAACGGATCTTGCCCTCGACGGCCAGCGGCGAGGTGACGATGGCCACGGTCAGCAGCCCCATCTCCTTGGCCAGCTTGGCGATGACGGGCGATGCTCCCGTGCCCGTTCCGCCGCCCATGCCGGCGGTAATGAAGAGCATCTTCGTACCGGCCTCTTCGAGCACCTGACGGATTTCGGGCAGCGACTCGACGGCCGCGCGGCGGCCGTTCTCCGGATCGTTCCCGGCTCCGAGACCTTCGGAGCCGAGGCGGATCTTCCGCTCAACGGGGCTTTTGTCGAGCGCCTGCTGGTCGGTGTTGCAGACCATGAACGTAACGCCCCTGATCCCGAGGTTCCACATATGGTTTACGGCATTGCCCCCTGCGCCGCCGACGCCGACCACCGTAATGATCGAGCCGTCCGTGCGCGGGACCTTGATTTCCGACATCAATTCGTCTGTCATATCGTTATTTCCTAATTATCCAAACAACTTAAATTACCTTTCCCGCAGATGAGCGGTGCTTTCGCGGCGTTCCCCTGCGTTTACAAATCCGACCCTTCCCTGAATCCCTCCCCGGAGGGGACTTGTCGCGGCGCAACCGGGGGTTCAGCCGGGATGTCAACCGGAATGCGGACGAGCTGATCTACCCTAAATCTCCTCGTCCTCGGCGGCCGAGAAACTCTTATTGATTTTGTCGAAGGTCTTCTGGAAGATCGCACCCCAGTTGCGGCTGCGCTTCGGTTCGATCACCGGCGGCTCGTCGGCACGCTCTTCGTCCGGCCGTCCGGCCGCTTCGGCTCCGGCCGGCACCCCGGAATCGGGTTCCGAAGCCGGCACGGGAGGCGTATAGGGCTGGGCAGCACGCGGCTGCGGAGCCTTGAACCCGCCCGCTGCGGGCTGCGGCGGCGTGAAAGGCCGGTGCGGCTCGGAACGAGGAGCCGCGGGGGG
>ERZ773164.2288-NODE-2288-length-16319-cov-10.891171_pt1 | contig 16319 bp, 16 predicted proteins | sample MGYA00511917_ERZ773164 | MGnify/ENA primary metagenome ERZ773164 (study PRJEB29015, sample SAMEA2737847) | human gut metagenome | biome: human gut; feature: human-associated habitat; material: faeces | place: China | collected 2012 ...
CAGGTTTCTCTCTTTACGAATCCCCTTTATATCTCCAATTACAACCGTATGAATATCATTCTTTACACAATAGTTCGTGATATATCGTGTCATCTTATGAATATAATCTTTGATACAGTCATTTTTCTTTCGATAGAGTTTCTGCAGATGCTTAGATGTTTTCAGATCCTCCATTTCCCTTACAGCCTGGATCCGGCCCCATTGTGACTGGACTCTCGCGATTTCCTTGTTATAAAAATAAGAAAGAGAAAGATATTCCCTTCCAATAATAAAAGTTTTCCCTACATTATCATAACAAGTCATAAGATTATGCAAGCCCAGATCAATTGACAGATAATGTCCATTGTCCTCTTCTGGCAAAACATCTTTCACCTCATAAATAACAAGGATCCTGCTGGTTCCGTCATTTGCCGGAGGATATATTTTTATCTGTTTTATGATATCCATGTTTGAAAAAACAGGATTTTTCAAATAAAGGTATGCAGCACGAATATCATAGGTATGAGCCATATATTCCTTCAGCTTTTTTGGTAAAGAAAGTCTTACATTATAAGAGCCGTTTTCATGTTGAATACCATTTTGCATATACGTAATCGGCATTTTATCTTTCTTATATCTTGGTGATCCCGGATTCTCGATACCGCCACTTTCTTTTAACCGGTAAAAGGATTTCCATGACTTGTCCAAAAGCTTACAGATTTCCTGTGCAGTCTGTGACGGGAGTGATTTGAACCACAGATCATCTTTATGCTTGGACTTCTGATAATACCAGTCAGGATATTTCTCCAATCCCAGATTTTTGTAGTTGGTTCTTTCATAATTGCAAACATTCCAAAGCTTGTAAGCCGCATAACACATGTGTCCTACAATATTTGCATCATTTTTGTTTAATACAATGGTTGTTTCATGTGTTAACAGCATATTTTCCCTCCTTCTAGTAAGATTTGCTCTGATGCTCGATATAGCGTCGGATATTTTCTTCCGACACCGAACCGATTGTTTCTACATAATATGAGTGATTCCAAAGCTGACCTTTCCAAAGTTTCTGGCGGATCGCCGGATATTTTTCAAAGAGTTTTCTTCCGGTAATTCCTTTTAAATACTTTACAATATCTGTCACTGACAGTTTCGGCGGTGCAGACACAAAGCAATGGATATGATCACCTTCACCAACTTCAAAAAGATGAACCGTAAAACCTTTATCGGATGCTATCTTCTGAACCAGTTCTTTCAGATAAATCTCAATCTCTGCTGATAAAATTTTCCTGCGATATTTCACAGACCACACCACATGGTAATTAATATTATATACACAAGTTCTCGAATATATTAAATTATCTTTCATACACATAGTATACTATTAGATGGAAAGAAATGCAAGTAAAATCGAACATATTTTCGATTTTACTTGCATTTCAGACGCTTTCATCTCGGCAATTGAATAACCGAGGATTCTCGCTTATTATCCTAAAGAAAGCGAAAAATCCCCGCCTGCAACAGGCGAGGATTCTCTCTCATACTGCTATATCTCTACATGGAAATCCATCCAAACGCGTTCGCCACGGAACTGATCAGAATAATGACTGCAAATACCGGGCACAGGTACTGGACCATGATCTGGAATACTCTCTTTCTGTGGAACTTGCCTTCCCCGTGAAGCACCTCTTCCTCAATCCGTTTCATGCCTATGACTCTGGATACCAGAAGACAGGTCGCAATGGCCGCGATAGGCATCATGACGGAGTTTGTCAGGAAATCGAAGAAATCCAGGAACTGCATTCCAATGATGGTAACATTGGCTAACGGACCATAGCCCAGGCAGGAAAGACTTCCCAGCACCAGCATGATGCCGCCGATCATGACGGTTGCTTTTTTACGGCTCCAGCCAAGCTCATCCTCGAACGTGGAAACTGCGCTCTCGGTCAGGGCAATGGAGCTTGTAACCGCCGCAAACAGCACTAACAGGAAAAACAGGATTCCGGCAATGGTTCCGAAGCCCATGCTTGCGAATACCTTCGGAATGGTAATGAACATCAGTGCCGGTCCTGCCTGCAGGGTATCCGGATCTCCGCCGGTAAATGCAAAGACTGCCGGAATGATCATCAGGCCTGCCATGATGGCGATAGCGGTATCAAAGATCTCCACGTTTCCGGTGGATGCCTCAATGGACACGTCCTTCTTCATATAAGAACCGAAGGTGATCAGGATACCCATGGCAATGGACAGAGAGTAGAACATCTGTCCCATGGCTGCCACCACCGTCATCCAGGAAAAGTTCTCCATGTTCGGAACCAGGAAATACCGGATTCCGGCACCGGCTCCCGGTCTGGTCATGGAATAGCCTGCAATGATGACGGACAGCACGATCAGGATCGGCATCATAAATTTAGATACACGCTCGATGCCGTTTCTCACACCTGCATAAATGATAAACAGGGTAAAGAAGGCAAAGGCAATAAAGCAGATTTCCGTTGCCGCTCCGTTGGAAATAAAGGCGGAAAAGTTGCCGTCCTCTGCAAGCTGTGCGCCGTGTCCGGTCAGATATCCGAACAGATACCGGATAACCCAGCCGCCGATCACGGAGTAATACGGCACGATCAGGATCGGGATCACTGCGTTGATCCAGCCTCCAAAGGAAAACCAGCCAGATTTTCCAAAGGTATGATAAGCTCCTACCGGGCTTTTTTTCGTCATGCGGCCGATGGATGTCTCCGCTACGATCATGGTGTAGCCGAATGTCAAAGCAAGAAGAATGTAGATCAGCAGAAAAATTCCGCCGCCGTATTTTGCTGCCAGATACGGGAAACGCCAGATATTGCCAAGTCCTACCGAAGCACCCGCAGCGGAAAGCACGAACCCGAGCTTTCCGGAGAAGCTGCTTCGTTTTTTATGATTTTTGCTCATAAAGTCCTCCAGTTAATTAAATTAAGTTTTTAAGCACTATCTGGCAATTATAGCATAACAACCCCCCTGCTTCAAGCAGGGGGATTGCAAAATAAAACATAATTATTCTTCACATCTTAAGTGATGCGCATTAAGACACCTGATCCTTCAGAAGCTCCTCCACCGTCAGATAGCTCTTTTCATATCCCAGTGCCTCACAAAGCTGCATCACATAGGGCTTCTGCAGACGGGCCTTCTTCAGGGCTTCTTCCTGCGCGAACACTTCCTTTGCGGTTCCGTCTGCCAGCACCTGGCCGTGAGCCATGATGATGACGCGCTCAAAGTTCTCGGCCACAAAGTCCATGTCGTGGAGGATGGCAATGACCAGCTTGCCGCGCTCTGAGAGACTGCGGATGATGTCTCCGATGATCTGCCGTCCCTTGCAGTCCTGGGCGATGGTCGGCTCATCCAGGATCAGCACATCGGTGTCCATGGCCAGCACACTGGCAATGGCAGTCATCTTCCGCTCATAAAGCTCCAAGTCGTAGGGATTTTCTTTCTCTTTCCCGGTCAGTCCGGTCAGCTTCAGAGCACGCTCTGCTTCTTTCTTTGCGCGCTCCGCATCCATGCCGATGTTTAACGGCCCGAACAGGATCTCATCCATAACGTTATATTTGAAGATCTGGTCATCCGGGTTCTGGAATACATAACCCACATTTCCGGCCAGCATGGCTACCGTCTTGCCGGAGATGTCCTCGCCATGAAAATAAATGGAACCGGAGACCGGTTTTAAAAGGCCTTTTAAAAGCTTGACCAGCGTGGTCTTTCCCGCGCCGTTCTGACCGATGATGGCAGTCGGGCATTTGTCCAGCTTCATGTTCAGTTTTTTTAATACCGGAACATCTGCCAGATAGGAGAAATCCAGATTTTTAATGCAAAACTGCTCATCACTGGAAACAGCTAACTCGGACGGTCCGCCAGCCTGCGCCAATTCCGCTCCTGCCGCTCTCTGCGCGCGTTCCTTGCCATCTGCACACGCCGGTGCCCCCAGCCGTTTCTCCCTCAGCACCCCGGCCGCCTCTTCCACGGTTACCGGATAGGTTCCGTCCGCCAGTGTCACGCCCTCTGCCTTGCAGATACGGGTGAAGGCCGGTGCCTGGATTCCATAATTGTTTAAGTCCGGCATGGAAAATACCTTCTGCGGCGTATCGAACGCGATCTGTTTTCCTTTATGCAGAAGCAGAATGCGGTCACAGTAGGCTGCCAGCTTCTCAATCTTCTGCTCGATCATCAGAATGGTGATGCCGGAGCCGGTCAGGGTTTCTACAGCCTTAAAGACCTCATCGCTTCCCTCCGGATCCAGCTGGGAGGTCGGCTCGTCCAGGATCATCACATCCGGGCGCATGACCAGCACGCTGGCGATCGCCACGCGCTGCATCTGGCCGCCGGACAGATCAAAGGGATTGCGGTCCCGGTACTGCCAGATATCCAGAAGCTTTAAGGCTTCCTCCACCCTGTTTTTCATCTCTTCTGCAGGCACGCCCAGATTCTGCATGCCAAAGGCCACTTCCTCATAAACGTTATCCTTCGCGCCAGAAAGCTGGTTAAAGGGATTCTGGAACACCAGTCCCACATGACCGCAGAGCTGTGCCACCGGAGTCCTGCCTGCCTCAATGCCATCTACCATGACCGTTCCGCCGTAAGCTCCCTTATAAAACTGCGGCACCAGTCCCATAAGAGCCTGGCTTAACGTGCTCTTTCCGGCCCCGTTTTCCCCGATGATGCCGATAAACTCTCCCTTTTCCACCGAAAAGTCCAGTCCATCCAGCGCCAGCTCCTTCGCATGAGGATAACGGTAACGTAAATTTTCAACGGTTATTACAGACATTCTACAATCCTCCATACCACAGCTGCCAGAATACAGATACCGAAAAGGATGGTAGCCTCACGGTCTCCTTTGTGGCGCGTTCTCTCTGTCAGCCAGGTTTTCTTCTTTCCTGCGCCAAACCCGCGCACCTCCAGGGCAATGGCCCGTTCTCTGGTATTGATCAGGGAGCTCATGACCACCGGGGAGATCAGAGGCAGAAATGCCTTCGCCCGGGTTCTTAAGTTTCCTTCTGTTTCAAGGCCTCGGCTGCGCTGCGCATCCATAATGGTGTTCATGGTTCCCATCATCTGCGGGATGATCTGGAATACAGAAGTTACAATATAGCCGAACCGCGGAGAAAAGCCCCGTTTTTCCAGCTCATCTACAAACTCGGAGGGCTTCGTGGAAAGCACAAATACCGCAAAGGACAGCAGCATGTTTAAGATATTAAGACCAATATGGAGGGCATAAACTATGCCCTCCCGGTAAAACTTCAGCCCGCCGATCTGAAACAGCACATTCGCATTTTTCTGATTGAACAATCCGTGGATCAGGAAAATGGTGAACAGGATCGTAAAGGAAAACGCGATCAGCGGAACGGTCTTTTTTAAGATTTTGCCGCTGGCCAGCACAAGAAGACTGACCGCGATAAACACGCCGAACATCCACAGCCGACCGGAAATCAGCGGAATGCTGATGGCGGCGGCTATGTACATCAATTTGGTGAAGGGATGTACCCTGGTCAGGTAAGTCCCGTTATCTACAAAAAGACTGATACTTTTCATATTCTGTTACATTTCCTTTTCTTGATTAGTCCAGAGCCTCGATCTCGGAATTTGCCTCGTACAGTGTGGTCAGCTTATTCGGAAGACCCTTTAAGATAAAGAATACCACGATCAGCGTGATCAGCTTGTCCGGTACATCCACGACAACCTCATCCAGCAGGGAGCCCAGGAATACCGGCATATTGGCTGCCTGGGTTGCTGCAAATACCGCATCGCCCCATACATTACCGGTAGTGCCGCCCCAGAACAGAACGTTTAACGGAGTGGAAATAACCACAGCCGCAAGGCCTGCCACGCAGGCAGTGATGATAGCCTTCGGGAAGGTCTTCATAAAGCCCAGACGTGCCATGATTCCTACTGCCGCACCAATTCCAAGGCTGGTCAGCGCATAAATTAATGTAATGTTATCTCCTGCGGAAAATCCGTAGATCAGGTTGTTAGCCGCGCCACAGATTGCTCCGATGATCGGACCGCCAAGGCATCCGCCGATACAGGTTCCGATGGAATCCAGCCACAGGGGAAGCTTTAACACGCTGGCAAACAGCTTTCCAAGATAGTTGATGCCGATGCAGGCCGGGATCAGCACGATCACCGCCGCATCAAATTTGGTTTTAAATAAGTTATTCATAACTCACACACCCTTTCCCTTTAAATTGTTTTGTTTTCCAGCTTCATCAGTGCCTCAAACGCTGTCAGGATCTCATGCTCCTCGCCCTGAGCCGTCAGGGCCTCACCGTCTGCATAGCGTCCGATGTTCTCAGCTACATTGCTCTTGCAGGCCGCCACCACATTTAAGATGGATGCCGTCTTCATGCCACGGATCCTCCCAACCACAAATAGGGCCGCAGTTTCCATGTCAGACGCCAGCACGCCTTTTTTTGCCCAGTCCGCATAGATCGATGGATTGTCATCCCGATACAGACAGTCATGGCTTCTTGCAATGCCGGTATGGAACCGATAACCAGCCTCCCTTGCGCTCTCCTCGCAGGCAGTAAGCAGCCTGTGATCTGCAATAGCCGGATAGCTGAGCGGCGCATAGCCAAGAGAAGTCCCCTCATCCCGCACAGCTGCTTCTGCCATGACCAGGTCTCCGACTCCGGCCTCCGGCTGCAGCGCGCCGCAGCTTCCGATCCGCACAGCTGCTTCTACACCGGTCTTTCGCAGTTCTTCCACCGCAATTGCCATGGACGGACCACCCATTCCGGTCGACATGACCAGAACCGGCACACCGTTCCAGAGACCACTGTAGCTTTTATATTCCCGGTTGAAGGCTAACAGCCTTGCATCTTTCAAATAGCCTGCTGCCCGCTCTGCCCGGGCCGGATCTCCCGGCAACACCGCATAACGGATCCCAAGATTTTCCGGAAGCCGGATATGCGGCATTTTACTTTCTCCCAATGTTATAACCTCCTTCCCAATCGTATGACGTTTCATACCATGTATACCCGCCACCAGATTTTTGCTGCAATTCAAGTAAATAAATGTACACAAATTTGCGAATTTAACAGCAATTTACGATAAAGATAACATTATCCTTACGTAAAGTCAATGAAATGCAGGAATCCGGCGCTAATTTGTTAATAAATTAACATGTCATTCTGCTTGTAATATCCTGCGCAGAAAACTATACTGAGACTAAAAAGGAGGAGTTTAGAATGGAACAAAACAATTCAGCTGACCTGCTTCTGGTCATCGATATGCAGAACGTTTATACAAAAGGACAGGAATGGGCCTGCGAAGGCGTAGAAGCAGCCTCCGCCTCCATTCTCCGTCTGTTAAACAGCCGGATGCCGGAGCAGGTCATCTTCACCCGGTATCTTGCCGCAGAGCACCCAGAAGGTGTCTGGAAGGAATATAATGAAATGAACGCGGCTATCAACGCCGATGCATGGCTCAATGAAATGATGCCGGAATTTCTGCCCTGGGTAAAAACACACCCGGTATACACAAAAAACGTCTATTCCTCGTTTGCTGTCCCTGAGGTTGTGAAAGCCGCAAAAAAAGCCCGCCGTCTTGTGATTTCCGGTGTCGTGGCAGAATGCTGCGTGCTCTCTACCGTACTGTCCGCCATTGACGCTGGCTGTAAGGTCATTTACCTGACCGATGCCGTGGCAGGACTCAACGAAGCCTCCCGAACGGAAACAGAAAAGATCGTTTCCTATTTTGCTCCGCTCCACACCGAGCTCATGACCACCGAAGAATATCTGACACACAGCAAACCGCTGTTATGAAAGGAAGGATTTCCATGACACAGACTTTTCGCACCCGGGTGGAAAACATTTGCATCCTGATCTTATTTTGTTTGTCCCTCGGCATGTTCGCCCTCAGTTTTCTGCACCGGCTTCCCGCAGAAGCCGCCCTGCTGATTTCCACCGAAATGGACTGGATGGTCCAGCGTGCCTCTGCCGTTGTTTTACTCTGTCTCTGCTCACAGCTTCGAAAACGGAAGCACGCAGCCCTGACCATCACCCTGACGCTGCTTTTTCTTGATTTTATCAGCTGTATTCCTCATCTGCCGGACGTTTTCCACGCCGCATGCATGATCTCCGATGTGGTCTTTTTTGCCGTTTTCTTCGGTTTCCGCTCTGACTTCTGCTGCCCGGCATCAAAAAAAGACCGCAAACGCGGCCTGCTTCTCCTGCTGCCCAGCTTTCTCGGAGTGACCGCAAACGCCGTGATCAGCTACCACTATTTAACGCCTGTTCTCGGCAGTGGCCGCCACACCCTGCTTAACAGCTTTAAAGAAAGCCTTGACATCCTGTTCGGAAGCGGAAGCTCCATCCCGGTCTCCCACGGTGCGCATATGCTGGAGCTTATGATGTTCTGGTTCAGCTGGGGCTGTATCCTGGCTGCCCTGCTGTATGCGGTCCGCCCGTGGCTGGCACCTTCCTCCCGCCGGGAATCCGACCTGCAGCATGCCCGCACCCTTTTAAACCTGTACAGCCAGAACAGCTGCTCCTACCTGGCGCTCGAAGAGGATAAGCAGCTCTACTTCGGCCGGAATGTAGACGGCGTGATCCCTTACGGTGTGGCAGGTGATACCATTATCGTCAACGGCGATCCGGTCTGCGCAGACGCAGACTTTCCTGCTCTGCTTTCTGAATTTAAAGATTTCTGCGTCCGAAGCGCCCACAAGGTCTTTTTCTTAAGCGTGACAGACCACTTTCTGGAAGAATACAGACGCCAGGGCTTCGGCTATGTCAAATGCGGCGAGGAAGCGCGTTTCTCCCTAGCTGATTATGAGATCAGCGGCAAAAAAGGTGCCAAGATGCGCATGAACATCAACCATGCCAAAAAGGCCGGTGTGACCATTGCCGAATACAAACCGCTCCTGCAGCGTGACCCGGATATCGAGTCTGCCTTTGACCGTGTCACAAATGAATGGCTCAGTCAGAAAAAAAGCTCCCTGCTGGCCTTCACGATGGGCAAAGCCGGACTGGAAAACCCGATGGACAAACGCTATTTCTATGCAAAGAATGCCGAAGGAACCATCGTGGCCTTCATCGCTTTTGTTCCGTTTCTCGGAAAAGACGGCTACATGGCCGATGTTACCCGCCACGGCAGCAATGCTCCAGGCGGTGTCATGGAAACCATCATTTACGAAGCCTTTCAGACCTTCCGCTCGGAGGGCGTCCACTATGGAAGCCTTGGCGTAGCACCTCTGGCCGGTCTGGATGATGAAAAAGCCAGTCTTGTGGAACGACTGCTGCGATTTGTATACAACAACCTGAACGACTGCTATGGCTTTAAGGATCTGTACCGCGCCAAGGAAAAATACAGTCCGACACAATGGCTTCCTGCTTACTATGTTTACCTTCCGAAGCATCCGACTCCGGATATGTTTTACGCAGTGGTAAAGATCCAGAACCCGGACGGGATCCGCGAGGGCGTTCAGTCTTTCCTGAAGGGAAAAATACATCATGAAAAGCACATATCTTGATACTTCCGAGGCACATCTCTACTATGAGGTTGTCGGCCACGGAACACCGGTCCTGATGCTCCATGGAAACAGCCAGTCCCATCATGTATTCCACTCCTATAAGCGGAATCTGCAGAAAAGCTATCAGGTGATCCTGATGGACAGCCGCGGGCACGGACGTTCCATGACAGCCCGGCAGTCTTTCACGATCCACGACATGGCCTGTGACGCTGCCGCCCTGCTTGACCACCTTGGCATCGCTAAGGCTATCCTTCTGGGTTTCAGTGACGGGGCCAACATTGCGCTGGAGTTTGCCTGCTGCTTTCCAGAGCGCACCCTGGCTGTCATTTCCGCCAGTGGAAACGCTCTTTCCTACGGCTTACGGTTTCCGGTACGACTTGCCGCACAGTTCACCGGATGTGCCCTTTCATTCCTGAAAAACAGGCTGCCGGACAGCTCCCTGCGCCTGCAGCTGACGAAACGCCTGCAGCTCAACACCCTCTTAACGGACTCCCCGCATCTTTCTGCCGGACGCCTGCAGCATATCCAGGCACCGGTTCTGATCCTTGCCGGAACCCGGGATCTCATAAAGACCTCCCACACCCGCTGGATGGCAGAGCAGATCCCAAACAGCCAGCTCAGACTGATTGAAGGAGGCACGCACAAGGTCCTGTTTTTGCGGGAGCAGCAATGCACGGGCTATATTCTTGATTTTCTTCGGCGGAATCATCTGTAAAATCTGTGGTTTCTTATAAAACAAAATAAGAGCTATCTGACTTTCTCGTCATCAGATAGCTCTTTTAACAAATATCCCGAAGTTTCACTTAATAACCTCTCTTTCTTTATATTCTTTTTTCAAAGTGCTATGGGCCTCTGCCTTTCATTGGAATCTCCCTCCTTCGATTACATCTATGTAAACTCGTTAAGAGATTTTTTTGTGGTAAGATTTAGTAACCCATTGGACCGCCCTCCGTTTTCTGAAGCTTTGATTTTGTTGCTTCTTTGTTTTTGTTGTCTTCATTGTACGATATTAAATACAATTTGTCAAGCATTATTTCTGATTATTTATATTATTTTCTTGTATATTCTGAATATAAAGTTTGTATTGTTTATTTTATAGATGCAAAAGGGACATTTCTATTAAAATGTCCCTTTTATCATAACGCATTCATTCTTCCTTTTCCTCTCGCTGTCTGTATCGTTTATACAGAGCTTGTGCATAACCCGGACATTCCTGCACTCTGCGTGTACTGTCCCGGTAATGCTGCTGCTTTTCCTGATACATCAGGCGTTCTGCACCGTGAAGCAGCCTGTCTGCAGCGGTGGTTCCGTCATTCCACAGATACCCAAAGGCAGCCAGCCCCTGTTCCTCCTGTTTCAGACGTTCCTTCAGAAGCTGAGCCTGTCTGATAAAGACCTCTTCCTGCACTTCCGGACAGATTATGACAAATTCATCTCCGCTGACCCGGTAAAGCTGGTCTTTTGCGAAATACTCCATGCTCACCTCTGCCAGATGCCGGAGTGCCTGATCGCCGTATTCATGGCCATAGGTATCGTTTAAGTATTTCAGCCCGTTCAAATCGGCAAATGCAACTCCAACCGGCACCGGATGCTCAAGAAGCTGATTCAGCATGCGGATGTAAGAGGTGTTGTTCCGGATCCCGGTCAGCTGATCCTGATAGCTTAAGCGAAGCAGATACTCCTGAAGTTTCTTTTTCCTGATTTCTGAAGCAAGAACACAGGCAAGCACTGAAAAAAGCTCCCGGTCCGAATCCAACACGCCGGAATGCTCTACCTGCAATTTTCCGTACAGATTCTCCTCAAAAATAACAGGAACAGAAAAACTGCCGGCTTCCTGACGTCCGTCTGTATCCGGCTCACCGCACTCATAAAAGCAGACCTTTTCTGCCGCATAATACTGCCGTAGCAGCTCCAGCACCTGCGGTAATGCTTCCCGGTAATCCGCAGCCAGTGCCAGTAATTCTATACATTTGCTTTTTGTGCAGGCCGCCTGCAGAAACGCAGACTGATCCGCCATATTTTCGTGACTCATTTCTTAACTCCCTGTCTTTTAATACCAGTAAAAATAACGTTTTTTGTTTTTTATCCTGTAATTAAGCCTATTATAACATTTATAGATATAATCAGCAATCTTTATAGATGTAATTTTTTCAGAATAAATTTGTTATCCTATCTCTATATCTAAAGGGAGTAACATCATGGACATCGGAACAAGAATCAGCTATTTCAGAAATGCAAAACAGTACAGCGTCAACCGACTTGCAACCCTTGCCGGTATTTCCCAGAGCTACCTTCGGGACGTGGAGCTGGGAAAAAAGAACCCCACAGTCGAGGTTCTTTCTTATATATGCGATGCCCTGGATCTGTCTCTCCGGGATTTTTTCGATGACAAACTGGAATCCCGTTTCTGCCAGGATCCGCTGCTGGCCCGGATCTACCGGATGAGCCCGGAGCAGCGGAACGCACTTCTTCAGTTTTTAAACTCCATGGAACACTGACAGATTCCTGAAGCTGTTTTATCTTTCCCCGTTCCGGACTACATCTAGCGTAACGCCAGTATCCTTTATCTTCTGCTCCATGTCTGTATCAAGCCCTCCATCCGTGATGATCTGATCCACATCACACAATGCGCACAGCTTTACCAGACTTGCTCTTCCAAACTTGCTGGAGTCTGCCAGGACTACCTTCCGGTTCGCGATCTGGCACATCTGCTTTTGTACCCTTGCTTCACTCGGTCCCTGATCCGTCAGTCCAACAGACGGATGGACACCGCTGACTGACATAAACAAAATATCAAGATGAAGGCTCTCGAGCATCTGGGAAAAATCATTTCCAAGAGATAATTCCTTTTTATCCAGTATTCCCCCAATCAGAATAATGGTAAACTCCGGTCGCTCCGATAAGACCAGAGCGTTCTGGATGGAATTTGTCACCACCGTAAGATGCTCAAACCTGCGCACCAGCTCCTTCGCCATGACCAGGCTTGTACTTCCGTAGTCCAACCCCACAGCCTGGTGTTCCCGGACCAATCCCGCCGCATACGCAGCTATGGCTGCTTTTTCTTCCATACAGCTGGAATTTCTGGTTTTCAGTGATATATACTGTCCGTTCTGTGCCGACATCTGGCTTATCGGTACGGCTCCGCCATGCACCCGTTTTAATTTTCCCGATTGTTCCAGTGCATCCAGATCTTTCCGGACCGTTTCAGACGATACTTTCATCTCCTGCACCAGATCTGCACTATGTACAATACCATGTTCCTCCAGTAAATCTAAAATCTTTTGATAACGCTGCTGTGCCAGCATAACTGTTTCCTCCTGTTTTGCATTCCGCCCCATATCCGCACAGGCTGCGCCGTTCATGCGCATACCTGCCGGATCATGTCCGTATTTCATTATAACGTATTTCTGTGCTATATCCCAGCATCTATTTGCATTCCCAATTATATCAGTATTTTTCATTCTTTTCACCGTGAAATCCAACAAAACACAGTCCTGTTTTTTGGATATTTCGTTGATATTTTGTGTTTTATTGTGTTTTGTATTGATTTCGCAACAAAATGCAGATATACTAAAGACCGAATCCAAGAAATACGTCTCAAACGCATTTCTGATATGCCTGGCAACGAATCACAAACTGCAGTCTGTCTACAAGAAGGAGAAAATGATTATGAGTAATGAAATGAAACAAAAAGCTGTAAAAGCAGTTCCAAACCGCTGGTTTGTCTTCTACATCCTGACACTTTCCGGAGGCATTGCGTTTAAGCTTTCTTCTATGAAAGACATGTTCTATGTTCCCATGCAGCAATTTATGGGACTCACGAACACCCAGATTGGCGGCGCTTTAAGCGCATATGGAATTGTGCAGACCATTGGCCTGATCTTTGGTATCTATATCTGTGATATGTTCAGCAAAAAATATATGATCGGCGGCTCCCTGATCGGTCTTGGCGCAATCGGTGTTTATCTTTCTACATTTCCGTGTTATTGGGGTTTTCTGATCGCGTTCGGCGCAATGGCCATTCTCGGCGAGGTAACCTACTGGCCGGTTCTTTTAAAAGCGATCCGCCTCCTTGGTGATGAAAAGACACAGGGACGCATGTTTGGCTTTCTGGAAATGGGGCGCGGCATTATTGATGTCATTGTTGCTTCAAGCGCACTGGCTATTTTCAAGGCTATGGGAGAAGGCGCTTCTGCATTACGGGGAGGACTTCTCTTCTTATCCTCAGTTACCGCATGTGCCGGAGTTCTCTGTCTCATTTTTGTACCTAACGATGAAAAACGCACCGACGAAAACGTGAAGGAGCAGAACCGTGCCCAGGCTGCATTCGGCGGTATGATCCAGGCATTGAAAATATCGATATCTGGGCTGTTGCTCTGAACGGTTTCGTTGTATACTGCATTTACTGCGGACTGACTTACTTTATTCCGTTTCTGAACCAGATCTACATGCTGCCGGCTACCGCAGTCGGCATGTACGGCATCATCAACCAGTATGGACTGAAAATGATCGGCGGACCGATCGGCGGTTTTATGTCTGATAAAGTACATAAATCTGCCGCCAAACACATCCGTGTCGGTTTTCTTGTATGTGCTGTCGCAATGGCAGCGTTCCTTATGGTCCCTCACGAAATGCTTGGCCAGAACGGCAACTGGATTCTTGGCGCGGTCTGTACTCTGGGCTTTGGATCTATTGTATTTACCATGCGCGCAGTCTTCTTCGCTCCGATGGATGAGGTGAAAGTACCTGCAGAGATTACCGGTGCTGCCATGAGTCTCGCTTCCCTGGTCATCTATCTTCCGAACACATTTGCATATGTTATGTACGGAAGCTTTCTTGACCGCTCCCCGGGCATGACCGGTTTCCGCATTGTTTTCAGCGTCATAATCGGATGGGCCGTGATCGGACTTTTCGTTTCCACCTTTCTGATCCACCGCATCAAAAAGCACCAGATTTCCAGTACAGACAACTCATAACAGGAGGATTTTTCATATGTTAAAACTCGGACTTGATACCGAAAGTCTCCATCTCTGGTTTCAGAACAAGCGCATGGATATTTTCGGATTTATAGAAAAAGCTCATGAGCTTGGCTTTGACGGCGTCATGATCAACATCTTAAAAGATTACAACCTGGACCCGGAATGGGGAACTCTGATGAACAATGACCCCGCACACTTAAAAAGAGTACGGGATCTTCTGGAATCCTATCATATGTACGCAGAGCTTGCCACCAAAGGAATTACGAAGGAACATCTCCTGAAAGTCCTTGATGTCGCGGAAGCTCTTGCTGCGGATATCATCCGCACCTACATTCCAATCACTTTAAATCCACTCGCCTCACGTGCTACCGGCGGAGAAGGAAAATACGACCAGGCAAAAGTACGCGGAGATTTTGATCCTGCTGTTTTCGATGAAGCAGCCATGTCCCTGCGTCAGATCATTCCGGAATTAAAAAAGCGCCGGATCCGTCTGGCTCTGGAAAATCACGAATATGAGACATCTGACGAGCTTACGGCCATTGTGAAAAAACTGGATACTCCCTGGATCGGCCTCCATTTTGATTTCGGCAATTCTATGATGGCCTGGGAAGATCCGGCTCAGGCAGCCATGAAAATGGCTCCATATACCATTACCACTCATTTTAAAGACCACATCGTGATTCCATGTCCGGAAGATCCTTACGGATATGTGATATGCGGAATTCCCGTTGGCAAAGGAAATATGGATTTAAAGAATCTGCTTCAGATCATTCTGGATCACTCTTCCATCACCCGCCTGAATCTGGAAATGTGTTATCCATACTGCGCACAGTTTAAACGCAGCCCCGGTACCGACGGTGTTTTCCGCGTAGGAGAAGGCTGTTTCAAAGTAGAGGCACCTCTCTTTGATCCAGAGACCATAAAGCCCGGAGATTACTACTATCCACAGGAGATTTCGGAAGAGCTTCTGGAAGAATGCCTGAAGCACCAGATGGAGGGAGTTAAACAGAGCGCGGCTTATACCAGAAAGCTGTGTGAAGAATACCGCAATCAGTAACAACAACAGAGAAGGGAATGGAGCATGCTGATTCTGACACCAATATTAAACAGAGTAAATCAAATCATCTGGGGAAACGAGACTATGAGAAAATCTCTGTAAATTAGATTCTTCTATGATAATGAAGGGTGAGAAGCTTACAAATCAGGCTTTTCACCCTTGTTTTATATATAACAGTTACTGCTGGGCATGTCAAGAGCAGGCGGCTCGCCGCCTGTCTTAGATTATGTTTTTACTTATTCTGGAAGTCGTCCTTCGTACATGATACTCAACTCCCCATAGACCTGGCCCCAGTCCCGGATGGTAGTTGTCCATTTCTTAGTAGCCTCGAAAGTGGCCAGATATAAGGCTTTTAACAGCGCTGTATCACTTGGAAATACGCTTCTCTGACGATTCAGTTTCCGGTATGTGGAGTTCAGTGATTCTATCGCATTTGTTGTATAAATGACCTTCCGGACAGTGGTTGAAAACTTAAAAATTGGAGAAACGGCATCCCAGTTGTCCTTCCAGCGTTTCATGGAATTCGGATATTTCGGACTCCATTTTTCTGTCACACGGTCTAAAGCAGCCAGAGCCTTCTGCTCATCAGCAGCCTGATAGATGGTTTTTAAATCTGTAGCGAAAGCTTTCCTGTCTTTATCCGGAACGTATTTCAGCGTATTTCTTACCTGATGGACAATACACCTCTGATATTCTGTCTTTGGAAATGCCGCCGAAATCGCTTCTTTAATGCCTGTAAGGCCGTCTGCACAGATAATCAGGATATCTTTAACCCCTCGATTTTTTAGTTCATTTAAGACAGAAAGCC